>ERZ795059.6467-NODE-6467-length-10377-cov-12.097268_pt1 | contig 10377 bp, 9 predicted proteins | sample MGYA00375143_ERZ795059 | MGnify/ENA primary metagenome ERZ795059 (study PRJEB30188, sample SAMN05720168) | activated sludge metagenome | isolation source: Anaerobic digester | place: USA | collected 2015-01-07 ... | reverse complement strand
CGCGAAGAGATTCGCGACATCGTCATCGAGATCGTCTCGATCAAGAACGTGGTGATGAGTGTCGCCGAGCAGGAGACGCTGCTCGAGGACATCTGTAACGATGTTCTGGGCTATGGTCCGCTTGAGCCTCTGCTCGCGCGCGACGATATCGCCGACATCATGGTCAACGGCGCGGGCACGACCTACATCGAGGTCGCCGGCAAGATTCAACGCACCAACATCCGCTTCCGCGACAACGCGCAGCTGATGAACATCTGCCAAAGGATCGTGAGCCAGGTCGGCCGTCGCGTCGACGAAGCTTCGCCGATCTGCGATGCGCGTCTGGCTGACGGTTCACGTGTTAACGTCATTGCGCCGCCGCTGGCCATCGACGGTCCAACGCTCACCATTCGTAAGTTCAAGAAGGACAAGCTGAAGATCACGGATCTCGTGGGCTTCGGTTCGATTTCGGAGCCGGGCGCTGAAATTCTGCGCATCATCGGCGCGTCGCGTTGCAATACGCTGATCTCGGGCGGTACGGGTTCGGGCAAGACGACGCTGCTGAACACGCTGACGGCGTTCATCGCACCGGGCGAACGCGTCATCACCTGCGAAGACGCCGCCGAACTTCAGTTGCAACAGCCGCACGTTGTGCGTCTCGAAACGCGCCCGCCAAACCTCGAAGGCACGGGCCGCGTGACGATGACCGACCTCGTCAAGAACTGCCTGCGTATGCGTCCTGACCGGATCATCGTGGGCGAGGTGCGCGGACCGGAAGCGTTCGACCTTCTGCAGGCAATGAACACGGGCCACGATGGCTCGATGGGTACGCTGCACGCCAACACGCCGCGCGAGGCTCTTTCGCGTCTCGAATCGATGATCACCATGGGCGGTTTTACGCTGCCCCAGCGTACGATCCGCGAAATGATCGTGGGCTCGATCGATGTCGTCATCCAGGCTTCGCGTCTGCGCGACGGCTCCCGGAAAATCGTGTCGATCACCGAAGTCATGGGCCTCGAGGGCGACGTGATCGTCACGCAGGACGTGATGCGCTTCGAGATCGATGGCGAAGACAAGGACGGCAAGCTCAAGGGCACCCACCGCGGCACCGGCATTGGCCGCCCGCGGTTCTGGGAACGCGCCAAGTACTTCAACATGGAAGCCGATCTGGGTCGCGCCCTGGACGCGCTGGAAGAGGGTGGAAGCAAGTGACGCCCGACCTGATTACCTACGCAATTGCGGGCCTCGCCTTCGTTGCAATCGCCGGCCTCGGAATGGCCTTTGCCGGCGCGGATCGCGGCAAGCAGTCCAAGCGTCTCAAGGCGATCAGCGACGGCACGCGCCGCAGCGGTAACGCCACGGAGGCAGCTGGCCTCGCGCGCCGCAAGCAGATGGACGCCACGACCAAGGCGCTGCGCGACCGCGAAGAGGCGAACCGCAAGAAGAAAGTCGGCAAGTCGCTCGAAGACAAGATCAAGCAATCCGGCATGAACATCACCATTCCGGTGTTCTACATGGCGTCGGTTGCGGCTGGCATCGCAACCTTCATTGCACTGTTCCTCGGACCGCAGCTCAACTCCGACATGATGCTGCTTGCGAACGTCGGTATTTCGTTCGCGGCAGCTTTTGGCGCGCCCCGCTGGTTCCTCGGCATGAAGATCGCGGGCCGTCAGAAGAAGTTCATCAGCCAGTTCGCCGACGCGATCGACGTTATCGTGCGCGGTGTGAAGTCGGGCTTGCCGCTGCATGAGTGTCTCAAGATGATCGCCAAGGAGAGTCCGCAACCACTCGGCGGCGAGTTCCAGATCGTCTGCGATGCGATCGCGATGGGTGTGGATGTCCCGCAGGCTCTGGACAAGATGTACCAACGTACGCCGATCCAGGAAGTGAACTTCTTCAACATCGTGCTGAACATCCAACAGAAGGCCGGCGGCAACCTCTCGGAAGCCCTGGGCAACCTGTCGAACGTGCTCCGTTCGCGCAAACTGCTACGTGAGAAGATCAAGGCGCTGTCGTCAGAAGCGAAAGCCTCGGCGATGATCATCGGCTCGTTGCCGATCATCGTGATGCTGCTCGTCTATTTCACAACCCCGTCCTACATCATGTCGCTGTTCGTGACGGATCTGGGTCACCTGATCCTACTGATCGCTGCGGCGCTCATGGGCATAGGGATCTACATCATGCGCTCCATGATCAACTTCGCGATCTAGGGGAGCGAGCCAGATGGATTGGGTTTCATTCCTCACAGATCCGGTAACGCTGGCCTCGGCCGTCGCCGCCGTGGGAACGTTTGCAACGATCATGACGATCGCGGCGCCAGCTTTCTCAAGCGACAAGCTGGCGACACGCCTCAAGGCCGTTTCCAACCGCCGTGAAGAGCTGCGCAAGCGGAGCAGGGCGGCACTAGAAGGCGACGCTAAAAAGTCGATCCGCGTTCAAGACACCAGCAACATGAAGAAGGTCGTCGACAAGCTCGACCTTGCGAAGATGCTGGAAGACCCGGGCGTACTGAAGAAACTCACGCAGGCGGGCCTGCGCGGTCCTAGGCCGGTGTCGATCTTCTACTTCTGCCGCTTTGCCCTACCGATTGTCTTCGGCCTCGCGGCCTTCGTGTACATTTGGTTCATCAACGACCACGAACTGCAGCCGATGATGAAGGTCGGCGTGGTCGTTGTCGGATTTGCCGCCGGCTTCTATGGGCCGAACGTTTACCTGGAAAACATGATCGGCAAGCGCCGCACGTCGATCATGCGCGCCTTCCCTGACTCGCTGGATATGATGCTGATCTGCGTCGAGTCTGGCATGTCGATCGAACAGGCTTTCGCCCGCGTCGGTGAAGAGATCGGAACGGCGTCCGCCGAACTGGCTGAAGAGCTGGCGCTGACGACGGCTGAACTGTCCTATCTCGCTGATCGACGTCAGGCCTATTACAACCTCGCCGAGCGCACCAACCATCCGGGCGTCAAAGGCGTTGCGATGGCGCTGGTGCAGGCCGAGAAGTACGGTACGCCGATGGGGTCCGCCCTGCGTGTTATGGCCAAGGAAAACCGCGAGATGCGGATCACCGAAGCGGAAAAGAAAGCAGCGGCTCTGCCGGCCAAGCTGACCGTTCCGATGATCGTGTTCTTCCTGCCGGTTCTGTTCCTTGTTATTCTCGGACCGGCCTTCATCAAGATCGATGCGATGGGCTTGGGCAAGTAAGCCGCCTCAAAGCTCCAGAACAACAAAGCCCGCGGCGCAAACCGCGGGCTTTGCATTTGGTGGATCTGCCTGAGCCTATTTCTTCGGCTTGTAGGCGATAAGGACATTGCCGGGCGTCTGGCTGAACGAGCCATAGCCAGAGTTGATGAACAGCATTCCCGCGCCTGCCGAGATGGCGTGGCTGTCAATCGAGCCGCCTGCGCCGGCGATGTCCTTGTTGATTGTCGCAATCGGGCCGACCGTGTCGAGCTTGTTCGTCACGGCGCCGGTCTTGGCGTCGAAGACGAACACCTGACCGCCGAGCGTTGCGCCGACGATGGCGCCATCAATGATCAGCGGCGCAGCCGAGAAGCCGAACTTGGTTTCGCAGTTGGCGACCAGTGTTTTGCGTTCGCCCGCGCAGTCAGGTTGCGCCGCATAGGACCAGGCGGGTTTACCGGTCTTGAGGTCGAACGCGAACACGCCGGGCTTGGCGATGAAGGCCTTGTTGGCCGACATGCCGAGCGGGTCGTTGATCGGCACGATGAAGTTTGCGCCGTCCGTCGCGATACCCCAGTGCACGCCGCCGAGCGCTGTGCCTTCGCCGACGCGCTGGCTCCAGACGACCTTGCCGGTTGCTGCATCAAGCGCCCAGGCATGGCCCGATTTCTGGCCGGCCAGCACGAGATCCTTGCCGCCTGCCGTGACGATGACAGCGCCAGCGCCGAAGTCGTAGTCGCGGCCATCGCCGCCGAACAGGACAGGGCAGTTGGGGCCATTCGTGCCCGAACCCGTATCGCACGCCATGTTCCAGACATCGGCCGCCATGGCCTGGTATTGCCATGAGACTTTGCCGGTATCGGCGTTGATTGCGATCACTGCATCCGACGTGTCCGTGCCGGGGTGCGAGGTGTTCTCGCCTGTGGTGACGATGATGTTGTTGCGCTTGGCGTCATAGACCGGCACCGACCAGATCGGTGCGCCGGACGGACCCTTCTGCTTCACGCCCAACGAGCTGACCTGTCCGTTGTACTCCGGTTCAGGCATGGTGTGGTATTCCCATGCATGGCTGCCGTCCTTGGCGTTGAGCGCCACGACGGAGCCATGACCCGAGCAGCATTCAGCGCGCGGGTTTGCAGCGGTGGCCACGCCCGAGTTGGATAGCGGCACGATGACCTTGTCCTTGGCGAAGATGACGCCGCCGCGGACATTGCCGCCCGTACCGGTCACCGGCTGGCCAGAGGCTTTCCAGATCAGATTGCCCGTCGCTGCGTCGAGGAGGTGGATGTCGCGGCCAACCGACAGACCGACAACTTTCTTGCCACCGATTTCGCCGATGGCCGGCGTGTTGCGCGATTGGCCGGAGTAAACCCATTTGGCGCAGCCGGTCTTGGCGTCGAGCGCGAGAACCTTCTGGCCGCCCGTGACATAAATCGTGCCGTCGCTGAGCACGGAAGCGCCCGTGCCGCCACCCTGACCAGGGAAGGCCAGAGCCCATGCGACTTCGAGGTTCGCCAGATCTGCTTTCTTGATGCCAGCGGTCGCGGCGGAGAGGCTGCGCGTCTGGTTACCGTCAATGCCGAAGCCTGCAGACACGATGGTTGCTGCGCTATCGACCGTGCGCTTGTCGGCCGTGCACATGATTGCGTCGGTCCATGCCGCAGAAGTGGCGGCCTGACCGGCGGTGAGGAAGGCGATGACGTCGGTCATTTCCTGCGGAGTGAGGCCGGCTGCCATCGGCTGCATCACGCCGGTTGTCATCACTTCACGCAGGCGGGCAGGCGTCTGCTGCTGCATCGAGGCGAGCGTGGCCGCGCGTGTCGCGCCCGGGTTGTCGTGGCACATGGCGCAGGACTTGTTGTAGACGGCGCGGCCGGGATGATCGGGCGCGACCTGTGCAGCGGCGGGAAGCGCCAGCATGCCGAGGCTAATACCAAGCGCCGCGAGACGCATCGTGGTGCGCAAATTCATAGGCATTCCTCCCGCGCGAATGGCTCGCAGCCAGTCGCATTGCTTTGGCCGCAACCTCGCGCCAGTCGGCGGAGATTTCAACTGCCTTGGGCTGCTCATTCCGTCGTGGTGAAGCGAGTTATTTTCTTGTCGATCGCGCGTCCGTCTGACCAACTTCATATGTTCGCGCGAGCAGGCCTTCGAAGGCCGCCATGGCGCGTTTCCAGTCGGCTTCCGTTTTGAGTGGCAAGCCGGAGAAGCCGCCCATCGTTGCGCCGCGGAGCGTGAGATAGTGCAGGCCTGCGAGCAGGATGGCGTTCACCGCCGGTGCATCGACGCCGGCGGGTGGTTTCTCGTCGCCGCGCAGCTTGGGGACCATGGCGTACATGGCTTTCGAACGCGCAGCATCGATACGGCGGAGCGTGTCGGAGGGTTCGGCGAGTTCCCAGGCGAGCAATTTCTGCAGCACGGGATCGCTGCGCAGGTTGGCGGCATAGGCGGCGAACACGGCGGCCATGCGTTGCGCGTAGTCGCCTTTCGAGGCTGCGAGCGCGTCGCCAATCCAGAGCGCGGTGTTGGCGCCCATCGCTTCGAGCAGGCCGTCGAGGCCGCCGAAATAGCGGTAGATCAGTTTTTTATCGGCGCCGGCTTCGGTCGCGATGGCGTTGATGCCGAGACCCGCAGCGCCATCGCGCGCGATGACGCGGGCTGCGGCTTCGATGAACTTCTGCTCCGTCGCTTCGCGGTCACGCGTCGCTTTTGCAGGGGCGGCTTTCTTGGCGGGCATCGCGAATCTCCGAGCAGAAGCTAGCCGGATAACAAGGCGTTGTCACCATTTGGGGACAAGCTGTTGACTTGGTTGCCTCTGTATGTCACCAATCGGTGACAAATAGGAAGGCGCTGCCATGATCACCGAAGACCTGAACCGTCCTGCACTCATCAAAGCCGGCATCGCGCTGAGCGTTGTCGCGGTGCTCGCCAACATTCCGTATGGCGCGCTGATCGTGCTGTTCGACTATGACGATGTGCTGCGCCGCCCCGCCGGGGAGGTGCTGGAGCTTTTCCACGCGGGCGGATCGCCGCTGGTGCTGGCGTGGTGGACGTTTGCGTTGAGCGCGCTTGGCTTTGCGATCGCCGCCATGCTGTTGGGCGAAGCGCTTAGGGACGGTAAGGCGAAGCTCGCGAGTGGCTTTACGCTGTTTGGTGTACTCTCCGGCATCTTCCAGGCGGCTGCGCTGTTGCGCTGGACATTCGCGATACCGAACGTCGCCACGGCCTATGTGAATGCGGCCGAGGGTTCAGCCGAGCGCGCGGCGGCTGTGTCGGTGTACGAGTCGCTCAACACCTTTGCGGGCGTCGGCATGGGCGAGCACCTTGGCCAGTTGTTGCTGATGGTGTGGACGTTCGGCGCTGGCCTCGCCCTTATGCGCATGGGCGGCGAAATGAAGTGGATCGGTGCGGCAGGCCTTGCGACGTTGCCGCTCTGGCTTGTGGGGCAGACAGAGCTGCTGTCGCTCTCCATGCCGGAGCTGCCCGTGATCGAGTTGCTGCCTTACGCCTTCATAGGCTGGGAGCTGTGGTTGCTTGTGGTTGGCGTTGCGTTGATTGTGAAGGCCGTCGGTAAGCCTGCGCGTAGCGCCGCGATATTGGCGCATGCCTGACACGTCAGGGCGTGCGGCCGAAGCGTGCGAGCACCCTTAGCTGCGCCAGCGCAGCGTGCGCGGCTCGATCGGGTTGACGAAGGGGCGGCCATCAGTGCGTGAGGCGGCCCACTCCTTCTTCAGCGTGCGATACCATTTGGCCTGCACGTCGATGTCGTCGATCCAGAGCATGTTCTGCTGATAGGCCAGACCCTGGTTCTGCAGGTTCACCATGCGGCCGTCCTGACTCAGGAACTTCTCGGCGGCCGGGATCAGGATCGGCAGGGCAAAGTCGAGCAGGGGCGCGTTCTGCCAGAAGGTGATCTGCGTGATGCGCGTCTTCTTCAGCGTGATCGGCGTGAGGCAGGTGAGCGTAAAGATGCGCGCCTGCTTCGCCTCGATGATCTCCCACCGGAAGCCGGGGATCTGGAAGACAATCTCGGTCGTCACTTCCGAACCCATCAGCGCCTTGTAGGCCAGCGAGTTACCCGACGGCTTGTGCCGCGCCAGCGACCAGCCGCGTGTTGAAGGTTCGAAAGGCTTTTCCTTGAGGCGCAGGCCGGTGCTCGGTGGGCGCCACCACCATTGGTTATGTACGAACGGAACGTGCGCGGGGTCCATCAGGCCAACGACGGCGTCGTCCATGTGCGCGTTGAAGATCTGTGCGACGAAGAATTTCGGCTTGAGATTGCCGAGGTTGAAGTCAGGCGCGGGCACGGCGGGCACATCGTCGCCGCGCGGATTGTCCGCGATGTAGACGAAGATCATCCCGTTGATTTCGTGTACCGGATAGCGGCGCACCTTCACGCGGTCGCTTGCGAAGTCTTCGGTCTTCACCAGCGAGGGCATGTGCTTGCAGCCGCCGTCTGTGCCGAAGCGCCAGCCATGGTAGGGACATTCGATCGTCGGCTGGCCGTCCGTCTCGACCTGTTTGCCGGCTGACAGGGGGACGAGCCGGTGGGGGCAGATGTCGCGCAGGGCGAACGCCTGCCCTTGTTCGGTGCGCGCCAGCATCACCGGCTGGCCCAGGATCACGCGCCGGAATTGCGTTCCCGGGGCGAGCGATTTCGAGGCGCACGCGTAATACCAGCTGTCGGTCAGCCATCCTTCGGCGGTAACCCCGGCCGATTTTGTGAGAGTTCCGTCTGCCATGCGCGTCTATAGCCTTGATCGGCCGACATTATCCAATGTTTGCTGCCACACGTCGAGATGTTGGAACAAATCGTCATGGCAACGCCCCGAAAGCCAGCAAAAGAGAAGCCGAGGAAGGCAGCGGACGCCGGGCGGACGAAGTGCGGGCGGTGGAGATCGAGACGGAGATGTTCGGCGCGTAGCGCTATGCTGAGCGCAGGTCGCTATGGCTCAGGAAGATGTCGTCGCCATCATCCAGCTGGATGAGATAGGCGGGATTCTTCTTGCTGGCATCGCGCGTGACCGTCGCGCCCTTCATTGTGCGCTCGATACGGTGCGTGAAGACTTTCTGGACGATGCCGTGGAGGATCTGTTCGCCCCATTTCCAGGTGACGTGGGCTCCCGGCGGAAATTTACTGTCGTGTTTCATGGCCTGCCAAAACGAAAGCGTCCCACCACATCTTCCCGTCTAAATCGGAGTTGTGGCGAAGATGGGACGGGCGCGACACGCATACGAAAAGGTGAAGGGCGCGGATCGATCCGCGCCCTTTTCCTTTTGTCCGACTGTCAGGTGGTCCTAGTGAACCATGAAGATGATGTTGCGCGTCTCGATAACGGGCGTCGTCGCATCGCCCTGGCGCTTCTCGAATTTCACAACGGCGCTGGCGGTCGACTTCAGCGGCGTGACCTTCACGATGTGATGGGTAGAGCCATCCGGCATCGTTTCGTCGGTGGCTTCGCCGATCTGGACAAACTCGCCGTCGGTCGTGGAGGCGGTCCAGGTCACGCCGGCGGTCGTGGGCAGGTGAACGCTTTCGACCTTGCCGCCGATGGTGTGGAAGGTGAAGCCATCCGTTGTTTCGGCCACGTTGGCGTCGTCAGCGGAGTCTGCCGACTTCATGGTGTCGTCCATGGTCGACATGTCGTGCGCGGGCGCAGCGGGTGTTTCGGCGGCCGGGGTCTCGGCGGCGGGGGCGGCAGCGGGGGTCGATTCGCTGCAGGCGGCGAAGGCCAAAGCAGAAACAGCAAGCAGGGTCAGGCGCATAGGTCGTCTCCTCGGTCTTTTGTTGGCGCACTCATATCGCGTTGCCGGTCAAGCGGGTAGGGCCTCGTGAAACCGTGCTTACACGTGATCGGGGCCGGGTGCGGCGAGCGTGGAACCTGCGGGATGCGGGCATCGGTTGCTGTTAGATCGAATTGGCGCCTATCCTTGGCCAATCCCCACGGAGCGCCTGTGGCAATCGACACTGGTAAACGCCATTCGGACCATGTCCTCGCCGTGCTGCGCGATGGTTCGGCTCCTGCGCGTTCGGCGCTGGCCGCATCATGGCGGCGGTCGATGACGGTGCACGGGCTCAATCCGGATACCGCTGCGCCGCCTGAAACGGTCACTGACGTTCGCCTGCGCGATGCGCGCGAGGGGATGGGACCGTTGCTGTCGGCGGCGCAGGGTGCGCTGGACCGGCTCTACCATGCAGTCGGCGGTACGGGATGCTGCGTGCTGCTGACGGATCGCAATGGCGTGGCTGTCGATCGCCGTGGCGCTGTCGCGGATGATGCGATGTTCCATGCGTGGCGGCTGTGGCCGGGCGCGGTGTGGAGCGAGGCGTCGGAGGGCACGAACGGGATCGGGACATGCCTTGCCGAGAAGCGCGCGGTGACCATCCATCGCGATCAGCATTTCCACACGCGCAATATCGGGTTGTCGTGCATCGATGCGCCGGTGTTCGATCATCGCGGCGAACTTGCGGGCGCGCTCGACGTGTCGTCGGCAAAAGGCGACATCACCGAGGGTTTCATGGGGCTGATCTTCGCAGCGGTGCAGGATGCGGCGCGGGCGATCGAGGCGCAGGCCTTCCGCGAGGCGTTTCCGCAGGCGCGTATCATGCTGGCGCCCTCGGGCGATGGTTCGGCGCTGCTGGCGCTGGATCGTGATGATCTGGTGATCGGCGCAACGCGTGCGGCGCGAGCAGCTTTCGGCATCACGGACGAGCGCATCGATGGCGCGCTGCCGGCGTCCGAGATCCTGCATGGCGAAGCGCCGGGCGCGGACTTTGCCGAAGCAGAGCGGGGCGCGATCCGCCGGGCGCTTGCCAGCGCTGACGGTAACGTGTCGGCGGCGGCGCGGAATCTCGGCGTGAGCCGCGCGACGCTGTATCGCAAGATGGAAAAGCTCGGGGTGGTTTGAGCGCTGCGCGCCGGGGAATCGGCAATCGAGCGGTGATTTCAAACATCATAGCGCAGGGAGCGCCGTGTAGGGTGCATCTTGATGCACCGCGACCAAACCCCGGTGCATCAAGATGCACCCTACGTCCCGTCGTGGCGCGATTGGTCGTTGGGACCAGCTTTCGCTGTCCGTGATGCTTGGATTCGTTCCTCCCGAACAGGGAGTTGGGGCGCGCGATGACAGCGCCGTGGGTCGTGCCAGTGCCTGCTTACGCAGGCGGTTGCGCGTGATCATCACGCGCCCCGGCATTGGCCGTTCTTCCCGGTGATG
>ERZ795059.6466-NODE-6466-length-10378-cov-5.056960_pt1 | contig 10378 bp, 9 predicted proteins | sample MGYA00375143_ERZ795059 | MGnify/ENA primary metagenome ERZ795059 (study PRJEB30188, sample SAMN05720168) | activated sludge metagenome | isolation source: Anaerobic digester | place: USA | collected 2015-01-07 ... | reverse complement strand
AGACTGCTTATTGGGCAAAAGAAAAAGGCCTTTACAATGAAGTATTTGAAACTCAAACTCAGTGTGATGCCTATCTGGAAAGTTTTCTGATCAATATTGAAGCCATGAGTAGTGAAGCAAAAACTGCGGTAAAAACCATGTTGTGGCACGATACAGATCACTGGGATCAACTTTTGAACAATAGAGCTGCACAAAGCGCTCGCCTGTTGATGACAGAATCTTGTAGGAATGAAATCAATAAATTCTTATCCAAGTCCGTTTAGAATTTAAGAAGTTTATAAGGAACATAAATTCTTGCCAAACGTCAAATTTTTATAGTTCAAAAGAAACTCCATTCAAATCAATCTTGAGAAGCCATAAACCAGATTAAAATATTTAAAAAACACCATTCAATTATGAAAAAATACCTGCTTTTATTTGCCTTGAGTATTACAACATTGACCTCATGTGACCAGAAAACCTTGGATGCCGTCCTTAACAGTAGTGGAGTTTTATCCGATGCAGACATTTCTAAAGGCCTCAAGCAAGCTTTGGAAAAAGGTGTTGACAACAGTGTGACTTATCTTGCGAAGGAAGGTGGATATTATCAATCTGTTTATAAAATTCTATTACCCGCAGAAGCGCAAATGGTGACTTCAAAGTTGAGAGTCATTCCAGGATTTGGGAATTTGGAAGAAGAAGTGGTCAAAAGAATCAACAAAGCTGCCGAGGATGCTGCATCAAAAGCAGGCCCTATTTTCTTGAATGCCATCACACAAATGACGTTTGCCGATGTGAGAAATATATTGATGGGTGAAAAAAATGCAGCAACCAACTATCTTCAAAGAGTAACTTATGCAGCACTTTATGATGAATTCAAACCAGTTGTCGTAGGCTCACTCAATAAGTTTGGTGCACTTGACTATTGGGGTAATGCCATCAATTCCTATAATAAAATACCATTTGTTGACAAAGTAAATCCAGACTTAGCCGACCACGTAACAAACAATGCTTTGAAAGGTCTATTTGCATTGATCGAACAAAAAGAGTTGGGAATCAGGACAGACATATCGCAAAGAACCTCAGATTTGCTTAAGAAAGTATTTGCGAAACAAGATTAATCATGTAAATATAGGTTGTAGGGACGAAAAATTTTTCGTCCCTACAACCTTTTTTCTTTGAAAAAATTGGTCATCAACTCACTGCATTCTTTATGGAGGACGCCATATTCTACTTTTGTCTTTGGGTGTAAAATTGATTTTCCAAAGCGCATAAACCCCCTCTTTTCATCATCAGCACCATAAACTACCCTACCTATTTGACTCCAAAACAAAGCACCAGCGCACATCACGCAGGGTTCAACAGTAACATATAAAGTACAATCAGGGAGATACTTGGCATTCAAAAAATTGGTGGCTGAAGTAATGGCAATAATTTCTGCATGGGCGGTCACATCGTGCAATAATTGCGTTTGATTGTGAGCCCTTGCAATGATTTGATTGTTTGCAACGATGATGGCGCCGACAGGTACTTCATCACTTTCAAAGGCCTTTTGTGCTTCTTTGAGGGCTTGTTTCATAAAGTGGTCATCGCTAAAAATAGAAAGACCAGATACATCAATTGCCATTAAAATTAAGTTGGTTGAGTCGCAAAAATATAAAAGATTATCACTTTCACTGCGCTCATTTCCCTAGTTGATAAAATCAATTTACAAACCGAAAAAAAGGCTTATTGTAAATTTAACGCAAAAAAAAGAATGTAGCCTCACACTTATATTGAGGTTTTTTATACTTTTGCGCATGGAAACAACAAACACTAAAATCATTCAAGAGGCACTCACATTTGACGATGTGTTATTAGTGCCTAGGTATTCAGAAGTTCTTCCGCGTACCGTAGATATTTCCACACAACTTACAACAGATCTCAAGCTCAACGTGCCAATGGTATCTGCTGCTATGGATACTGTTACCGAATATGGCTTGGCGATTGCTATTGCCAGAGAAGGTGGTATTGGCATCATTCATAAAAATATGAGCATCGAAGCCCAAGCTGAGCAAGTACGAAAAGTAAAACGTTCTGAAAGTGGCATGATCATAGATCCGGTGGTGCTCAAAGAAGATGCGTTGGTTGCGGATGCACTTGATTTGATGCGGACTTATCGCATTGGAGGCATTCCCATCATTGATGACTTTGGCAAATTAATTGGCGTACTGACCAATCGTGATTTGAGGTTTGAGGTAACACTCAACAGGCCAATCAAAGAAATCATGACGAAAACCAACTTGATTACTGCTCCCGAAGGAACAGATCTCAATCAAGCTAAAGATATTTTACAAAAATATAAGATAGAAAAACTTCCTGTTGTCAACAAGGATAATTTGTTGGTAGGACTCATTACCTATAAAGACATTTTGAAAAGAGAAGATTACCCCAACTCTAGTAAAGATTCTCGAAGCCGATTGTTGGTTGGCGCTGCAGTAGGTGTAAAACCAGAAACGATGGACAGGATTGCAGCGTTGGTTGAAGTTGGAGTGGACGTTGTTTGTGTAGACACAGCTCACGGCCACAGTGCTTAAGTGCTCGATGTGATCAAGGATATTAGAAAAAAATTCCCTTACCTTCAGATAATTGGTGGTAATGTTGCAACTGCCGAAGGTGCAAAAGCCCTTGCAGATGCTGGAGTAAATGGTGTAAAAGTGGGCGTTGGTCCTGGCAGTATTTGTACCACAAGAATCGTAGCTGGCGTGGGCGTTCCACAACTCACTGCTATCATCAATGCTTCCAATGGTTTGAGAGGTACCGGTATTCCAATCGTAGGAGATGGAGGCATCAGGTATACTGGAGATATTGCCAAAGCTTTGGCAGCAGGTGCAAGTACCATCATGGCTGGTTCACTTTTTGCCGGAACAGAAGAAGCTCCTGGCGAAACCATCATTTATGAAGGCAGAAAATTTAAAGTTTATCGTGGAATGGGCTCACTTGGTGCCATGGAATTGGGATCAAAAGATCGATATTTCCAAGATGTGGAAGATGACGTAAAAAAATTGGTCCCAGAAGGTATAGAAGGTCGTGTGCCTTTTAAAGGTACAGTTTCTGAAGTCATGGTGCAGTACATTGGTGGTTTGCGTGCCAGCATGGGATATTGTGGTGCAGGAAGCATTGCAGAATTTCAAGATACACAGATGGTGAAGATTACAAATTCTGGATTATCTGAGAGCCACCCACATAATATTTCGATTACGAAGGAGGCACCTAATTATTCGAGGAGAGGGTAAGGAATTGGACTTTTCTACAAGTTTTATTCCTGCTTTATAATGTTTTTGGTTCTCTACTCTGAAAGGTAGTTTAAACTTCAGACTGCTCCTCTACCCGCTTCTTCAATGCCTCATTCATTAACTTAAAATTTGCGGGCACTTCTTCTCTCAACATTTTGCCAAGAAAGGGCACTATAATGCCTTTAAAGAATTCACTTTGAAGAAAGGTTGTCGTTCCATCACCATTATCCACCAACTCAAAAGTGTGTTTTCCATCAAATATCCCTTTGAAAAATAAATGCCCAATCCATTCAAATTTCTGGTTTTTATCATAAGCTAAAACAAGAGGTTTAAAGGTCATTTTACCAAAACTTACAGTGATGGTTTTGCCAACAACAACATCTCCTTTTATGGATTTGATGAAGGGATTCCAATCCTCATATCTTTCAAAATTGCTGAGGACTTCCCATACTGAAGCGGGATTTGCTTTTATGACGATACTGGTTTTAATTTCTTTGCTCATTTTTTATTTATTTAATGAAACAAAGTTGAAGCTAAAAAAAAGACCACTGGTTGATATAGATCAAGAAAGCACTTATGATTCTAATTATTTCAAATTTTTATTTCTCAGCCTACTGAGCGTCTCAGGAGTCATGCCCAACATTGACGCAATGTACTGATGGGGCACCTCATTGAATAAATGCATTCTTTTGACCAAAAACTGTTGATATCTTTCTTCAGCCGTCATGGACAAAAATGAAAACACCCTGTCCTCCAACATCAGAAAACATTTTGAGATAAAGGTCTTTTCCAATGCTGCCCAATTTGGAATAAAGTCGCCCAATCTGTTTAAATCATTCCGATCTATCGAATACAACTCGCAGTCCGACAAAGCTTGAATTTCCCACCGCGCTGTCGTGCCAAACATGATGCTAGACAAGTCAGTAATCAATTCACCTTCTGCTGCAATCCATTGGGTAACCTCTTTACCGTCCTGATAAGCAAACACCCTCAAAGCCCCTGATCTGATGAAGCTCAAGGTGTTGCAATTCCTGCCTTGTCGACAAAAATATTCATTTTTCAAAAGCGCATTTTCTTTGAAAAATGTAGCTGTTTGCGGAAGTAACTGAGGCTGAATTCCAAAGTATTGACCAATGTATTGTTCTTTGCTACTCATTTGATATATTTATGTTTGCTAGAAAATCACTTATAAAATTGAAAGGGTGAATTTCTTGAATGTGCAATCATCAGAATAGTAAAGATAAATGAATAAAGGAAGATTGGAAGCGTTTAGTGATGGTGTATTAGCCATCATCATTACCATCATGGTATTGGAACTCAAGGTGCCACAAGGCAATGAGCTCAAAGATCTTCAACCTTTGATTCCGAAAGTCTTAAGTTACTTATTGAGTTTTATTTATATAGGTATTTATTGGAATAATCATCACCACATGATGCACACTGTCAAAGTCGTGAATGGTCGCATCCTTTGTGCCAATTTGCATCTGTTGTTTTGGTTATCGTTGGTTCCTTTCTCAACGGGATGGGTAGGTGAAAACCATTTTGGTCAGACTCCTTTGGCCTTGTATGGTATCAATCTATTGATGGCTGCAATTGCTTATTTTATTTTACAAAATGTCATCATACAAAGTCACGGAGCTGACTCGGTGCTTGCAAAAGCAGTTGGTGATGACGTGAAAGGTAAACTTTCTCCGGTATTGTACCTATTTGCCATTTTGAGTAGTTGGTATTTGCCTTGGCTAGCAGGAATCATTTACATCATTGTTGCCTTGATGTGGTTGATTCCAGACAAAAGAATTGAAGAAAAATTGAAATAAAATCTAGGAAACTTTAGGTCTTTGGCAGTAGTGGTGGTTTCTTTTTGAATGCAATGATCAATCCACAAATGATGACGAATAAAATACCCAACCAAGTGATCAGAGAAGGTATAGGGTCTGACAAAAGAATGCCAAATAATATAGAAAATACAATGTTGCTGTAACCTACAGCAGCTATTATTCCAGTCTTTTGATGGCTGAATGCTTTGGTTAAATAGATTTGACCAAACAATGCAGCAATTCCCAATAACAAAACCCAACCTAGATCTCTCCATTGAGGCCAAACCCATTTCTCTATGATAAAATCAAAATCAGGATTGTAAAAAAAATGGCCTATGACCATAGATATAACGGGTAAAACGATTCCCGCAGCCATAAAAGAAAAAACGATCACTTTGGTGTCATAATAGTCTCGCAACCCGCGGATACTCAGATATGCACTCCCTGTTAACACAGCATTGCTAAAACCAATGGTGTTGCTTTTGAGACTCAAGGAACTTACACTTATTTGAGGGAAGAAAATCATACATATTCCTGCAAAGCCCACCAATACAGCTAGCCATTCTTTGGGTTCGAGTTTTTCACCAAATGCAAAAATGCTCATGATGGCTAAAAATACAGGATACGATTGCTGATAAGTAATGGCAACTGCAAGGCCAATTTTTGAAATACTGTAGAAAAATGCATAAAGTGCGATCGTACCTATCACTCCTCTAAAAATCAACAATGCAATTTTTCCGCCTTTCTGTACAGCAGGAATTCTATATAACGCATAAATGATAAAAGGAATACCAACTAAATTTCTAAATAAAACCAACTCAATGGGGCCTATATCATTGCGCAAAATTCTGGTGCACGCTCCTGTGAGTGCAAAACAAAATGAAGCGATGAGCATGTAAATGATGCCTGCATTGGCGTCTACTTGTTCACTGTGCTCATCAACATTTATTGGGTTATTGTTTGAAGCAAGTACTTTAGTCATACCTAATTTGCAAAATTAAAATTAAGGCATTTTTTTGAAAAAAAACAAGAAATTGAAAAACTTGGATGACCTTCAGCTTGAATACATGGATTCAAAATTTATTTGACAGTAATTATGAAAAGTTGCAATTCATATGTCGGAATAATGATATCTTCATTTTAATAAAATCAAAATAAAAATAGGCCATGCACATAAGACTCCATGTTAAAATAATGTTGGTTTTAGGTACTTTCATTTTTTTATTTCTGGCTTGTAAAGAAAGTTCGTCAATTCCATCTTCAGAAATAAATCCAGATTTAAGCACATTCAAAATAGAAATTAGTACAGCCGCTGATCAGCATTTCAAAACTTGGTTCCCCAAAATAATCGATACCATCAATGGCGGTTATTATACAAATTTTGAGTATGACTGGAAGATGTCAGACCAACAAGAAAAAATGTTGGTGACTCAAGCCAGAGCATTATGGGCGGCTTCTATTGCTAGTCAGTATTATCCACACGATTCAACATTCAAAATCGCTGCTGATCATGGATTTGCATTTCTTACCAATCAACTGTGGGATGAAGTCAATGGAGGTTTTTATCTCAATTATCCAAAGACCCATTCCGGTGAAATTTCCTATAAACTATTGTATGGCAATGCCTTTGCGTTGTATGCTCTGGCTGAATATGCCAAAATAAATGATTCAAAAAAGGTCATTAAATGGATCGAAAAGACCTTTCAGTGGATGGACTTCAAAGCGCGTAGACCTGGTGAGTCTGGATATTACAACATCATTACCGACACATCACAAGACAAAAATTCGGCAGCATATCTCAAGTTTGCTGGTTCAATAGGTTGGGGAAATCCCGATTGGAAGGATCAAAACACTTCCATTCATTTATTGGAGGCATTTACAAATGCTTATGTAGTTTGGCCAGATGAACGACTCAAATTGAGGTTGGAAGAGATGCTTTTGATAGTTAGAGATAAAATGGTCAATGAAAAAAATGGACTCAATCTTTATTTTGACCAAGATTTCAAACCCATCACTTTTGTGGATGAGTCGCGGGAAACTATTCTCAAAAACATAAACTTAGATCACATATCCTTTGGACACAATATCGAAACGTCCTTTTTGATGATCGATGCTGCCAGGATTTTGTACGACACCATTGATACCCTCACAATGAAAGTCGCCACCGCCCTTTTAGATCACACCATTGCGCATGGTTTTGGTCCAAATTACACTGGTATTTATGATAAAGCTTATCAGTTCAAAGGTAGTGATACATTGGAGATCGTAGCCAATCAAAAAACCTGGTGGGCACAGGCTGAAGCCTTACACACTCTGGTTTTATTTTCCAGCTTGCTTCCTGAGCGCAAAACAGAATTTATGAACATTGCCATTAAACTATGGGGCTACATGAAACAAAATATAATTGATTCTGAACACGGAGGTTGGTATGGCAACGGTTTGGACAATAATCCTGAGTCCAAAACAGAAAGAAAAGCGCATCCATGGAAAGGGCCCTATCATGATGGCAGGGCTTTGTTGTTTTGTAAAATGTATTTACAATAGTGATCTTTTTTACGATAACGATTGACTAAATAGTTGACTTCAACTGTCACTTTTATTTGATAATTGTGAAAAAATACACGGTTTATTTCTGATTTAAAATTATTGTTATATCATTGAATGAAGTTTAAAATCAGAAATTAAAAGCACATGTTTAGCAGAAAAAAGCACTTACAACTTACACTTTGCACCTTATTTATCATTCTATTTTCAAACCAAATTCGTAGCCAACAACTGACTCTTTCTCCTGAAGGGTATTTCACCAGCAGAGGATTGGATGTGACTGTTTTTGATGACATATATCCTGATGGGCATCAAACAGGAGTCACGGTGATACAACACGGCGAACGCACCATTGCTAATGGAGATTTGCGTTTGGAAATTTCTCCCGGGCAATGGTCTCCTGTACCAAAAGGTGGAAAAAAAACAGTAGATACTTTACAAAATATCATCATTCAGGAATTATGGTATCCAGATTCTTCAAAAAACAGAGTCGGTTTTAACCCCATAATTTATCCAGATCTTAGATTTAAGTATCGGGTGAAAGTGCAACCTACCAAAGGACATGCTTTCAGAATCACCGTTGATTTGGACGAAGAAATCCCAAAAGAATGGGTAGGCAAAATTGGATTTAATCTAGAAATATTCCCTGGTCAAGTATTTGGTAAGACCTACAGCGGAGGAGGTAAGACCGGTATTTTCACGCCTTCACCTTATGGGCCAGTTGGTTTACAAAAAGATGGAGAAATGTTGGGTATGGCTTTGTGCCAAGGCAAGGAAATCATCATTTCACCTGAAGATGAGCGGTATGCAGCCAAATTCATTTCTCATATGGGTGAATTGGTTCTTTGGGACGGAAGGACCAATCACAACAATGGTTGGTTTATTGTGAGGGCAGAGGTTGCAGCAGGCAAGACCAAAAACGTCATCGATATCGAAGTTGATCCTACCGTGATCGAAGGTTGGGAGTATGAGCCAGTTGTGCAAATTTCACAAGTAGGTTATTACCCGGGACAAAACAAAATGGCTGTAATTGAAACAGATAAGGCACACAAAAATAACTTACCATTAGTACTATACAGACATGATAATGGTGGAAAATCCATAGCAAAAACCATGATTCCAACTTTATGGGGGGATTTTCTGAGGTATCAATATTTCACTGCGGATTTTAGCGATATTAAAGAAGAAGGTATTTACTCCCTTGCTTATGGCGAGTCAAAAACAAATGCTTTCAGAATAGACAAAAATTTGTTGGATCGGGATGTATGGCAACCCGTGATAGACTACTTCATGCCAGTACAAATGTGTCATATGCGGGTAAACGAAAAATATAGGGTTTGGCACGACTTCTGTCATTTGGATGATGCTTTGATGGCACCTATCGACACCAATCATTTCGACGGCTACAAACAAGGACCATCAACTTTGACCAAATTCAAACCTCTTCAACCGGTAAAAGGGCTCAATCAAGGTGGCTGGCATGATGCTGGAGATTATGACTTAAGGGTGGAATCACAAATAGGAGATGTTATGAATCTCGCATTGATGCTGGAAGAGTTTGACATAGATGACTACGACGCGACTGCGATTGACTTCAAAAAGAAAATTGTAGAAATTCACCAACAAGATGGCATTCCAGATTTGGTACAACAAATAGAACATGGCCTTTCATCCATTTTGGGAGGTTATAGAGCCATGGGTAGATTGTATAGAGGAATTATTTCCAATCATTTGCGACAATATGTTCTTTTGGGTGATGCATCATCGATGACTGACCAAGTATGGGACAAAAACCCTGGCCTTGGTGACGATGATAGATGGGTATTTACAGAAGAGAACCCAGATAGAGAACTCAATGTTGCTGCAGGGTTGGCGGCTACTTCAAGGGTGCTCAAAAAATACAATCCAACACTTGCAAAAGAATGTATGGATGTGGCCATTGTATTGTTCCAAAAGGCAGCTCCAAAAATAAGGAGGCCAAGTGGTAAGCTCAGAACGCTGGTAGAATTTGCATTAACAACAGAAGACCAAAAGTGGGTCAATGAAATCATTACCATTAAGTCCGATGTTTTATCTAGTTTTGATCGAGTTGGATTTCATGTGGGCAGAATCAAACACATGATCAAAGACCAAGACTTACTCAAAGAGCTAGATCAAAAAGCAGAACTTCTGGGCAATAAATTGAGAGCTAATGCAAAAGCTGACTCTCCATATGGCGTTCCCTACAAACCCAATATTTGGGGTGCAGGTTGGACGCTTCAAGAGTTTGGTGTTGATCAATATTATTTCTGTAAATCTTGGCCAGACCGAGGCTTTACGGATTTGTATGCCAATGCACTCAATTTCATCCTTGGTGTTCATCCAGGAAATAATACAGCCTCTTTTGCTAGCGGAATTGGTTCAAATTCACTTTTAGTTGCTTATGGTGTGAACAGAGCTGATTGGTCTTATATTCCGGGTGGGGTCGGTTCTGGTACTGCATTAATAAGGCCCAATTTGCCAGAGCTCAAGACCTGGCCATATTTCTGGCAACAAACAGAATATGTAATGGGTGGAGGGTCTACAGATTTTATGTTTTTGGTATTGGCGGTGAGGAAATTGATGTCCAATTAATTCAATCCCTTGCAGAAGCAGGGACACGTGGAGTTCAATGGGAGTTCAATGGGAGTTCAATAGGAGTTAAATGGGAGTTCAATTAGGTCAAGGAGTTTAAAGGAATTATTGTAGAGTCGCAAAATTTTGCGGCTTCACGAATATTTTTTC
>ERZ795059.6460-NODE-6460-length-10387-cov-10.068041_pt1 | contig 10387 bp, 7 predicted proteins | sample MGYA00375143_ERZ795059 | MGnify/ENA primary metagenome ERZ795059 (study PRJEB30188, sample SAMN05720168) | activated sludge metagenome | isolation source: Anaerobic digester | place: USA | collected 2015-01-07 ... | reverse complement strand
CTGAGTTCAAAAAGATAGATGATATTGTTCCTATCTCAGATGAAGCCTACTATATCTCCAAGGGTAATTTGTTAAGTGTAGTTCATAGCGGAAATATTTCAAATATATACCTTGGTAACCTTCTTTTAAGTTCGGATGCAAAGCTCATAAAAGTTAAAACCATAGGTCAGTCTGTTTATCTGGTATTTGACTCAAAAATTTCCAAACTTACAGAAAACAAGCTTACTACAATAGTTGATAAAAAAACGATGGCATTGAAGTTAAATGTTTCCATAGACAGTTTTTCGGATTTTGAACTTTCAGGATCTATGATCTTTGTGCTTACGAATGATTACAAGCTGTTTATGTACGATCCTCAAAACAATAAACAACAGCTTATAGGAAGTTCAGACATAGGAAGATTAAAACTCTCCAACTATTTAAATAGAAAACTGTATGTTTTCGGCGGCGATATTACTACATATATTGATATTCAAAGCAGAGTATTTCCGGGAGTTTATAACAGAATGGAAAAAGATATTTTTGATATCTGCCTCACACCATCCGGTATGTTGTATGGAATTTATAATTCTCAGGAAGGTAAAATTCTATGGACTTCAACCTTAAAAGAGTAGTTTTGGTGGGGATCTTTATCCTCATGATGTGTGCATCGGTATTTTGTGTGGAGTTTGACCAGGCATATTCATACTATCTTTCAGGTATGAAAGCTTATAGGATAGGCGATTACAAACTATCCCAAAATCTTTTGTATAAATCAATACAGGTCTCACCTCAATTGGAAAATTACGATGCCAATATAAAACTTTACTTGGGTCTTTCAGCATTCCAGAACAAAGATTACGCAATAGCGCTAGAATATCTGCCGATGTTTTCCGAAAACCCTCTTGCTGTCCAAGCTCTTGAAAGCATAAAAAATAATGGTATTTCTTCTGAATTTCATTTCAAACAGGCAACTGTTCCGTCTACGCCGGAAGAACTAACTGCTTCTGAAGAAAAGAGCAGTTTTCCTCTTCTCACCTTTTTTCTTATAACTTTTGTAATTTTTATTATATCTGCCGCATCTGCTTTTCCAATATTTATTTATTTCAGAAAACACGGAATCTCCTTTTCTGATAAACCTAAAGCTGAAATTCAGGAAATACCTGCAATTGAAGAAGTTGCTTCGGTACCTATAGAAGAAGTTGTTAACCTAAAACTTGACAACATAGAAAATATATGGAAAAAATCAAATGCTCTTAGAATGCTTATCGGGGATATAGAGAATGAATACGAAAGTTCTTCTGTTCCTCAAATACCTGAGATCCCAGAGCTGGTCTCCACAGAACACGAAAATCTTAAAACAAGCGATCAGACAGCAGATATCGATAATCTTCAAAGTATAATAAATGACTCTCTAAAAACAGCCGACCTTGACAGTATTGAAAAGCTTCTCAACAGTATGGAAAATAAGAACGTTTCAGAATCTTCTCAGGAAATAACCACAGAAATTCCTATTAACGTGAACCTTTCAAATTCTCCTTCAGATGAGTCCTATGGTTCTGCCGATGATAGCCAAGAGACTCAAAATTCCTACACTTCTGTAAATCCTGAATTAAATGAACAGGAAGAAAAACAAGAGTATTCCGAGAGTGAAAATATTCAGTCTGCAAATCCTAATAAGGATGTAGATATACTCGACGCCGGTTCATCTTTGAAAACAAGATTTAAAGATATAATGAAGGGATCGGAGAAAATGATATTAATTGAGGCTCAGAATACCAACGATATTTCTGAGATTATAGAACGTATAGAATCTGAAAATTCTAAAAACGGTTCAAAAATCTATTCAAAGGTTCAGCTGGAGAAGGTAATAACCAACTTATTCTATCAGGTTAACGAAAGTGAGCTGAGTAAATAAAAACAGTCTCTTAAAAGAGACTGTTTTGGAGCGGGCAACGGGGCTTGAACCCGCGACCCTCAGCTTGGGAAGCTGATGCTCTACCGCTGAGCTACGCCCGCATGATACTTACAATATGTATATTATACCAAATTTTTTAAAAAAATCAAGGAGGAAAACTTTGTTTAAAGACAGAACTTTTACTTGGGTTCTCATTACTACAGTTTGTTTTTTCGCATTGATATCGTTGATTTTCCTTCCCAAAGCTTTTTCAGGAGAGGTTGTTTACAGTCCTGAAGTATTCAGTATAGGACCTCTCGCCGTCAGATGGTACGGACTTCTAATAAGCTCTTCCATACTTTTATGTTACTTTATAGGAAGACGTCAGGCCTTTAAAGAAAGGGTATCTGAAGATGATCTTTTAAATGCAGTTTTTATTGGCATAATTTTGGGAGTTATAGGTGCAAGGCTTTACTATGTTATCTTTAATTTTAGCTTTTTTTCAGATGATCCAATTTCTATATTAAAAATATGGACTGGCGGACTTGCCATTCACGGTGGAATACTAGGAGCTGTGGTTTCAACTTTTTTATATACACGATACAAAAAGAACTGTACTCTTAAGTTTTTTCAGGCAATGGATCTCTTTACCTTTGTTCTTCCTCTTTCCCAGGGGATCGGCCGTTGGGGTAACTTCATGAACCACGAAGCTTACGGCACTCCCACCGACTTTTTTCTTAAGATGTATATTCCTCTGGAAAACAGGATGCCCGGTCTGGAAAGCTTCAGTTTTTTCCATCCTACTTTTTTATACGAATCGGTATGTGATGTGGCTATTTTTCTTTTTCTTTTCTACTATATACGTAACAGAAGAAAGGTTTTTGGTGAAGTCACTTCACTTTATCTTATGCTTTATTCAATTGCACGTATGTTCATTGAACTGCTGAGAACTGACAGCCTGATGATAGGTAACTTTAGGACTGCTGTAGTAACAAGTATAATAATGTTTTTTGTAGGACTTGTGCAGTATATATACTTACTAAAAAAGAGAGGAGCTAAAATATGAAAAGAAGTATCGTCTTTCTTCAGCTCAACAGCATTGATGATTTTTATGAAAATATTTCAACCCTTGAAGACTTTATAGATCTGCTGAGCAACAAAAAACCTGATCTTTTCATTATTCCTAAAGACAGCCTTGCTACAAAACTCAGCCGACAGCAGAAAGAAGAACTGTTTGACTGTATAAGTGCATTAAGTGATTTCAATGAAGCTGCTATTGTGACAGCTTTTACAGACGGTACTTCTTCAAAAACAATGATTCAAATGCCATATAAGGATCCTATAATACTTTCAAAGCAATCAAAACTTATAAGCCTTTGCGATACATTAAAAGTGAATATCATTGCAAATTCTAAGGGACTGGAAGCTTCTTACCAAAAAGGCTTTATAAACATAGTATGTGACTGTTTGCCAGAAATTAACGGCGATACTCAAAATGTACCAGTCTATCAGGATTTATGCTACTCGGTTCCCCCTTCATGCGGCGGAAGTCTCATATACTGCGCTGGAAAAACTTTAAAAGGCGGTAATTGCGAAGGGTATATAATACTTGAAGTATAAATTCTTTGTTTTTATTTTTTTAGTTATCCTTGTTCTTCTTTTCTATCCTATAACCTTTATAACCGAGTTTTCCGGAACAGTAAGAATTTACTGCTCAGGTATGTTTAGGTATTTTTATTTTTCTGATAAACAGACTTCTTTTTCCCAAGGTGTGGGATTTTTTTATAAAGAGTTTTTATATGACGATTATGCTGTTCTTAATACCGAAAACTCTATTTTCCGTATAAACAGATGCGATAATGCCGTTCAGATCCAAAAAGAAAAAGAAACCGCATATGTTTTTGTTTCAAAAGACTATCTATCTTTTACATCTGAAGATACTTCTTTTGTTAGCAATAAAAAATGGCTTGCAGAAGAAGCAAAAGACATAAATGATTATTTTCGTGGAAAGGTTATTTTTCCAAGTAAAATGTTTGTCATTTACGCAAATATTCCAAGGTCTTTCCATATAAGCCCATATGTAATATTTGTCAACTCAATAAAAGACATGATTCATGAGTTTAACCACTACACTTTTGGCTATTACATAAAAGACGGTGTTTCCGATACTTGGGCAGAAATACTGTGTGAAACTAATACTCTGCTTTATCTTAAAAAAAAATATCCTATGCTTTATGAAAGTGAGCTTGAATTAAAAAGCATAGGATTTTATCCTCAAGAGTACGGCTCAAAAGTTATGGATTTTTATAAAAAATTCAACTGTGAAGAAATTAAAATATTCAGTTTTGAGAAGGCACTCATCGACTCTCAAAAAAAAATGAACGATAAAGTATTTTATAGTCTACTCGGTTCAGAATAAGTTTCTCAATAAAAGAAAATACTTTTATTTGATTTTTTTAAGTTCATCTTCCGCTGTCTTCTTTGCTTCTTCTCCCTGTTTCCTCCACTCCGGATGAGGCTGCATCGAAATTACTTTATTGAACATCTCACGAGCAAGTTCTTTCTTGTTTATCTTTAAGTAAAGCATTCCAAGCTCAAGATATGCGTTTACATATAAAGGCTCTTTTTCAATGGCTTTTTTGAAATTTTCTTCAGATTTTTTCATGTCATTCATTGGCCAGGGTACATCTCTGTATCTCATTCCAAGAGCCACATATCCAAGGTAATTTGAAGGATTGAGCTCTATCGATTTTTTGATGTTGGCATCAAAATCACCCAGCATGAAAAGACTGGATACAATTCCCTTAAACTGAGCCAATCGACCATATGCTGCGCCAAGCGTATAATAAAGATACCAATTATCTTTATTCTCTTTTATTATTTTTTTACCATATTCCACAGCCTGCTGATAAAATTTTTCTCTTTCCTTTTCATCCTTCACCGCCCAGTTGGCATACTCAGTAACAGCATTTATATAGAGTGCCGTAAGAGATGCGTTGGAAGTATCTTCCTGTAATAAAGCTATAACCTCTTTCATAGCCTGAGCATCCTGCATACTGTTTGCAGCAATAAATTTTGAGTAATACTCTGAAAAAGTTCCGGCTGCAGCCCATACTGACAAAAAAAGAACAACCATAATAATTAGTACTTTTTTCATAATAAAACCTCCTGTCCCGCCTTAGATTTTTTGTACATATTATTATTATACCTTAATATTCGATTTAATCTTTATTCAACATATTTCTGCATACAATAAAAAATGTTTTTTGTTTTTTTGATGTTGTAATCCACATTTAAAAATACTTTTAGCTTTTTAAGACCATATCTTTATTGGATTTTTCATAAAAATATGATAATATATAGTTGATAGTTATTCAAGGAGGGAATTTTGTGGAAAAATTTAAAAAGATTCCAAAAGATATTCTCATTATCTCTGCATTATTTTTGCTGTTACCTTTTATTGTCATTCCGCAGTGGGTATACGAATACTCAACTCAGAAACATTTAATTTTCGCACTATTCTTTACAGTAATGGCTGTTTTTTACCTATTTTCAAAGAAAAAGGAAACCACCTTGAGTCTTGGATGGCCGCATAAATTTCTATTACTTTTCGGAATATCTGTTCTGGTTTCTCTTGTGTCTTCCTTCATAACAAACAGACAGCACTTTACATGGTCTCTCGAAAATGCTGCGTATACAGTTCTGGTTATATCCGTATGTTTCATAATAACTAATAGGTTCGGTAAAGATATGAGCTTCATTGAAATGGGGCTGCTTTTTTTTATGATAGGCGGCACTATAATCGCTTTTGATGGACTTCTCAACAAATTTACAGGCTATGATCTTTTTTTCGGAAAGTACGGAGATCCCAACGAACGTCTGACTCTGCGTACAACCATAGGTAATCCGAACTTTGTTTCTGACTATCTTGCCCAGCTATTGCCTATTTCTGTATACTTCATTCTGAAAAAAGATTCCAGTAAGCTTTTGAAAGTATATAATTTTATTAACATATTCCTTTTTTACTGGGTAATTCTTCTTACTCAGACAAGATCTATATTTTTAGGTTTCTTTGTAGGATTAGTATTTGCTTTTGTCTGCTTAATAATTAATTTAAGACATACAGAAGATAAAAAATATTTTACTTCTAAAAACTTTCTTTTAAAAACTTTTTCAATTATTGCTATACTCGTCTTCCTTTTTGTTATGTTCAGCATGCCAACCTTTTTTAACAAAGAGGGAGAGATAATACCTTCAAACAGGTTCAATGCTGCATCAACCGTTTCTTCATGGGATGAGAGAAGTCTTTCATGGCTTGCCTCCGTAGAGCAGTTTCTCGATAAAGACAATCCCCAGAATCTTTTTATTGGTGGCGGTATAGGCACCTATCAGATATATGCAGTAAAGTATATGGGTATAGTTCAAAATAAGAATCCCGAGAGATTTCTTTATGCATGGAATAACTTTAAAAGAACCCACAACGATTATCTTCAGGTGCTGGGTGAAACTGGAATCTTCGGATTTATAAGTATTATGGGATTACTCATATCTCTATTGTTCATGTATTTCAGATCACTTTCAAAGCTCAGAGACACAAATAAACTTCTTCTTATGTGCATGTTCGGATGGACTGCAGTAATAATAGTCCTTCACTCCTTTACCGAGTTTCCGCTTCATCTGCAGCCTAATCTGGCTCTTTCATTGTTCATACTTTCGGCTGCTGTTTCACCGCAGTTTATGAGTTTAAAGGAGTATAAAATCAAGAAAATCAATGTTATGATATCAATTGTTATATTTTTTGGTATAGTTTCTGTTATCTTCAAAATAAATTCGAACCTCTCCGAGATTCTTTTTAAATACGGAAATACCGAGTATGCTAAGCTCGATTATTACTATGATGCAGCTCAAAACAAAATTCCTCAAGCTATTGAAGAGGTTAATAATAATATTTCGCAGTTAAAAAAGAAGCTGCAGAGTTCAGTACCTGGCTCGTCAGATTTCATAAAAATTTCAAATGACCTTAAAACAGCTCAGGGGCAGATAGAAAAGCTTGAAGTCATGAAGTCTGAGTATCTTAAAAACTCATATACTGCTTACAGCTCTGCTATAGATTATTTTAATAAGTCGCTGGATTTTAATCCTAATTTTGGAAAATCTGCCTTCTATTTGGCTCAGATGCTCACAAAATCTCCTTTCAGGTACCAAGACCTTACTTACGATACTCTCAATACTGCTTTTGAACTTTCAACACGAGAGTATAAACATCTGGTTCCTTATTTTAAAGGAAATGTATCGCTTATGCCATTTTCAACTTCAAACATCAGAAGCACGGTAAAGGATCTTTACGGAAAATCAGAGTCAGAGGAGTTCAAAGTAATTCTTGTATCCATTCAGAGCATCTATGATGAGATTGACATGCTTAAAACAGCTTTTATATCTTTCAACGAAAAAAATTCATACAAGCTTATACCTAAGCTTTATTTTGAAGTAATTCGCCGTTATGAGCTACTCAAGGACTACTGTGACCAGGCTACTACAGAAATAATTGAGAAAATGGAAAAATCGGATTTAAGCGAGTTTATGCATTGGTACGATAAAGCAATAGAAATTCTTCCCGGCGGATGGAACAGATTCCCAGAATGGGAGCAGACTTATAGCGAGTATCTTTATTTTCTTACACGTATGACTGTCATATTTCCAGAGGAAGTTATTATGCCTAAAATTCTTGAAGTCATTGAAAAAGACGGAAAAGCCAACTACTACATGGCAAAAAAGACAAGAGGCATTCCAGACAGCTCTCTGACAGTACTTGAAGAATTTTTATCTTCAATTCAGAATTCAGAGAATAAAAGTTCATTTATAAATGGTATAATATCTAATTATAGCCAAGTATACGATTTCTATAGACAAGCAATGGAAAATGGTGATTCCAAGTATCTCTCGTATAAAGACAGAGTTGATTCATTTTTATCAACTTATGAATTTTTTCTCAGGAGAAAATAAAAATTTATAAAGTTCTTTCGTTCTTGCTTGTGGTTTCTTTGGGACTTTTTATTATAACTTCCTACGTATATTATAAAATCACCTCTTTTGAAACAGGAGAAGGTGATTCTTTGCTTGAGTTTTATACTTATCAGAACAATATAGCCGATGTTTCAAAGTATCTTAAAGCAGGAGTTCTTGAGCAGATTATAATAAATGATCTGATAATCAAACTTGAAAACGGAAGTACTATTATTCAAAGGAGGTAAGAGATGAAGAGGACGGCTATTATTGTCGACAGTGGATGCGATCCGAGTCCGGTTTTTATTGAAAAGTACAAGCTGAATTTTATGGGAATGAAAATAGTCATTGATGAGAAAGAATATACAGATGGTGAAGATATAAAAAAAGATGACTTCTATAAAATAATAACCAAAGCCAAAGAATTTCATACAGCACATCCTTCGGTCGGTTACGTTGCAAAGAAATATGAAGATATTGTTGCTGAGAAGTATGATGAAATAATCGATATACACTTTTCTTCAAAAATGTCTGGTCTCATAAATACATGCCTACTGGCAAAAAATATGGTTCCTTCAGCAAACATTAAAATTATCGATACAGAGTCCGTTTCTATTGAGTCATATTTAATTGCTGAAAAGATTGTAGAGCTCATAAGAGAAAAGGGCTGGACTTATGAACAGATCATGGAGGTTCTGCCTGATATAAAAGCTTCGGCTTTTATGCAGTTCAATGTGACAACACTGAATTATCTTGTAAAAAACGGTCGTATAGGAAAGGCTGCCGGGCTTGCAGGAACTCTACTCAATATAAAACCTATTCTTGGAGTAAATGACGGCTACATAGCTCCTATAGACAAAGTAAGAGGTATGTCAAAAGTTTATTCGGTCATAGTAGATAATGCCATAAAATTTCTTAAAGACAGACCATATAATAGTAAAGTACTTATTACTTACGGTGGAGAAAACAATATAGAACACATGAAAGAAACATATAACCTCTTTCTTGAAAAACAGAAAGAGATTAATCTTCCTTCCCACAGACTTATTGAAAGCAGAATATCTCCTACAGTAATATGTCACAGCGGACCAGAAGTATTTGGTTTTGCGGTATATGGCGAAAAGGAGCCTATAGGGTTATAAGCATGAACGAAGAAACATTACTGAATTCATTTGAAGAAGTGCTGATCTTAAAAGAAAAGAATCTGAAAAAGTGGGAAGATATATTTCCCACTTTTTATTCATTGGTCAGAGCAGGAGTTCCTCAACTATCTTCAAATATAGATTTCATAAAGGATATAAAAACAGTACTAGAGTATGCTAAGCCATTGGCTGACCTTCCTCAGGAAAGAAGAGAGAAAAGGTTTTCTTCATTAAAGGAAGTTATTTCGGAAATGAAGGAAAAATATCTTATCGACAACACTGTACAGCCTCCAGAAAGAAGCCTTTCCCTATATACTGACGTTAAATTTCTAAAAGGGGTAGGTGAGAAACGTACAGGTTTGCTGAATAGTCTGGAAATAAGAAATATATATGATCTTTTTTACTTTGTTCCTAGAGAGTACGAAGACAGGCGTAATGTAAAAACAATCTTCAGTTGTGCAAATAATGAATCATGTGTTATAGTAGCAAAAGTACTGCAACTAGAAGAATCTAGGATAAATAACAGTCTTAAAATACTTAACGTTGTCGTTTCCGACGATACCGGCATTCTTACCGTTTCTTTTTTCAATCAGGAGTATCTTAAGACCATGATGACCAAAGATTCTTGGGTTGCATTTTTTGGTAAGGCAGAGGAGTTCTATGGCCGTAAAATAATGAAATCTCCTGACTTTCATATTCTTACTGATAAGAACTCTTATAAAAAAATGATTCATCCGGTATACCCATTAACCAAGGGACTTTCACAACAGATAGCCAAGAATATTCTTATGGAGGCTTTAAAGTACCTTTCATTATGTGAAGAGTTCATTCCGGAAAGTATAATCAAAAAATACAATGTTTTATCTATTACTTCCAGGATAAAGGGTATTCACTTTCCCAAAACTTTTTATCATAGAGACAGAGCGCTTTTCTCTATGAAAGTTCAGGAGGCTGTAACTTTTGAAACAGCCGTACTTTTATCCAAAAACAACGCTAAAACAGGTTTTGTCGGAACTGCAAAAGTTTTTTCTGGTGAACTCAGTGAAAGATTTGTAAAATCACTTCCGTTTTCTCTTACATCAGCTCAAAAAAAAGCCTACTCAGATATACAGAATGATCTCAGAGATAAGCTTCCCATGAACAGACTCCTTCAGGGAGATGTCGGATCAGGAAAAACCGTTGTAGCTCAAATGGCAATGCTTGATACAGTACAAGCCGGTTTTCAAGTGGCAATGATGGTCCCCACATCAGTTCTGGCACGTCAGCACTATGCAAAGCTTACAGAAGAGTTCAGCGGACTTGATATAAATGTTTCACTTTTGCTTGGAGATACAAAAGACAGTGAAAAAAATGAAATAAAGAAAAA
>ERZ795059.6454-NODE-6454-length-10392-cov-4.094321_pt1 | contig 10392 bp, 7 predicted proteins | sample MGYA00375143_ERZ795059 | MGnify/ENA primary metagenome ERZ795059 (study PRJEB30188, sample SAMN05720168) | activated sludge metagenome | isolation source: Anaerobic digester | place: USA | collected 2015-01-07 ... | reverse complement strand
AAGTACCATTGTACCTATGATTGCACCTACATATGATTCGTAAAGGTCAGCACCCATACCAGCCACATCACCTACGTTATCACCTACGTTATCGGCAATTGTTGCTGGGTTTAAAGGGTGATCTTCTGGGATTCCTGCCTCTACTTTACCCACTAAGTCAGCTCCTACGTCTGCTGCTTTGGTGTAAATACCACCACCAACTCTTGCAAAAAGAGCGATAGAAGAAGCACCAAAAGAAAATCCGGTAAGAACATTGATAACTTTTACGATATCCCAAGCCATATTATTGAAAATCAAAAATAAGGTTCCAATACCTAAAACTCCGAGACCTACAACACCAAGCCCCATTACACTACCGCCTGCAAATGCAATTTCTAGTGCTTTTCCAAGACTTGTTCTAGCCGCATTCGTTGTTCTTACATTTGCTTTGGTTGCTACCTGCATACCAATATATCCAGCTAATGCTGAACACAATGCGCCAACAATAAAAGAAACTGCAATAAGAGGAGATGAACCTTCTTGTGAACTGCCACTAATACCTAGAAGTATAGCCACAACCACAATAAAAATGGATAATATTTTGTACTCCGCTTTTAAGAAAGCTAAAGCACCTTCACTGATGGCTTTTGCAATGCCTTGCATTTTTGCATTTCCAGGATCTTGTTTTGTGACCCACGCTGATTTCCAAAAGGTATACAATAATGCCAGTATTCCAAATACAGGTATTGCATAAGTTATTGTTTGTCCCATTATACTAGTTTGTTAATTTTTATTTAAGCAATTTTTAACGACGCGCAAAACTACATTTATTAGTGAAAAGTACAAAACCAAATTTTACATATATATTATGGCAAATATAATCCATGTAAAAAGTGTTCATTTTGATGTTTTGTTTGGTTTGTTTCCACTATCTGTTCATATCTTGGAATTCTACTGCATTAATTTGTCGTTCTTTATAATATTGATTCCGTTTTTCAGGCTGGCACATAAATAGCTTGTTGCTATTTTTCAATGGCTTGGTACTCAATAAGCCATTTTTTTTCATATTTCGTCGATAAATAATATGTGTTAATCTTAATAATAGGTTTATCATAGTACTATGTATTGCATGGTACTATGTCTTGACTTATCTTTGTGTTATCAATTATGTGAAAAGCAATCTAAATGATCGCTCAAAAATTTTAAAAGACATGATAGAAGTAGAAGTAAATAAAGACATGAAATTAGAAAACACAAAGGCGCAAATGCGTAAGGGCGTACTTGAGCTTTGCGTTCTATCTATTATAGCTGAGGCTGAGGCTTATCCATCTGACATCATCAACAAACTCAAGGAGTCCAAGTTGATTGTGGTGGAAGGTACTTTGTACCCTTTGCTCAATAGATTGAAAAATGCTGAGCTTTTGGATTATTCATGGAGAGAATCAAACAGTGGTCCTCCAAGAAAATATTATACCATCACAGAAATTGGCAAAACGGTTCTCGACGAACTTATGCATACCTGGGATGAATTAAACGCAGCTGTTCATAGATCAACTGGCAAAAGTTTGGTCGATATAAATGAAGAAAATTAAATTAACAAAGACAATCAACTAAATAGATACTAAAAATGAAAAAAGTAATCAATATAAATTTAGGTGGGCTTCCATACATCATTGACGAAGATGCATATGAATATCTCAATTATTATTTCGATTCATTGAGAAGACATTTCAGTGCTTCAGAGGGATGCGATGAGATCATCTATGATATTGAATTGAGAATGAGCGAACTTTTTCAAGAGCAACTCAAATCAAAACAAATCATCACCATGCATGAATTAACAGGTGTGATTGAAATCATGGGTAAACCAGAAGATTTTGGAGCTGAAGCTGTTGATGATGCCAGTTTTCAACAAGAAGCGTCTAACTCAACATCTGGTCACAGAATTCACCGCACAGGCAAGCGATTGTACCGAGATGAAGAAAACAAAATGTTGGGTGGGGTAGTATCGGGTCTTACTGCTTATCTTGGAATAGACGATCCTCTTTGGTTGAGAATTCTTTTTGCGATTTCTATCACTTTTGGTGTGGGTATAGTGCCTTATATTATCCTTTGGGCTATTGTTCCTGCTGCAAAAACGTCAGCTGACAAGTTGGCGATGAGAGGGGAACCTATCAATATCGACAATATTGCAAAAACTATTGAAACTGAGATCAATGATCTCTCAGAAAGAATCAATAAATACAGCGATAAGTACAGTAAAAAGTATAAAAACAAAAGTTATAAATACGACTATCGTTATCAATATGATGATGGTGAGTCCGAGCAAAGTTCTGAATACAACTACGAAAAAAAAAAGGTAAGTGGTAATCACCTGAGTGCTGGAATCAATGTACTTTTTTCGACAGTAGGCACAGCATTGTTGTCGATTTTCAAAATAGTCACTCAAATAGCGAAACCTATTATTTCTGTGATCGTAGGTTTCGCTATGCTTTTCTTAACTATACTTACGGTTGGCTGGTTGGCATCTGGAATCATGGGACATTCCATTCTTGACTTTTTCTTACCACAATCAAATGGCTTTACCATATTAGCACCAGTAGCAATCATATTTCTAGTGCTGATTCCTTTGGTTTCTTTCATTCTTTACTTGTCAAAATGGTACTATCCTCATAATTCTAAAAAATATGGGATATGGATGGGTGCTGGCTGGACTGCTTGTGTTATCATCTTATTTGGTTCTGCCATGTTTACCATCAAGGAATATAATTCAGCTTACAAGGAAGAAAATGCGTATGATCTTTCATTTATAAAAAACAAAAAGATCGATATCAATTTTGAAGGAGCACGATACGATGGGCTCATTTCTTTGGGAAATCATATGAATTTTGATGGTGATAAAATGCAAATGGAAACGAGAAATATTCGTTTATTAAATTCAGAAGACAACAAGCTAAAGTTGGTTGAATTCGTTTCCTCAAGAGGTAAAAATCAAATTGAGGCGAAATCGAAAGCAACTAAGTTGATCCATGATTTCAAATTTGAAAATGGTGTCCTCACTTTTCCACTTTACAAAAACTTTGATAAGTCAACGGGTTATAGAGGGGAAGATGTCCACTACACGCTATATGTTCCCAAAGATGTGAAAGTAGCATTACCTGAGCAAAATGCATGGAAAGTTTGGTATGATGATGACATAGCTGCCAATGTCTTGACCGTTGAATAGAGGGCTCCATAAACCAAGTAAATAAATAAATGACAAAAGGCTTTGTGAATCGAGGGATTTACAAAGCCTTTTTTGCATTTGTTGGTCATTTAAATTTCGGCCTCATCTAAAATTTTAGCGGCTTCCTCTACAAAATGAGCCTCAATCTTGAGGTCTACTGTGTTGCTAAGGGAAGTACTCGGCTGAACCAAAACGTCATTGGTCATATCAATGAAGGCTGGGATTCCAAATTGGGATAATCTGGCAATAGCCAAATTAGCTTTAAATTCATTTTCAAAGGATTTGATTGTTACTAAGTGTACTGCCATGGCTTGATTTTTTATTTCATTAAATAATATCTTTATTCAGTAAGATTGTTTGAATGGGTCAATCATTCTTTCATTTTTTGTAGGTTTTACGTGAGTTCAAGTTACACAATTTTTAGTTAGGATCAAACTGTTGAAATGAAAAAAGGCCCGGTAGTTTGCACTTCCGAGCCTAAGAATCTAGAAATATTAAAAACTTATTCTTACAGGGAATTTTAAATTAATCCCATGATTGATTTTCTTGACTTGCTTTTTTGACCAGTTCCAGATATTCCTTTGGCGAAAGGCCATCTAAAACATAATCCAGCGGATTCACTGCTGATCCATTGATGTGAACTTCATAATGACAATGAGGCGCTGTGCTTGTTCCTGTACTGCCAACTGTCCCAATTGTCTGGCCTTTTTTCACCACAGCTCCGTTTTTGACCGCAATGGTTTTCATATGTGCATACAAAGTCTTGTAACCAAAACCATGATCGATGGTCACGCTATTGCCATAACCACGACCTGCACTTTCTACTTTCACTACTCTTCCATCACCTGTGGCTTGGATAGGTGTCCCAGATGGAGCGGTGAAATCAATACCTTTGTGTAATTTTTTTACCTTATGAAGTGGGTGCAATCTGATTCCAAAACCAGAAAGCATTTCTACGCCTTTATTCAACTTATCTTCTCTGACGGGCTTTATAGATGGAATGGAGCTCAATTTCTTTTCTCTTTTGTAAGCTAAGCTGTACATTTCTGCGAGAGATTTTTCTTGAATTTCCATCTTACTTTTGATCTTATCGATTTTTTCTAAGGTAGATTTGATCAAAGGACCTGTGCTGCTATAACTTTCAAGATATGCATATTTATCATGTCCACCTGTTCCTCCTTCCCAAACGCCATCGTCAATCGGACTTACACCAAAGATCAAACGGTGCACATCATTGTCTTTCTTATGAATTTCGTTGATGCCTACAACCAATTTATCATATTCAGCAGAGATTGATTTGAGTTGATATTGTAAATTATTCAGCTCTTGAGCTAAGGCCTTTTCTTTTGGTGAAGGCAAAAACTTGGCTACTAAAAAATAAAATAAAATTCCAGTTACCATGATGGCACACATCTGAGAAACAACCCTATAAGCTATTTGTCGGTAAGTGAGTTTATGTCTTTCATATTGTAGGGTTTTATCGTTGAAAACATATTTTGCTTTTCTCATTAGCAATCTTACTTTGTTTATTTAATAAATTAATACTTTTGCACCGCTTATCGATACACTTTGTTTTTAAATGCACTTGGATATTGAATGCACTTTAAAATATGTTCATTATTAAATATTACTTGGGAGTTGTGCAAATATAAGGTTTGATTTCAAAATAACAACTAAAAGTTCCCTTTGTAATTTATAAATATTGAATATATATAAACAGCATGCATTAAACTCTGTATATCAATAGAATAAGCAAATATTTATGTGGAAATACATATTTTTATAATTTGTAATGTTTAAATAGTTAATGAAATTTAGTTTATGGCTAAGCAAATGACAGCAAACGAAATAAGGAAAGCTTTTTTTGAATTCTTTGAATCCAAGAATCATAAAATTGTAGCCTCGGCACCCATAGTATTGAAGGATGACCCTACTTTGATGTTTACCAATGCGGGTATGAATCAATTCAAAGAGTTATTTCTTGGTTATAAAAAGCCTGAAGTAAGAAGAATTGCTGACACCCAAAAGTGCCTCCGCGTATCTGGTAAACACAACGACTTAGAGGAGGTTGGAAGGGATGCTTATCACCATACGATGTTTGAAATGTTGGGCAATTGGTCATTTGGAGACTATTTCAAACAAGAAGCAATTGATTGGGCCTGGGAATTATTGACTAAAATATATGGTCTAAATCCCGATAGAATATATGCTTCAGTTTTTGAAGGAGACGAAACTGAAGGCTTAGCGGCTGATGTAGAAGCAGCTAATTTGTGGAAGAAGCATTTACCAGAAAATCACATTTTATACTTTGATAGAAAGGATAATTTCTGGGAGATGGGTGATACAGGTCCATGTGGACCTTGCTCTGAACTTCATTACGATATGAGGACAGATGAAGAAAGACTCGCTTTGCCAGGTGAAAATTTGGTCAATGTTGGGGATCCTAGAGTGGTTGAAATTTGGAACTTGGTTTTCATTCAATTCAATAGAAAAGCAGATGGATCTCTTGAGGAATTACCAGAAAAACACGTAGATACCGGTATGGGTTTTGAACGACTTTGCCGCGCACTCCAAGGTAAAGAATCCAATTATGATACAGATATTTTCTCAGAATTTATCTCAAAAATGTCAAGTGACACTGGCATTGCATATACAGGTAAATATGACAACAGTTCCATGACAGATATTGCCATGAGGGTAATAGCTGATCATTTGCGGGCAGTGAGTTTTGCCATTGCTGATGGGGAGATGCCCGGAAATAATGGTGCTGCATACGTCATAAGAAGGATTTTGAGAAGAGCCATCAGGTATAATTATTCTTTTCTGAATCAGAAAGAGCCTTATATCTACAGCCTTGTTCCTATGCTAGCTGAAAAGTTCAAAGAAGTTTTCCCTGAATTATTTGCTCAGAAGACCTTTGTAGAAAGGGTAATCCTTGAGGAAGAAAAATCATTTTTAAAGACACTTGAAGGTGGTTTAAAAAGGATTGAAACCTTACAAATTTCTTCTGGAATACTTGACGGCCATACAGCTTTTGAATTGTACGATACTTTTGGATTTCCGATAGATCTTACCAGATTGATAGGAGAGGAGCGAAATTGGACTGTCGACGAAGTTGGTTTTAACGAAGCGCTTCAGGCACAAAAAAACAGATCCAGAACAGATGCCAAAAAGGAGACTGGTGATTGGGTGATTTTTGCAGATGAAGATGTCGAATTTGTTGGGTATGATCAACTTGAAGTTGAAGGGGCTAAAGTATTGAAATACAGAACTATAAAACAGAAGGGAGAAGATTTCTACCAGTTGGTTTTAAATTCAACTCCTTTTTACCCCGAAGGTGGTGGACAAGTTGGTGATACAGGCTTTTTAGTCATTGATGGGGAAACCTACCGTGTCATTAATACCAAAAAAGAAAATGATTTGGCGATTCATTACGTGGATCGATTACCAGATAATCCAGAGGCAGAAGTAAAAGCCGTGGTAGACGCAAAACGCAGAGCGCTGATTGAAAACAACCACTCTGTAACACACTTAATGCATGCTGCGCTTAGAAAGGTTTTGGGCACACACGTTTCTCAGAAAGGATCATTAGTCAAAGATGACTATATGCGTTTTGACTTTGCACATTTTAGTAAAATGACAGATGAGGAAATTGATGAAGTAGAACGCATCGTTAATGAAAAAATCAGACAGAATATTCCATTGCAAGAAGACCGTAGTTTGGATATAGCAAAAGCTAAAGAAGCTGGTGCAATGATGCTTTTTGGTGAGAAATATGGAGACAAAGTGAGAATGATCACTTTTGATCCTTCCTACAGCCGAGAATTGTGTGGAGGATGTCACGTAGATGCTACTGGTAAAATCGGTTTATTCAAAATCAAAAGTGAATCTGCGATTGCTGCTGGTGTGAGAAGAATTGAAGTTTTGACTGCCGCATCAGCTGAGGAATACGTAAATGCCCAGATCAAGGAATTATCTGCCATCAAATCATTGTTTAAAACACCTTTGCATACAATCAAGCAAGTTGAAACATTACAAGAAGAAGTAAAAACTTTGCGCAAGGAATTGGAGCAATTACACGGCCAACAAGCGATGAGTAAACAAAAAGATTTGGTTGCTTCTGCGGTTGAATTTAAACATGGGAAAGTGGTGAAAAGCATTTTGAAAGATGTTGACTCAAAGATTGCTAAGACTTTGGCGCACCATGTTTTAGAACAGTTAGGCCCTGGTGTCATTATTTTTGGCCTTGAAGAAGGCGAAAAATGCCAATTGATGGTAACTATTTCTGAGGAACTAACCAAAAATCCTGGATTACATGCTGGCAATTTGGTCCGAAATGCTGCCAAACACATTGGTGGTGGTGGAGGCGGTCAAGCTAATTTTGCGACTGCTGGGGGCAAGGAAGTAAGTGGGCTGCAAGCTGGTGTGGACGCCTTATTCCAAGAGATTGATCTATGAGCTGAAACCGCACGGATATAAAGTAAAAAAGGGCTGTACTTTTACATGCCCTTTTTCTAATACAGTATCCAAAAATTTATTGTAAAGCTTTATGCTCTTAGTTATTCTCTCAATTAATATGCCAAAAAATAGATTTACGCAATCGATTTTTATAATATTGATTAAAATTATAATATATATTTTTATTTTGAAATAAAATCATATAAAAACTTAAATAAATTTTATTTTGATGAATAACATTCAGGTTTTGGATGCTATTCTTAGATTTCATAGAGTATAAGAAACCATTTTGGTAATAATTAAGAAAGGCCTTTTAAACAACAAAAGTTTTAAAGGCCTTTTTTAATTTTAATATCTGTTGAAGCGAAAGTGGTTGCAATCAAGTTATAGTATCCAAATGTATCTTGCTTGAATTTTAAATTCTAGAAGCCAACCAATCTCCTACTTGTGTGGTGGAGTAGGAGGGAGCTGTGCCAGCAATATCCACAGTCACGTAACCTTCTTCAAGAGATTGATCTACTACTTTTCTGATAGCAGCGGCTTCATCGTATAGTTTGAAGGCATATTCAAACATCATAGCAGCAGATAAGACTGTTCCAAGTGGATTCGCAATGTTTTTACCTGCAGCTTGTGGATAACTACCGTGAATGGGTTCAAATACTGAAGTATGTAAACCTATAGAAGCAGATGGCATCAATCCCATTGATCCAGAAATAACTGATGCCTCATCCGTCAAAATGTCCCCAAACATATTTTCAGTAACCATCACATCAAAGCCTTCTGGCCACTGAATGATTCTCATGGCAGCAGCATCGACAAATAAATATTCTGTTGTTACTTCTGGGAATTCTTTTTCCAAAGATTGTCCCACCTCTCTCCAAAGACGTGAAGTTTCCAAAACGTTGGCTTTGTCAACAATAGTCAATTTCTTTTTTCTGGCCATAGCGTATTGATAGGCAAGTCTGATGATTCGCTCGACCTCTTCCTTGGTATATTCACAAACGTCCCAAGCTTTGTCTCTTGCTTCGTTTCTGCCTTTTTCTCCAAAATAAATACCACCTGTAAGCTCTCTGATACAAACAAAATCTGCGTTTTCAATCAAATCAGTCCTAAGCGGAGATTTATGTAACAAAGATGGGAAAACCAATGTCGGCCTGATATTGGCATACAAACCAAGTTTTTTCCTCATAGCCAACAAGCCTTGTTCAGGTCTCACTTTGGCACTTGGGTCATTGTCAAATCTTGGGTGACCTATTGCTCCAAATAAAACAGCATCAGCGGCCATACAAATTTCGTGCGTCTCCTCTGGGTAAGGATTTCCTACTGCGTCAATGGCAGCAGCTCCTGTAAGAGCTGGGGTATAGTGAATTTCATGATTGAATTTTGCACAAACAGCATCGACTACTTTGATGGCTTGTTCAATTACTTCTGGGCCTATTCCGTCGCCTGCTAATACCGCTATGTTGAGTTTCATACTCTTGCTTTAGATTTTAATTATAAAATATATTAATGTATTAATGAATGATATTCAGAACTTTCTGAGTTGCTTTGATGGCTGATACCGTTTGATCTGAATCCAATCCTCGTGTCTTAAATTCCTTGCCATCGTGTTGCCAGGTTATGATGGTTTCACAAAGTGCATCTGAGTTTCCACCTGGAGGTATTCTAACCATGTAATCAACCAATCTAGGAAGATTCATTTTTTTCTTTGAATAGATTTTCTTCAAGGCATTCATAAAAGCATCATACTGTCCATCGCCTTGCGCATGTTCTTCGTAAATATCAGTTCCAAATGCCACCTGAAGCGTAGCTGATGGTTTAAGGTTTGCTGCATGAGTAAGCACATAACCTTTGATTTGAATATCTTGTTTGAGCGTATTGCTGTCGAGGACATCTGAGATAATAAAAGGAAGGTCTTCTTTGGTAACGATTTCTTTTTTATCTCCCAATTGTATGATGTGGCTCGTTACCTTCTTCAAATCTTCATCGCTCAAACGGATGCCGAGGTCCCTCAAATTATTTTCAATATTGGCCTTACCACTAGTTTTTCCAAGGGCATAAACGCGCTTTCTACCAAAACGTTCAGGCATCAATTCGCTGAAATACAGATTATTTTTCTTATCACCATCTGCATGTATACCTGCAGTTTGAGTGAATACATTTTCACCCACGATTGGCTTGTTTTCAGGAATTCTCAAGCCAGAAAAAGATTCTACGATTTTGCTAACAGAATACAGAGACTCTTCATTTACAGACGTTTGTACATCCTTGGCAAAGTCTTTTATCACTGCGATTGCACTCGCCAGAGAGGCATTGCCCGCTCTTTCGCCCATGCCATTTACCGTAAGGTGTATGCCATGAATGCCCTCATGTACTGCTGCCAAAACATTGGCAGTACCAAGGTCATAATCGTTGTGTGCATGAAACTCAAAGTGATTATTGGGATATTTATCCAAAGTTTGCCTTATAAATTTGGTTGTTTCCTGGGGTGTCAAAATACCCAGTGTATCTGGAAGTAAAATTTTACTTACCACCTTATTTCCAGTAAGAAAGTCCAGCGATTGAAAAACATAATCCGGAGAGTTTCTCATACCATTACTCCAGTCCTCCAAATAAACATTGACTGTAATTCCCTCGTCTTTTGCTTTTTCCAATACCAATTGTATGTCAGCAAAATGTTCCTCGGGACTCTTTTTTAACTGATGAGTCAAATGGTTGAGAGAGCCTTT
>ERZ795059.6453-NODE-6453-length-10394-cov-8.449076_pt1 | contig 10394 bp, 8 predicted proteins | sample MGYA00375143_ERZ795059 | MGnify/ENA primary metagenome ERZ795059 (study PRJEB30188, sample SAMN05720168) | activated sludge metagenome | isolation source: Anaerobic digester | place: USA | collected 2015-01-07 ... | reverse complement strand
TCTGCCTCACGTCACTCCTTCCCCAAGAGTACCTGCAGCCAACATGCTGCGCAGGTCCTGTTCCTTTCTTCAAAAAACCAGCCGTCCGATTATCCTGAAAACACGGATTCTTGGGTTCTATGGCCGGAAATGCCCGGAAAATTCGGTGTGTTTCGTTGTATCCGGTTTCCTGGCTGGACTTTAGAGAGGAAAGCTGCTACAATTTGTATGCCAAAGTGTGTTAACGTGAAATATTGGGCATTTTACGAACATACCGGCAGATGAGGGTCTCCCGCCCTGAAGCGGGAGTACTGTACGTGCAGAGCGGCATGATGTGAATCACTCGCCGTGGTGGCGAGTGGTATGTGCATAGAGTCAAGACTCATACTAGGGTAAGTGTCTGCTATGATCCCGGGGTTGCATAACGAAAGGATTCCCAACGTGAAAAAGGCATGGTTATTTTTATGTGCGGCAACGTTAGTATTCGGAGTAGGAACTCCCCTGGCGAATGCCCAGACTTTCAAGGATCAAATTGACATCGACTTCACCTTCAAATCGTTGGATCAGGTGATTTCCGATCTATTGCCCGCCTGGACGGCTGAAAACGTCTGGGATGATGTGCTGTATCAGACCGGCCCGGGGTTTAGCGGGGCCGACAACGATGCCAACGGCATCTATGACGACGATCATTTTGACTTGCTCGCCGCGGTTTACGATGGCGAGCCGCAAGTGGTGGCCAATCTGGATCCCGCCACTGTCACGTTGATACGAAATACCTTCAACGCTAACTTGGCCAAAACGCAAACCATTGAAGTTACGCTGAACAACGTCCATGCCGAAGCATTTGGCGGCCTGGTTAAGTTGGATAAAAATATTACCACCGGGAGCACCCTGGATGTCTTCGGGCAAAGCGTGGATATCCCCAGTTTGTGGCAGGGGGATGATGCTTTGCTGGACCAAGTGCCGGTGATTAAATCAGCTCTTCTGAATCTTGTGGGATGCTATATGACCACGGGGGATGATACCTCGATAGCCCATTTGCAGAGCCTTCTGGCGGTGATTATCAATACGGTGATTGAAGACTTGGTGCCCCAACTGCTTGGCGATGTGGGCGGCGATATTTATATTGACACCTTCACCATCGATCCCAGTTCCGGCGATATGTATGTTAAAGTCTGCGGAATTGATGTGGTGGACTGCGTGGAAGTGTGGGTGTACGGCAATGAGATTGACGCGACGATTGCACGGTTTTCCGGCGCGTTCAATTGCGCCGATTTCGCGGCGGCGGGCGGCGGATGCCTGCCCCAATTATTGGGCGCCAACGGCAATTTGAACGGCGATGGCAACACGAATCTGGCCTCCTACAACGCCTCCGCCACGCGTCAGGAATTCATGGAAAATGAGGGTATCAACTATCCGCCTCTTCAGATTGTCGATCAGCCGGATTCCGTAACCACGGAAAGCGGCGTGGCGGTGTCGTTCTCTATAGGTTATGTGGAAGGGCTGCCCGGCGGACCTGTTAACTATAAATGGGATTTGACCGACATGGAGGATTTCGAGTCGGAAGGCGTTGTCTCCACCAATGCCGTCTATAGTATCGCTTATCCATTGCCAACCGGAGACGATCCGCTGGCGTATACCGCTACGATTTGCGATCCGCTGTGGACGCGCCGTTCCGCACCGGCGGTCTTGACGGTGAATTATATTCCGCTGCAAGCCCTTAGCCAACCCTCCGGCGGGGATGTGTTTGTTTCCGATCCTTTCTCCACCAGTTTTACGGTCAAAGGCGGCGTTTCCATTCCTACCTTCCAGTGGTATAAAGACACTGTGCTGCTCGATGGCTATACTTCCAATACCCTGAATTTCGCCAGTCTGGAGTTGAGTGATTCAGGCACGTATTATTGCGTGGCGTCCGGGCAGAATTCCGGACCGGTTTCCGCTTCCGTTCAGTCCAACAGTATTGTGATTAATGTCGTTGACCGGATCCGCTTCCAGCAGCACCCGCAAAATGGGGAAATTTATATTGAACAGCCCTATACCTTCTCCGTGGAAGTGATCGGGAATGTTGTGGGAACGCTGAATTATCAATGGCAGAAGTACGCTGGGGACAAGGGCGATTGGCAGGATATCCCTGAAGCTACAGGCCCCGAATACGCCATTGAATCCGCCACCCTGGCGGACAACGGCAATTACCGTTGCGTTATCTACGATGATGTCTTCACCATCCCGTCAAATGTTGCCTCGCTTCTCGTCGTGGAACACATGGCCTTTACCGCTATCCCGGCGGACAGTACGGGCTGGCTGGATGGAACCTTTACCTTTACAGTGGAAGTGTCCGGAGGCTTGGGCACTCTCCATTTTGTTTGGAAAAAAGACGACAATCCGATTGGCGGCGATGCACCCACCCTTACGCTCTATCCCGTTCAGGAAAGCGATGCGGGTTCCTATATGGTTGAAGTGTCAGACCGGTATGAAATGATTGCTTCCGATCCTCCCGCTATCTTAATCGTTGCGCCCCCCTTCAATTTCCTGCAGCAACCCACGGGTGCCGATCTGTATTCAGGCGCATCACACACATTCACCATCGCGGTCGAGGGGGGCACTCCGCCCTTTATCTATACCTGGAAAAAGGACGGCGTGGCATTGGGTGTGCCCAGCGACCCGCAATTGTCCGTGGGGCCGTTGGTTCCGTCCGATTCCGGAGTCTACACCTGTTCCGTCATGGATCAAAACGGTTCCAATTCCAGTGATCCCGCCGTTTTGAATGTGGCGGATCACATGAGTATTGCCGGCCAGCCGCAAAGCGGCACCGTCTATATCGGTGACCCCTTTACTTTCATTGTGAACTTGGACGGAGGTCTCGCGCCAATCGAATATTCCTGGTTCAAACGGCAAGGCGAAATAGACATCAACCTGAATGCGCATGAAGCAAGTTATACGATTCCGTCCGCCAGTGAAATTACGGCGGGCACGTATTTCTGCAACATTACCGACAAGTTTGAATCGATCCAATCCAATACGGCGACTATGACTGCAGTGAATCCGCTCAGCTTTGCACAGCATCCCCAGGATGCCTATCGGTTCACGGGCGGTTCCGTTAGTTTTGCTGTGACCACAAGCGGCGGCTTGGGCACTATTCAATATCAATGGCTGCATGACGGCAATCCGGTGGGCACGAACTCCACGGTGCTTACCATAGACGATTTGACATGCAATGATATCGGCGAATACCTGTGCCAAGCCACGGACAGCGTGAAGACAAGCACTTCTGAAACCGCGAATCTGGTTATTTTCATTGCTCCAGACAGTGATGGCATGCTGGTTTCCATTTCGATGAGCGGGCAGGAAGTTGTGCCGCCTACCGCCAGCGTCGCCACCGGATTCGGATTTGGATCGTTGCGGCCCAGTTCCCTTACTGATGAGTATACTTTTACCATGTCGGTTACACACATGGTGAGTTCTCCCACCGGCGCCAGCATAAACCGCGGGATTTTCGGTGAGAATGGGCCCCAAGTGTTCAACCTTGGCAATGGTGTGAGCGCCATCGGTTTCTCCCGCACCCTGAGCAATGGTCAAGCCGCGGAATTGGCGGCGGGCTTCTATTATATTCAGGTTACCTCGGCGGCCTATCCGGCGGGTGAAATCCGGGGTCAGCTCAATACCCCGGATCCGGGCATCTGCGAAGTCAGTGAAGGGGAAGGCGCGGAAGGCGAAGGGGAAGGCGAAGGCGAAGGCGCGGAAGGCGAGGGCGCGGAAGGCGAAGGCGAGGGCGCGGAAGGTGAAGGCGAAAGCGCGGAAGGTGAAGGGGAAGGCGAAGGCGAAGGTGCGGAAGGTGAAGGGGAAGGCGAAGGCGAAGGCGAAGAAGATCTGACGCCTCCCGAGATCACGTTGGTCGGCTTGGCCACGATGAATCAGGAGTGCAGTGTTGCCTTTACGGATCCGGGCGCTACCGCTGAAGATAACATTGATGGCGACATCTCCGGCAATATTCTGGTAACGGGTGTTGTTGATACCAGCACGCCTGGAGAGTACACGCTCACCTATACGGTCAGCGATGCCGCAGGAAATGCCGCAGATCCGGTGGTGCGCACGGTGATTGTGGAAGATACCACGGTGCCCGTAGTGACTCTCGTGGGCGATGCGGAAATCACCATGCAGTGCAATGACTCGTACGTTGAACTCGGCGCTACAGCGGTGGATTCCTGCGATACCAATCTGCCCGATGTGAACATTGATGCGAGCGGGGTGATTACCGCGATGGCCGGGGTGTACGAAGTTATCTATTCTGTGACGGATGCTTCCGGCAATCAGTCCGCGCCGGTGACCCGGACGGTGATCGTGGCAGGTTCCTGTATTCCGGAATTCCAGAACGCGGATCAGAATCAGGACAACAAAATCGAGTTGAGCGAGTTGCTGCGCGTGATTCAGTTCTACAACTCGTACGGATTGCACTGCCAGGAGGGCACGGAAGACGGGTATGCGCCGGGACCGGGAAGCGATTATTCCTGTGCGCCCCACACCAGCGATTACAACCCGCAGAACTGGCAGATTGATCTGACCGAGTTGCTCCGCATTATCCAGTTCTACAATGTGGATGGATACCATGTCTGCCGCGAAGAGGGCACGGAAGACGGATACTGCCTCGGATTGCCCTGAGTGTAAGAAATAGCCAGTAGTGACTCAGCGGCCGGAGGCTCAACCTCCGGCCGCTGTTTTTACATCGTGCTGTTACAAGGTTATTTGCCGCGGTACACTTCACGGCGGCGCCCCACCGCCATGATTTCCACAACGCCTTTTGTATCATCGATAGGATATAGAATGCGGTAAGGCTCGATACGCAGACGATATTCATCTGATCCCCGCAGTTTTTTGGATTGTGGACCGCGTGGATTTGTCTCAAGGGTGAGAATGGCATTTTTTACGCGCAGGAAGACTTCTTCGGAGAGGGTGTCCATCGCTTTTTCGGCAGAACGTTTGATAAGGGGGTATAAGGACGGGGCATTGTTATTGCGCCTGTTTCCGGGCGAGATAATCGCGAAAACGCCGTGAGGGTTCTTTCCTGCGCGCTGCGATGGTGGCCAAATCAAGGATATCATGAGAAAAATCGGCATCTTTGGCGATGCGGGCCACTACGGCGTCCTGTTCCGCCTTCGGCAGCGCCTTGAGTACCGCCAAAAAACCTTCCGCGGCTGCTTCCACTTTGGTCATCCGTCATTCTCCTGTTAAATCATAGTGTAGCTTAACACATTTTTGTATTCTTACAAAAAAATGGCGTCAGGAAATACGGATGAACTAAATAACAAATAAGACAATTCATACTATCTCTATTTTTGTTCAAGCGGCATGGTTGATGCGGGCGCGCTGAATTACGACGTTTTCGGGGGATAAATCGAGGAGAAAACCGTTTTTCGGGATGGTTCGGATGAGATCCGGGCGGTCCAGGCCGGCGGCGGCGATGGCGGCGATCAGTTTGCGTTTCTGGAAGTGCATCTGGTTGGGTTCCACGATCACATTGCCCCAGACGGCCGTATAAATGGTTTCGTAGGGGACGCAGGCCCCTGGTTGTGTTGCCAGCGCCCGGATCAGGCGGTATTGTTTGTCTTGCAGGGGTACGCGGATGTTTTCAAGGGTGATTTCACCGGGGTGGCTGTCATCAATGATGAGGAAGGGGATAGGAGGCACGGGTGCGGATTCAGCGGCTGTATTCTCAGTAGTGGAAGGTTGCGCCCCGGCCCAGGTTTTGAGCGTATGCGCTATGGATTCGGGCATCCACTGTTTCAGGAGGCTTAGGGAGGTGTTGACCAGGACTTCAGGGGTGTGGCACCGGTGGGAAATCAGTGCGGCGAGGGCGTTTCGCGTGAGATCGGGGAGTTTGAGGCGGGTGTGGGGGAGGAGTTCCGCGGGAACGCCCTGCTGTACGCGTTCCGCCAGGGCTTTGATTCGATCGATGAAAGCGATGCGTGTTCCGAGGGCCGTGGCGACGGCGGCGGCGGCGTCGATGAGCCAACTGACCTGATCGGCGGCGGCGAGGATCTGGCCTGCCATCGTGTTGTATTTTTCCTCGATCTCACAGACCGGCGCGAGGGCAATCCATTCGTTGAGGAAGAGGGCGGTTTTGATGGCGCGGACTTCCTCGAAGAAGGGCTGAAGGGTGCAGTTGCGGATGCGGTTCAGGGGCGTGTCGGCAGTGAGTGCTTCCCCGCTGGTAAGGCGCTTGATCTGGCCGGGATAATCGGCGTGTTCGTATTCGCGGGTGGTGAGGGCGACCTGCAGCATAAGGCCGTCGGGCGTTGCCAGCACGGCATGGATGAGGTCGATGTCGCTCCAGTCGCGCAATTCCGACTGGCCGATCCAATGTTCGAGCGCTCGTGCCGTGGCGAGGGTGATGCCCTTGGACGCTGCGGCGATGCCGAAGGGGGTGGCTTCGAGGACGCCGTCCGGATGGCTCGTGAGCGCCCCGGCGTCGATGCACCGGTTCAACGCCCCGCGGATGCGGAACGCGATTTCATCCAGCGGATAATTTTCCGCCCAGACCCATTTTCCGGAGAGGGTGCTTTCGAGAAAATCGAGCACCTCCTCGCTGGTGCGGCAAAAACGTGAGGCGGCCAGGCGCAGCACGTGGTTTTCAAGCGATTCCTTGGCGAGCCGGGGTTCGATTTGCTCGCGGTCACCCTCGATATAGCGCCGCCAGAAGGTTTCATGGTCAAACGGCGTGGTGGCGATGAGGATGGAGCGCCCGAAGGCGTACCCCGCCCCATAGCGGCCGGCGCGGCCGCTCATGTTTTCGTATTCCGCGCGCAGAATGGGTGTTTTCCAGGGCATTCCGAGGCGGGGATCATAGCGCCACTTGTCTGCGCTCAAAAATACGTTCTGTGCCGGAAGGTTCAGCCCGGCGGCCAGGGTGCTTGTCGAAACAAGAATCTTCACTTCTCCGTCCCGGAAGGCCTGCTCCACCACGGCACGCTCTTCGGGGGAAAGGTCGGCATTGTGGAAAGCGATGCCGTGGGTGAGCGTCTGGAGCAGCGCATTGCGCGATCGGGTCGGCTCCAGGAGGCGCAGGGATGAAATGGCCTCGGTTGCGGCCGGCAGGTCGGTCCGGCCCGCGAGCAATTCCGCGCCCCGCCGCGATTCGTGCTTGGCCTTGACGAAAACGAGGCAAGGCTCGCCCCGGCCCGCCAGGACCATCAAGTTTTGGGTGAGCGTTTCCCACGAGGAGTCCGAACCGGCGTCCACCAGCCCTTCCTCGCCTTCCCCGCCCTCGTTGTAGGTGCGGTAGCGGAACTGCCCGTCATGGAGCACCCCATAACGCAATTCCACGGGGCGGCGTTCATAATAGACCAGGCGGGCCTGCATCCATTCCGCCAGCCGGTCCGCCTGGCCAATGACCGCCGAAAGCCCGATAAGGCGGCAGGTCTTCTCCCGCGCCTGTAGGATGCGCGTGAGAAGCAATTCCGCCATGGCCCCGCGATCCGGGTCGGAGAGAATTTCCAATTCATCCGCGATAATCAAATCAATCTCTTCAAGGCGCTCCGGACGGCGCACCAGCAATTGCGATAACTTCTCATACACCGCCACCGCAATCGAGAAATTGCCCGATTCCAGGTCCCGGTCGAATTCCCGGTGGTCCCGGCTCGACACCACCACCTTCAGCCCGTAGCTCTCGTATTTGGCCTTGAAATCAAGGTATTTCTCCTCCGCCAGCGCCTTCAGCGGCACCAAATACACCACCTTCTTCCGCCGCAGCGCCGTTTGCAGGGCCGCCATCTCCCCGATGAATGTTTTTCCCGAACTCGTCGGCGCCTGGATCAGCAGATTCCCCTCCCCAAACAGATCATACTTCTTCACCGCCATTTCCTGAAGCGGCAGCAGCGTCTCACTTTCCTGTTCCCGCCAGAGCACGATAATTTCCGGCGGCACGTTATACCGGAGCAATTCCGTCATTCTCATACGGCACCTCCTTAGTAGGCCAAACCATAGTATACTGAAACTTTTTTCAGTTGTCAAGAGGGTTCTGTGGGAGGGGTCAGCTATCAGCTATCAGCTATCAGCTATCAGCTATCAGCGGTCAGCGGTCAGCGGTCAGCGGTCAGCGGTCAGCTATCAGCTATCAGCTATCAGCTATCAGCCTGCGAAACGAGGGGGTGCTGGATTGCGGATTTAGAAGAGCGGAATTGGGATCTCTATGAATCGCGAAACGAGCCCCCCCGGAAATAGACTGTAGGAGGTTAGTCCGCCTGCGGCGGATTAGACTGTAGGTTCCGGATCCCGGATCCCTGACCCCGGACCCCGATACCCGGAATGGGAAACGAGGGTACCCCCCCGGACGCCCACTTGGAATTGGACGCTACTATTCCCCTTCAGGCGGTGGTGGGGATTCTCGGAGTAGAGATGGCTTGCAATTTGCTGGAATTTAGACTAAACTTAGTTTAGTCTAAATGGAGAACCAGAGTTATGCGGACCGTCAACATTCATGAAGCGAAAACGCATCTTTCCCGTCTTCTTCAACGTGCGGCGGCGGGTGAGGAGATTATTATTGCGAAGGCTGGCGCTCCCTTGGCTAAGCTTGGCCCCTGTCATGGAACGAGCGAGCCGCGGCGTCCGGGGTTATGGCGCGGGAAAGTCCGTATTGCCGATGATTTTGATGTGCTGCCGGAAGATCTTGCCGCGGCATTTCGTGGGGAGGGGTAATGAATCTTTTGTTGGATACACATGCCCTGCTCTGGTGGCTGGAGGATAATCCTTCGTTATCGCGCGAAGCCCGAGCTGCGATCAGTGATGGGAATCGCGCGGTATTCGTCAGTGCCGTGACGGCGTGGGAGATCGTGATAAAGAAGCGGCTTGGCAAGCTTGACGCACCGGATACTCTGGAAGAAGCTCTAGCGGCAAATGCGTTTCAAGAACTGCCGGTAACCATCGCGCATGCCCTCGCCGCAGGCGCACTTCCCGCCCATCACACCGATCCGTTTGATCGCATGCTCGTGGCCCAGGCAACGCTGGAAAATCTGACGCTGGTGACGCGCGATGAGAATATCCAGAAATACCCCGTGGCCATAATCGCCGCGTGATTTCATTAGTCTGTTCCCGGTGCAGGAATAACGATATCATCATAGGGGCCGATATATCGCTGGTCATACCACAGCGTTGAGTACCTGCGGAGTATCTCCTCGCCATTAACGCCACGGACTTTTTCAAAGAAGATCACAGCCAGCGCGCCCACGGTAGTATACCTTGCGCCCCTTTTAGATAGTGCGTATACTACGAACTACAGAGGTGGTACATGTTGAAGATAGGGGATACGCCCAAACCAAACGGCAATGGTTAAATTAATCACGACCGCATTCAAACTCGAATCAGAAGGGAGTATAAAAATGTCACCAACAGAGTGTCCAATCTGCAATTTTCAAGTGACAGAAAGGGAGGAAAATTATGGTGGTCGAACCTGTAATTTTTATAATTGTCCAAATTGTGGCCGATATTTAATTGGCATTTATTTGATTCTCAATAGAGCGTTGATTCCTACGAATAAAAACGCGCGTGCTATATTGAGTGCGAGTATATGGCAACGCCAGGAACAAAGCGAAGAACCTCCAATAGTTTCCAAAACTCATCTGGACGCTGCAGAAAAAGGGGCTTTGCCAGATCCTAGTGAACAGCTTGACCGGTTGATCCTATTTCTTGGCAAATATCAAGAATCGTCGGGTAAATATATTGAGCTTTCTTATGGGTGTCTTCGGGCCAAAATAGGTGGAGTACATAGCGCCGACGAACTATATATAGTGCAGTCTGCAGTTTCTTCAAAACTAATTGAGAGTCGAACACACAAGTCACAGTGTCATCTTGTTCGGCTAACGTTAGAAGGTTGGACTCGATTTCGTGAGCTTCAATGTGGTGCGATAACGAGCCGCACTGCATTTATGGCCATGCCATTTGGAAATACTGAAGTAACGCAGATAGTCGAGGATGTATTTCGACATGCTGTGGAAGAAACAGGATTTCGATTGAAACGTCTGGATGATGAAACGCCTGCTGGGCATATCGATGATCGGATGCGCGTTGAGATTCTCATGTGCCGTTTTCTAATTGCGGATCTTACCTGTGAAAATCGCGGGGCGTACTGGGAAGCGGGATATGCCGAGGGACTTGGCAAACCGGTCATTTATACGTGTAACAAGCATTATTTCGAGAGCCACGGGACTCATTTTGATACTAATCATCGCCAGACTATTAAATGGGACCTTGAAAATCCTCAAAAAGCCGCTGATGATCTTAAGGCTACCATTCGCGCTACGTTGCCTAATGAGGCAAAAATGCCGGAGGAATGATTGTTTGGAGAGGGGGGGATGATTTGGCTTATGGACGGTATGGACGGAATGGAGACAGCGCCGGGCGAAGCCGGCAAGGTGTAGTAGAGTGGA
>ERZ795059.6443-NODE-6443-length-10404-cov-5.890617_pt1 | contig 10404 bp, 7 predicted proteins | sample MGYA00375143_ERZ795059 | MGnify/ENA primary metagenome ERZ795059 (study PRJEB30188, sample SAMN05720168) | activated sludge metagenome | isolation source: Anaerobic digester | place: USA | collected 2015-01-07 ... | reverse complement strand
TTTTATTATTGATTGTTTCCCAATTTTTGTGATATAAAAATCTGTATTCTTTTTGTGCCAGTATTGATGAGGAAAATACTGCGATAAGCAAAATCGAGCAAGCAATCTGCAAAGAAGTTGTTTTGGTTTTCATATTCAATAATTTTATCTTTTTCATTTCAAATTGTTGTCTTTATTTTGGGCAATAATATGCAGGGTGACTTATGGGGTCACGTTTAAAAATCAAATAAATAACTAAAACAGAGTCAGCTCAAGTTAGCAACTTGTGCAAATAGCAGCGAAAAAGTTCAATTTTAAAAAATCAATATCTTGTCGCTTTTAAAAGCAACTAAAATATTAATGATGGATATACAGGTATAGCCTGAATCAGATCGAAGATTCAGAAAATAATTCACAATAAAATAGGTGTGTTTATTTATTCACCACAGGAATAAATTCCATCATCAAAATAATTTCGACAATCTTTTTGTCAAAAAATAAATACACTTTGGAAACTATTTATTGAGAAGAGCAAAGGACGGGTATCAGCTTTCGGATTTTATTATTTAAATTTTTCTACTCCTTTCAATTGTTATTACAAAACTAGAAAAAATAAAAGGAACTGTGCAAGTTTTTTATATACTATTTTTTAAAATTTATGAAATTCAGGGTAAATCCTGAATATATACTCATCGGAAAATGGATTGACCATTTTAATTGTAGTGACAAAAAAGCAAAGATCAAGATGAAGCACGTAAAGAAATCGTTGCAAACGATTTTAGAGCTGAACTGTGATCCCCTGATCACAGCTACTCCAAAACCAAAATGGACACTCCGTCGTCCCGTTATTTCAAAAGGATAACGCTGAGATTTGATTTTTCTCTGGTAAAATTTTCAGCACTATGCATATTTTGATAAATCCGTAATTCCAAATAGCCCAAAGTATGTTTGTTTTTGGACGCTGCCGACGCCGTCGCCCATTTCAGAAATGTGAGTTAAAGCTTGTTAATTAAATTAAAAACTTACCACTTTATAAAATAGTACAACCGCAAGGCCTTGCGTCTCTCCGTGACTTTTCACTTTTCAATCAATCAATGATCCAAAACTGAGCCATCAAAACTATCCCACATTTCTGGAAATTCCCACTCTTCTACTCCACGTTCATTGTCAATAAGGTTTTCGTCCAATTCGACACCCAATCCAGGTTTATCAATATTGCCAATTATTTCAATATGCCCATTGCTACCCATTACAAGTGGCTTTTTAATATAACTTTTACCAAAAGCACTTCGCTCCACACCATCTTTTGGAGCTGCTTGCAAACTTGGCCATTCATGAGCCATCAAATTGGGAATGCTAGCGACAACATGTAAGGATGCGACCGCACCAATGATACCTTCTTTTGCATGAGGCAACATGGCAGCATAATAAGCTTCCGCTAAAGATGAAATGGCTTTCAATTCTGTTATACCACCACAATGCGTTACATCTGGTTGTAATATAGAAGCTGCACCCAGATTAAGCAGTTCCCTAAATTGCCACTTAGTCACCATCCTTTCTCCAGTTGCAAAAGGAATGTGCGTTTTTTTCGCCATTTCTGCCATCAATGGAAGATTTTGAAACTGGATAGGTTCTTCATAAAACCAGGGTAAAAATTCTTCCAAAGCCTTAACGATCATCATAGAAGTTTGTGGAGAATGGTCTCCGTGTAATTCTATTCCCATGTCAATTTTTGGCCCAATAGCCTCTCTAATAGCAGCAATATTTTCCACAACCCCTTGGATAAAATCTGGATTTTCCACCATTCTTGAAAGTCTACCCCTACTGTAAGTAACACTGATTTTCATGGACTGATAACCTTCAGCCACAACTTTTTTGGCACCTTCAGGATCACCTGCTTGTCCATAAAGCCGCACTCTGTCCCTGGTTGGACCACCGAGCAACTCATAAATAGGCACTCCCAAAGCTTTTCCTTTGATGTCCCACATAGCAATATCCACAGCAGAAAGAGCGCTGGTCAAAACAACACCACCTCTATAAAAAGCATGTCTGTAAATAGCTTGCCAATGATGGGCCACTCTCCTAGGATCTTTGCCTATCAAATATTTTTCTAGTTCTTTGATGGCTGCCATTGTGGTTGCGATTCGCCCTTCAACAGTCCCTTCCCCCAAACCTATGATACCAACATCTGTATGCAATTTCACAAAGATGGTCCTCAAAGTATGAACAGGAATGATTTCCAATTTGGTAATCTTGATTGGATCAGTCGGAGAAATAAAGGCTTTGGCCTCATTAAATGGAAGTGTAAATGGAGCTTTGGCAATGGCATTTTCAGCAATCAGCAGTCCAGCCATTCCAGCCGTCAACTGACGTAACCATCCCCTGCGAGAGTGTGTATTATTCATACTTCAACGATTTAAAAAGTAAATGTGCTTTGTAAATGTAATCTCTTTACAGATAAAACACGAAAGAGCAAACTATTTTTTAAGATCCCTTCATTTGTGAAATTAAGCCTCGAGCTTCGAGCCACCAGCTACCAGCCTTTTCTTTCTAATTAAAAACCTTTATGAACTTTATACTTTATGAACTGTCTACTTTACAAACTTTCTACTTTATGAACTTTATACTTTATGAACTTTCAAACTTTATGAACTTTCAAACTTTATGAACTTTCTACTTTATGAACTCATTCTCTCTTCAAACTATTTACCGGATTTAAACTCGCGGTTTTTTTCGCCTGATTAATCAAAACCAAAAAAATAACCAGCAGCGTACTAATGGCCGAACTAGCAAATATCTGCCATGAAATATCAACTCTATATGAAAATTTCCGCAGCCATCGAAACATAAAATAAAATGCAATCGGAACGGCAATGACATTTGCAAAGATCGTCAGTTGCATGATGTTTTTAAAAAGTAAAACAATAATAGATGCGATAGATGCACCCAAGGTCTTTCTAATGGCAACTTCTTTTGTCCTCCTATCAAATTCAATCATGGAAATGCCAATCATCCCAAAACATCCGATCAAAAATGAAAGACCAATAAATATTAAAATGATGTTTAAAAAACCTTGATCATCCTGATATTGCCTTTGGTAGAATTCTTTCGCAGAAAAAGTATCAAAAGCCGCAAAAGGAAATGCTTTGTGAAATAAAGTTTTTGTCACATTTTGTGCTCTGGTTAAATCAACATGCGCTCCGTATTTAACAGCATAATATCCATCTTCATATCCTTTAGCACCTTGACGGAAATCATAAAGAATAGCTTGTTTAGGATGATGAATAGAAAGCTGGTGGTGATCTTTCACAACTCCCACAATTTCCAATAATTCATCGTTGTTAATGAGGGTTTTGCCAATGATATCCTCAGTTTTATCAATTCCCAAAACCCTCATCGCACTTTCATTGATGACCCCATAGGATTTGTCCGACAACTGGCTGCTATATGTTTCACTCTTTCCTAAAAATTGGAATTGAAATGTTTCAAAAAAGTCTGCAGCTATAAAATATCGATGTAATAATTTGGAAACATCTTTTCCATTAAAAATTGTTTTATCAACAAGGCTTATCACTTGTCCAGGAATCGACGTTGAGAATCCAACATTTTCCACCTCTGGTCTTTTCTTCATTTCTTCATAAAAATAATTGAAGTGAATATCTTGATTTTCTTGATAGGCAAAACCTAATGGCGACCGCAAGATAGTGACATCATCTAAGTTGATAGACAATGGCTTTTTCTGAGCATATTTGGTTTGTTGATAAATCAAAATTCCAAAAGAGGTCAAGGCAATCATGATTGAAAATTGAAAAATCAATAATGCTTTCCTTATATTCATTCCATGGATTGATTTTTGAAATTTTGGTTGTAAAAAACCCAACAAATCCACTGCACTTAAAATAATAGCAGGCAATACCGTTGATAAAATGGTGCCAAGAACCAGGTAGATAACAATTAAAAAAGGAGGAGCTTTGAAACTCCATTCAATATCCAATGATGCGTTTAAATTCCAGTCAAAATTATTTTTGAAAGTTAAATAACCAATTACAGCCAACAAGATGCCAAAACCGATGCCCATCAAATTAGTCAGCAATGCAGAAATTGCCAATTGGTTGAATACATGTTTTCTATCTGCACCAATGATGCGTCGGATGCTCAATGGTTTCGTCTTTCCAAAAGTTTCTGCTGTAAATAAATTGAAATGATTGATCCAACACATGGCGAGTATCAAAAAAGAGATGCCGAGTAAGGTGAAAATATTCGCTCCATTGATGCTTTGCCCCAATCCATATTGTACCTCATTGTCCATGTGGATATCAGTCAAACTTTGTACTTCAAAACCATTTTTAAATTTATTTTCAGCAAACTCCCCATAAAATCTGTCATTTAATTTTTGTCCAAAAGATTCAATTGGTGTTTGCTTGTCAAGGACCAAATAAGTAAAAACTGCTGCATAATCAAAATGATTGTCTTTATACATATCCAAACCAAATTCCTGAATGGTAGTTATCGGACACAAAGCGGAGAATTGGATATGAGACTCCTTAGGTGGGTCTTTCAGAACCCCTGTAACTAAAAATGAATTTCTTCCATCAAAAAGTATTGTTTTACCGAGCGCCGGTCCTTCACCAAAAAATGCTTTTGCCTTTGATTGGGTGAGTACAATGGTGTTTGGACGAGATAAGATGTCTTTAGCATTTCCTTCAATAAGTTGGAAAGAAAATACCTCCAAAAAATTGGAATCCACAAATAAAAAGGCATCGTCTCTAATGACATTCTCTCCAAATCTCAACACAACATCATTGGCGATCCATCTTGCCAATCTCACACTGGATTTCACTTCCTGAAAATGGTTGGCAACCCATGGTCCCATTCCTGAAAATGTAATTGCACTAGAGCGAAAGGCGGTTTCTTCGTTTTCAGAAATCGCATTTATCCTTACGATCTGTTCACTTTTTTGGTGAAACCGATCAAACTTCCATTGACCATTGATATAAATTGCTAATAAAATACTTGCGGCCACACCAATACTCAAACCTGAAATTTGCAGCAATGCCAATGCTTTATTCTGCCGCATATTGCGAAATGCAAGTTTGAAATTATTTAATACCATAACCCTTTTTTAAATCCATTACTCAAAATTATCATTTCCAAAACCTCCATTTATAAATGTTCACAATAATTAAGGTAAATAATTGTAAATGCCATGGCATGCCATGCCTAAACCACCCCAACCATTCACCATTAATCATTAACCATGCACACCCAACAATAAAAATATCGTTCAGGAAGGCACGCAGGCCTTTCTCTGCAGGTGGTACCATATTATATTACAGTTGAGAAGGCATGGCATGCCATGCCTCAACCACGCCAACCATTAATCATTAACCATTTATCATTAACCATTAACAACGCCGTTCACCCCCACAACATAACCATTCATCATAATTATCACCAATTACCATTATCTTGCTATTACATTTGGTATCAAATATTAAACAAGATGAAAAAATTAATTGGAGTTTTAATAGTCACATTCATTGGGGCATTTTGGTCACTAAATGCCCAAGATTTAACTGGAGATTGGAATGGGGAATTGGAAGTACAGGGAATGAAATTACCACTGGTTTTCCACATCACTAAAAATGATCAAACTTTATCTACCAATTTGGATAGTCCACTACAAGGTGCAAAAGATATTCCAACTGGATCAACTCTGCAAATTAATGACTCGATTTATGTTTTCATACCAGCCCTTGGTGCCAAATATGCAGGAAAATTACAAGAAGATAAACTCATTGGAATATTTAGTCAAGGTGGCCTTACACTTCCTTTGACCTTATCTAGAGGATCGGCGTCAAAAGCATTCAACAGACCTCAAGAACCCAAAGAACCTTTTCCTTACTTGGTTGAAGAAGTAACATTCAAAAACCCAAAAGCCAATAACATCACTTTTGGCGGAACCTTGACATTACCAAAAAATGTGAAAAATCCCCCAGTGGCAATTTTGATTTCAGGTTCTGGCGGCCAAAATAGAGATGAGGAATTACTTGGACACAAACCATTTTTGGTCATTGCTGATTATCTCACCAGAAAAGGAATTGCAGTGCTCCGTTATGATGACCGTGGCATTGCCTCTTCAGAAGCTTATGTTCCTTTAGGTTTTAAAGATAACACAACACTCGATTTCGCATTGGATGCAGAAGCGGCTTTCGATTATTTAAAAACGCGCAAAGACGCTGTTGATATTCGAAAAATTGGTTTTATCGGCCACAGCGAAGGTGGACTCATTGCACCAATTGTTGCTTCACAAAGAAAAGACATTGCCTTTTGTATACTGTTGGCTGGACCGGGTGTAAATGGCACAGAAGTATTGTTAACACAAGCTAGAAGAAATGGAGAACTCGCCGGTGAAAAAGAAGAGTTCATCGCGGTCAATGAAACTTACACAAAGAAAATCTATGAAATTATCCATGCAAAACCAGCAGATGAGAAAGCGAAAATAAAAGTTCTATTTAAAGAATTATTGGATAAATATCCCGGCTCAATGGAAGGGGTAACGGAAAAGAGTATAGACGCACAAATTGCAAGCCTTACTTCAGATTGGATGAGGACTTTTATGAAACTTGAGCCCTCAGTTTACTTAACCGAAGTGCAATGTCCTGTTTTAGCAATCAATGGAGAAAAAGATTTCCAGGTGTTGCCAAAAATAAATCTCCCTGGCATCGAACAAGCACTACAAAAAGGCAAAAATAAAGATTTCACCATCAAGGAATTGCCCAATCTCAACCATTTATTCCAAAATTCACAAACCGGAGCATTTTCAGAATATGGTCAGATCGAAGAGACAATTTCGCCAATTGCTTTAGAATTGATGTTTAATTGGTTGAAAGAAAGATTTTAATGAAGAATAAAAAATATGGAAAAGCATTCTGGCCTTTACAATTAGGGGGCTGGGGCTTGCTGATGGTGCTTACATTCTGGGCGAAAATTTTGCATGACAATGACATTAGTGATTCCTATTTCTTGGTTGAAGGATTGATATTCTTCAGCCTGGCTATTGCTACAACCACCATTTTAAGAGCCTATTTGAAGAAAATTCGGTTGATAGAAGATCAGTCAGTACCAAATTATCTCAAAGCATTTGGTGTTGCCATTCTGCTCGGCCTGCTCTATGCTACTATCCTACTTCTTTTAGTAAATGTAGCTTTTTATTTCATTGAAAATCACCAGCATTTGGGCATGTCTGCTCTTGAAATTCTGGTCAATTACATCAATATTGTCCTCTATGTTATCATGTGGTGTGTGTTATACATAGTGATTAAATCAAGTTTGAAATTACGTAATGAAAAAATAAGCCGTCTCGAATTGGAAGCAGCCTTGAAAGAAGCGCAACTCAATACCCTCAAAGGTCAAATCAATCCACATTTTATGTTCAATAGTCTCAACAATATTCGTGCATTAATTCTAGAAGATCCTCATAAATCACGAGAAATGTTGACTCGATTGTCAGAAATGTTGCGTGCATCACTCAATGCTGAGATGACTGACACTGTAACGGTGAGAGAAGAGCTCGAAACTGTCAAAAACTTTATTGCCTTGAGCACCATTCAAATGGAAGATAGGTTGCAATATCTGCAAGAAGTCGATGATCAATTAATGGAGGCAACAATTCCACCTATGATGCTCCAATTGGTTATTGAAAATGCCATCAAACATGGTATTTCGACTTTGCCCGAGGGTGGTACAGTGTTGTTATCTATTTCTCAAGTTGATGACAAAATGCAAATTGCTGTCAGTAATGATGGCCGCTTACTTTCAGGAAGCACAGGCACTTCGGTTGGCATCAAAAACATCAAAGATAGATTGCGGATTCTGTATAATGGGAATGCTGATTTTTCTATTAAATTTGAAGATGGAAAAGTGATCGTGCGTATCTATTTGCCAATAACCTTACTTCAGGTATGAAAATTACGACAGTAATAGTAGAAGACTCTCGACTAGCTCGCAATGAGCTGAAAGAACTCATCAGACCTTTTGATGAAATAGAAATTATTGGAGAAGCAGAAAATGTAGAGTCAGCTTTGGAATTAATGCAAAACAGTCCGCCACAACTTTTATTTCTCGATATCAATTTACCCGGAAAATCAGGATTTGAATTATTGGAATTATTGGATGAAGTTCCTAAAGTGGTATTCACAACTGCTTATGATGAATTTGCTATTAAATCCTTTGAATATAATGCCTTTGATTATCTTTTGAAACCTATTTCTATTGAACGTTTTGAAAAATCAATGGAAAAAGTCATTGTTGCAATTGAAAAGGAACGATCACGATCTGAAGAAAAATCCATTCATAGTCAGATATTTCTAAAAGATGGCGATAATTGTTGGTTGGTCAAAATAGCCGATTTAGAATTATTTGAAGTAGATGGAAATTATACTCGAGTGTTTTTTGAAAACCACAAGCCAATGATTTACAAGTCTTTACAAAAAATAATTGTTACCCTGCCAACCAATGAATTCTTTAGAGCAAATCGACAACAAGTCATCAATATTAGAAAAATTTCCAAAATCACGCCATGGTTTAGTGGCAATCTAAAAGTGACCATGAACAATGGAATGGAAATAGAAATCAGTCGCCGTCAAGCCAATGCTTTTAAAGAACTGCTTAGTTTGTGAGAAGATTAGACTTATTTTATTAGTAGTTCGGAAGAAAAAAACGATTGATGAAAATTAATTCAACAGACATTTATACTAATTCGCAGATATCTATCATTATTCAAAAACATTGGCAGAAATGACAACTCCAGCATCCTATTCAAAAGAAATTAAGAAATCCCTTATCGACATATTTTTAATGCCTTCAAATGAATTACCATTTTTTATTGCATCCAAGCTCAATACTATTTTTTCAAAGTTGTCTTTTATCTCATTTAAATTCCCAAACTCCCGGGCTATTGTTTTTTCTGAGTCTAATAAATAACATACCTGGATATATTTTTTTTCATTGTTTTTTTCGGCAACAAAATCAATTTCTTTACTCCCAATCTGTCCAACTTTAACATTATAACCATTTGCTTTAAGATGATTAAAAACGACATTTTCTAAGTATTTGTGTACCTCAGTCGTGCGATATCCGACAATGGAATTTCTAATTCCTAAATCCTCGAAGTAGTACTTTTCACCTATTTCAAACATCCTTTTACCCTTTACATCATACCTTTTTACTTTCCTGATAATGAATGCATTGCACAGATAATCTAAATATTCTATCACAATATTAGTTGAGATATTCAATTTCTGAGATTTCAGGTATTTTGAAATTTGGGTAGATGAAAGTAAACTTCCTATATTGTCTGCAACAAATTGGATCAAATTTTCAAGAAAAGCAATATTCCTTATTTGATTACGCCTTACCACATCCCTAAATATAATAGATGTGTAAATATTTTTCAAATACTCCTCTTTCATACCAACATTATCTTCAAAATCTGACAAGCCTGGTAATCCACCGAATTTTAAAAATGAATTAAAATTCGCATCATTGTCTTCTATCTGTTTTAACTCCAAAAATTCGGTATAAACAAAAGGATGTATCTCAAATTCAATATATCTACCTCCCAACAAAGTACTCAGTTCTGAAGAAAGTAAATTGGCATTACTCCCAGAAATATATATATCAAAGTTTGAATCTGAGTATAAACTACGCAAGGCCTTTTCAAATTCTGTAATTCCTTGTATCTCATCTATAAACAAAGCTATTTTATCAGCCTTTTTATTTGCCTTAATATATTCCATCAAATCCACATAATTTTTAATGGAATCAAATTCATATTTTTCCATATCCAAATAAAGGATCTGTATATCAGAATTTTGTTGTTTCAAAATTCCTGCTAATGTTTGAAGTAGTACACTTTTCCCAACTCTGCGTTGTCCTGTAAGCACTTTAATAAGCCTCTTATTTATGAATGGCTTGATCCTTTCTATATACTTGTTTCTTATCAACATATCACACCAACTTAATGAACTGCAAAGATATGCCATTTTTGTTAGTTATACATAACAAACACTGATATTTTATGCATTTTGTTATCTATACACAACAAATAATACTTTTATTAGAGTTTTGTTGCCTATACATCACAAAATTTGATTCCCATTTTCCCACTCCTACCAACTACCAACCTCTATTGTCTAGTATAAACACGCTGATTTAGAACAGGTATTACTACGGGCAATTCGCGCATTTCAGTCATCTATCTTTGGATAGTTATTAAACTTCATTAACTCATTCGCAAAAATCCAATTCATATGAATTCAGACTATTCTTGTTATGTGACCATTGTAAATAATACTGGCCAGACGCTCATTTTAGAATCACAAAATATCATTCACGGAAGTTATGTCACTCCTCCCCCAAAGA
>ERZ795059.6438-NODE-6438-length-10411-cov-7.986964_pt1 | contig 10411 bp, 9 predicted proteins | sample MGYA00375143_ERZ795059 | MGnify/ENA primary metagenome ERZ795059 (study PRJEB30188, sample SAMN05720168) | activated sludge metagenome | isolation source: Anaerobic digester | place: USA | collected 2015-01-07 ... | reverse complement strand
ATCCCAGATAATATAAGCCCTATCACAATAGTTGTGATAAACGCGAAAGCTTCCTGGCTATTGATATCGTCATACAGGACAATACTTAAAGGAAGTAGCATAATAATGCTTACGAATAATAAAATACGCGAAATAATGGGAAAAACGATTTTTTTATGCATAAAGTTTTTAAAAGAATTTCTTTTTTATAAAAAGGTCTTGGAGTTTTTTAGAAGATGATTCTTGGGAAAACGCGATGACGCGTTGACCGTCTTTTATCAGAACGTTCCCGTCGGCTAAGGAAACCTCTTTTCCTTCACAGACAGCGCCGATAATAGAATGGGAAGGGAAATCAATGTCACGAAGCGGCGCTTTCGTAATCGCTGATCCTGCTTCGGGAATTAATTCTAAGGCCTCAACGTCGCAGTCTGTTAGTTTGACAACTGTTTTAACGCTTTTGCCGCGCACCATACTTAATATTTGATAAACAGCCGCTAATTGAGGATTGATGATGGTATCAATATTTAAAGCATCGGCAATCGCCATATAATCAGATTGTTGGGTTGTGATAGCAGTTATTTTGGCTCCCATTTTTTTGGCTAAGACAGCGCTGATAATATTAGAATGGTCATTTTTAGAATTAGCGATAAAGACATCTGTTGTTTCAATTCCGCATTCTTTTAAAATATCCGATTCCGACGCGGATCCGTTAATAACCTGAACAAAAGGCAATTTGGTCGCGATATCATGGGCTATATCGGGATCGTCTTCTAAAAACAGAATTTCCGGTATATTTTTTGATAGAGCATGAGCGATGATTTCACTGATATTAGACGCGCCATAAATAATTATCTTTTTCGGAAGTTTAATAGACGGATTGACAAATGATAGAAATTCTCCTAAAGATTCGATGGGTAACAGAACATAAATACGGTCAAAAGGTCCAATAACAGAATCACCTTTAGGAATAATAACTTTATCTTTTCTAATAATAACGATAACTAAAAAAGGCCAAGGGAAATCTTTATCGCGTAGATCTTCTATTTTTAATCCGCATAAAGGAGATTCTTTGGGGACATCAAAAGCACGTAAAAGAATACGGCCATCAGCGAAATCCGCAATTTCTGATACCCCAGGCGAGCGAACTGTTTTGATAATGGATTCTGCGGCCACGCGTTCAGGATTAATGATTTTATCGAATGAAAATGTTTCAAAAGCAGGATTAGCGATTAATTGATTTAAGGCCGTGTTACGAACCCGAGCGATTTGTTGTTTAGCTCCTAAGAAAGAAGCGATAGAGCAGACAACTAAATTCATCTCATCTGATGCGGTGACTGCTAAGACTAAGTCCGCTTCAGTAACAAAGACTTTATTTAAAATGTCTGGATCAGCTCCGTTTCCAACAATGATTTTTGCGTCTAATTTGTCGCTTGCGCTACGCGCCACGTCTTCATTATGTTCAATAAGAGAAACTTCATGGTCTTCTTTAAGCAAGAATTTCGCTAAATGAGAACCCATGATGCCTGCACCGACAATGATGATTTTCATAAACGTTTCCTTTTTGGCCTATTATATAATTTCTTTAGTTGAAGATATAGTAATTTTTAATGAAATGATAGTGTTTTAATAACCTTTAAAATAATCTTGAGAAGACAGATTTACTTCATCTCTAAAACATGTTATATTGAGTCATTTTCAAAGAAGAATCAATATTATTCTAAATAATAATATTTAAGGAAGAGAGTGTTATGGGTGTGCTTTGTTTTTTGTTGATTGTTCTGTCTGTTTTTTTCTTTTGGCGTGAATGCGTTAGTTCTCAAAAAATAAAGATATTAAAAGAGGAGTTGAATCGGCAAAAGAAAGCAAATGAGCAATTACGGAGTGAAATTTTTATTTGGTCTAAAAAATGTTAATGGTTTAAGAGTAAAAAAAATATTTGAATCTCTTTATTTTTCGTTTAAGATGAGGGGGATTTGAATAAAGAAAAGTTTTATGGAATTGAATTTAGGCGTAATGGCGTGGAAGAGATTTTTATATGCCCTTCGCTTATGCGAAGTTTGGAATATTTTTTTGGAAGAGATTTTTATATGCCCTTCGCTTATGCGAAGTTTGGAATATTTTTTTGGAAGAGATTTTTATATGCCCTTCGCTTACGCGAAGTCGGCATATTTTTCTAGGAAATATTTAGTGGTAATATGCCGATGTAGCTCAGTTGGTAGAGCAGCGCTTTCGTAAAGCGCGGGCCGGGGGTTCGATTCCTCTCATCGGCTTTTTACTTTTCCGTCAACGAATCTTCACGGTTCGTTGATGGAAAAGGATTAGGTCATGAAAATTCTTAAATTTCTTACTCAGTCTAATAATCGCAACTTTCAACGCCTTTGGTGGGCGCAGTTGATTTCTCAATTTGGCGATCGCATCCATCAATTAGCCTTAGTTGGGCTTGTTTATGAGCGCGCCGGAGGCTCACCTACGACTTTAGCTAAAATTTTAGCTTTTACGATTATTCCAGTTTTTTTGATACAGCCTTTTGCTGGCGTTTTTGTGGATCGTTGGGATAGGCGTTTAACGCTTTTTTTGTGTGATATTTTTCGCGGATTTTTAGTGCTTTTGATTCCTTTGATTTTCTTCTTTTGGAATTCGCTTATTCCTATTTATATCATTGTTTTTCTGGTTTTTTGTTTTAGCCGTTTTTATATGCCGGCGAAAATGTCTATTATTCCCGATATTGTCAAAGGGCCGGATCTTTTGATGGCGAATTCTCTTGTTTCCACGACGGGAATGATCGCTTTTGTTTTAGGGTGCGCTTTAGGAGGATTTTTAATCGATTGGTTCGGCGCGCGTAATGGATTTATTGTTGATGCGTTTACTTTCTTTTTATCGGCCGGCATTATTTTCTTTATTACGCTGCCGCAACAGCTTAAGAAACAATGGCAGCAGATGAAAACAGAAAAGATTTGGGAACAGGTTAAAGAAAAACGAAAATCTGTTTTGGCGGAGATCAAAGAAGGATTTCTTTACTTGCGTGCGCAAAAAGATATTCGTTTTATCATTAATATGCTTTTTATTTTGCTTGCGGCGGCGGGTTCTGTCTATGTCACGATCATTGTTTTTATCCAGAAATCCTTTAATAGTGTGACAAAACATTTAGGCGTTTTGGCCGTGTGTTTAGGCGCGGGATTGTTTTTAGGCGCCATGCTTTACGGTCGTTATGGCAAAAAGTTTAAATGGTATCAAACGATCTTTTTTTGTTTGATTCTGGGAGGCGCGATGCTGATTATTTTTACTTTTTTTGTGCAGTATATCCAGCAGATCTTTTTAACAATGATTTTAGCGGTTGCCTTAGGCCTTTCCATTGGCCCGATTTTTATTGCGTCTAATACCGTCGTGCATTTGGTCAGCGATGAAAATATGCGGGGGAAAATGTTCAGCGCTTTAGAGATAGTGATTCATTTAGCTTTTTTGGCGGCGATGCTTATCAGTTCCTGGTTGTCTCAATATATCGGACAGTTATGGGTCTTAATTATTACGGGATCAGCGATTTTTATAGTCGGCATAATAGGCATTGTAAAGGACTATAAAGGGGAATTGAAATTTACATCTTAAAAAATGGTCAGCAAGAAAGGGTTTTTATATGAAATTTGCTGTTTTTGCTTCAGGAACAGGAACGAATCTTCAGGTCATTATAGACGCTGTTAAGCGTAATGAAATTACCGCAGAGTTGGCGTTAATCTTCTCTAATAATAGGAAATCCCTCGCGCTTAAACGCGCGGAAGAGGCGGGAATTAAAACGCTTTGTTTAGAACCTAAAGATTATTTAGCGCCGCAAAGTTATGACCGTGATATTGTGATTTATTTAAAAGAACACGAAATTGATTTTGTGGTTTTGGCCGGATATATGAAACTCTTAACGCCCTTTTTTGTCAAAGAATTTCCGAATAAAATTATTAATATTCATCCGTCTTTATTGCCATCGTTTAAAGGAATTTCTGGGATTAAAGATGCGTATACGTATGGCGCGAAAGTAACAGGCGTGACCATTCATTTTGTGGATGATAAAATGGATCACGGTGAGATTATTATGCAAGAATCTTTGAAGATTAAAGAAAATGAGACTTTAGAATCCCTTACCGAGCGCATTCACGCGCTTGAACATAAAATGTATCCCAAGGCCATCCAATTATTTGTGGAAAATCGTTTAAAAATACAAGGAAGAAAAGTTTTAGTTTTAGATAAGCCCGCCAAAACTGTTTAACGATCCTGTACGGTTCGGTCAGTTTTTACTTATTTATTGAGAAATTGAATGACATGAAATCGTCCTCGAGAAGGATCCGTTTCTTTCGAGACGGATTCTTTTATTTGAGATTTTTGTATTGTTTGCGTTTTATCTTGCCCGAGATTCTTCAGGATGGCGGCATCAAAGTCATCGAAATCATAAAAGATAATCGTTTCGCCGATCGCTTGCGTGATTTCTTTCTCTACATTCTCCGACGGAGTAAATTGGCTTTGGCCATATTTGAAGTTAATACGGTTGATGATTTGTTTCGTTAAGAATTCACTCCAAGTTATCTCGCGTGTTTTAAGATTTTTTCCTTCCGCGTCATTTGTGAGCCCTATGTCGCCGGTCATTTGATAAATAAGCCGTTGAGAATATTCTTCATAAGGCAAAGCGTTATTCGCGTATTTTTTATAGTCTTCTAAATTCGCGATATATTCGACCTTGAGGCCTGTTTTGATATCTGCGATCACAATAACAAAGAATTCTGGAATTCCGGATTTTTTGGTATACGCCTGGATTTTTTGCGGCGGCGTGGCTTTAAGTTCGCGATCAAAAGCAAAACTTGCGGTCTCAGTTTCTTTAACGTCAAAATAAGCGCGTAAGATCGCTGTAAAAATTCCGCGATATTTTTGTGAAAAATCTTCGCTGTTATTGGAGGCATAGCCAGGATCTTTGGATGGATATTGTTTTATTTTGGAAATATCGTAAGAGACGACAAAAGAATTATTTTCAAATTGGACATCGAGAAAATTAACTTTAAACTTATCTTCGGCTTTTTTTTCAGCAACGGGTTTTGGTTCCGTGGCTTTATAATCATAAAAAAGTTTATCCGTTGGCAAATAGATCCAAATTGTATTTTTTAATGGGAATACTTTGACATCAAACTTATATTCTTCTTGGCAAAGCGTTATAAATTTTTGATGCGCTTCATTTAAAGTCAGAGGTTTTTCTTGAGGCGCGCAACTGGTAAGAAAAAATGTTATTATAATAAAAATAAGGATTTTTTTCATGTAACAATGAGGAACTTTATACTTTTTTATTCGCTGGTTGAAGATTGAATTTATCAAATATCGCCACAATCTCGTCGTATTCCAGCTCTTCTTTTTCTAAAAGTTTTTGGGCGAAATATTCTAAGATTTCTTTTTTATCGGATAAAATGCGTGTTATTTCTTTTAAACAATCCTGCAAAATTACCTGTACATCATTATCGAGCGTTTCTTTTGTTTTTTCAGAGAGAAGAGATTGTCCTTGCGGTGTAATCATTGAGGTAAAGTTCCCTAAAAGTCCGCTTTTCCCCATACCGTATTGCCAAACCATGGCATAAGCTATTTTTATCGCGTGATCGAAATCGCTTCCCGGCCCGCCACCGACACCGCTGGAGGTCGCACCAAACTTTAATTGTTCCGCCGCGTAACTGGCCAAACTGACTTTAATATTGGCTAAGAGATGTTCTTTGTTCGATGAATGCAATTCTTCTGTCGGGCGTTGATAAATAAAACCGAGAGAGCCTTTGTGAGGAATAATGGTTGCCTTAATGACATCATTCGTCGGATGTGTTAAATACGCGATAACCGCGTGTCCCGCTTCATGATAGGCCGTCCAGATTTTTTCTTCTTTTGTTAACGTGATATTTGATTTCATGCCGAAGGTGATGCGGTCATAACTTTCAGATAAATCTTTCATATTGATAATTGTGCGTTTGTCTCTTAAAGCGACTAAGCCTGCTTCGCGGACCATATTATCAATATCCGACGGGGAAAAATAAAGAGCTTTGCGTGCTAACAGTTCAGAGTCAAGATTTTCTTCTGTCTTGACGCGGCCTAAATAAAATTTAAATAATGCTTTTCGTTCTTCTAAATTGGGTTTCGTGATATGAATTTTTCTGTCGAATCGTCCTGCGCGCATAATCGCCGGGTCGAGTTCTTCTTCCGGGACATTGGTTGCGGCAATGACAACAATATTATTTTCTGTATTACGTAATCCGTCTAATTCTGTTAAGAATTGATTAATCGTCGCATTTCTGTCCATAGTGCCGCCAAATCCGTGATCGACTCCGCGTGGCCGCGCGAAAGAATCAATTTCATCAATAAAAATAATGCATCCACCGTGAAGACTCGCCAAAGCGCGCGCTTCTTTAAAAAGGGATTTCATGCGGGCGGTTCCAATCCCCACAAACATGCCGATAAATTCGCTTCCAACGGCTGAAATAAGAGGCAGATCGCATTCGGTTGCAATGGCTTTAGCTAAATATGTTTTTCCGCATCCCGGTGGGCCTATCATAATTGTTCCTTTAATAATTTTTCCGCCGATCGCACGCACCAATGTTCTGTCTTTTAAAAGTTTAACTAATTCCCAAGCCTCGCGTTTAGCGTTTTCCATGCCGATGACTTCATCCCATTTGACATCAGCTTTAGCGAGTGTGATTTTGCCTTGTCCCATTTTGGCAAATCCGCCTTGCATGGCGTAATATTGCATGCCGAGCATAATAGGAAGGGAGATTAAGTTAACGATAACAAACATAGGAAATAATAACGCCATTTGTCCGGAGATTTGTTTGCGGCTGAAATTTTCGAGTGAGTTGTAATTTTGGACGCAATAGATAACGAAGATGGTAGCAAAAATAATAATTGTCGTTAGTAAGATTGAAAGAAGGATGCGGGGCCAATAAAGTTTTAAGAAAATTTGGAATTTTTTCATAACAGGTATCCTTTAAAAAGGTTATAAACTATTTGGATAAGTATAACACAAAAGTTATAAATTCAAAAAGCTGTTTTGATTAAGAAAATTGTTGCTTTGGTGTCTTTTCGTCCGAGTTATCTCTTGACTTCTTTAGCGAACTGTGATAATTTCTTCACCAATTAAGAAATGATATTTTTCATTTTTTTAATTTCTAACAAAGGAAAAAATATGTCAAAGATCAAACAAATTAAGGGAAGACAAATTATTGACTCTCGTGGAAATCCTACCGTAGAAGTGGATGTTCTTTTAGATTCTGGCATTATGGGCCGCGCGGCGGTTCCATCGGGGGCGTCCACCGGCGAGCGCGAAGCCATTGAACTTCGCGATGGCGATAAATCCCGTTATATGGGAAAAGGCGTTTCTAAGGCCGTGGCCAATGTCAACGGCGTTATCGCGGAAAATGTTCTTGGGAAAGAGGCGGATTTTAGAGCGATTGATAAGATTATGATTAATCTTGATGGCACAGAAAATAAAAGCAAGCTTGGTGCGAATGCGATTCTTGGCGTATCTATGGCGGTTGCGCGCGCTACGGCTAATGAACAAAAACTTCCTTTATATCAATATTTAGGCGGAAAAGACGCGAAAATCTTACCTGTTCCTTTAATGAATATCATTAACGGCGGCGTTCATGCAGATAATAATTTGGATATTCAAGAATTTATGATCGCTCCGTTAGGCGCGCCGACATTTTCTGAAGCGCTTCGTATGGCTATTGAAGTTTTCCATAATCTAAAATCTATTTTAAAAGCAAAAAATTTTAATACTTCCGTCGGGGATGAAGGCGGTTTTGCCCCGAATTTAACAAGTAATGAAGAGGCGATTACCCTGATTTTAGAAGCAATTATAAAAGCCGGTTATAAGCCAGACAAGGATGTTTTTATCGCACTGGATGCGGCATCGTCGGAAATGTTTGATAATGGAAAATATAATTATAATGGCCAGTCGCTCAGTTCTTCAGATATGATTGACGTTTACAGTGAAATGAGCAAAAAATATCCGCTTATTTCTATTGAAGATGGGTTGGATCAAAATGATTGGAAAGGCTGGAAAGAAATGACGGCGAAAATCGGCGACAATATACAGATCGTCGGCGATGATTTATTCGTGACAAATGTCAAATATCTTCAAAAAGGAATTGATGAAAAAGCGGCGAATTCTATTTTGGTTAAAGTTAATCAGATTGGCAGTTTATCTGAAACGCTTGATACGGTGAATTTAGCGAAGAAAAATAAATTCACGTCGATTATTTCTCATCGTTCTGGCGAGACAGAAGACGCGACGATCGCGCAATTAGCGGTTGCTACAGGTGTGGGGCAAATTAAAACAGGTTCATTATCGCGCACTGATCGTATCGCAAAATATAATGAACTATTGCGTATTGAAGAAGAATTAAAAGACAGGGCAGTATACGCCGGCCCATTATGGGGAAAAATCTGTTAAGATTTTTCCTAACGGTAGTGCCAAGTTCCGAAGTTAATAACGAGGAAGCCGGCCCATTATGGGGAAAAATCTGTTAAGATTTTTCCTAACGGTAGTGCCAAGTTCCGAGATAGAAACACATGAAAAATGCGATTCAAATTTTTATTGCGGCGGCGATTATTTTAGTTGTTTTTCTGCCGTCTTATGGTGTCATGAAGAAAAAAGAGGACCGCATTAAGGAATATGAAGAGCAGATAGCTATTTTAGAAAAGAAAAACGCAGATCTTTTAAAAGAGAAAAAACGATTGGAAGAAGATCCGGTTTATTTAGAAGGTGTGGCGCGTGAACGAATGGGATTGATGCGTGAGGGCGAAGTTATTTATCGGATAAAGAAGGAAGAATAGTTTGATAGATTTTTATTATTGTTCTTTAGATGTTTTTTTAAGGAAGTTCTGTTAAGGATATTCGCTAAGTTAGCGGTTCATTTAAGAGGAAATTCCGCTAAAAATCAGCGAAACATGTTCAGATTTATAATTCACGTTTGCTGTCGCTCCGTAAATTATATCTTCACATATCGCGGGATAGAGCAGCCAGGTAGCTCGTCAGGCTCATAACCTGAAGGTCAGAGGTTCAAATCCTCTTCCCGCAACCAGCGTAACCATTGAGGGGTCAGTGACTTATGTCATTGGCTCCTTTTTGGTTTTATGGCAATTCCTTCCCGTGCTAGCACTGTGCTAGCAAAATTTACATTCCCTCTTGTTTGCTAATGGTTTTTGATAATTCTTTTCTCTCGTGAATACTTTGCTATAATGAACCAAAAAAGTGAGGACGATGTGGTACGAACGCCTACAAAATTTATTTATGAAAGACAGTATTCGATGTATTCCTATCAATGGGAATTCTTGCGTAGAAATAAAAAGTATCAGAACGATTATGATACTTTTCTTAAAGAAACAAAAGGGCAGAACGTCGATCGAAGATCTCAAAGTCCGGAATCTAAGAGTATAGAAAAGGAATACGGATTTTATCCGCTCGATTACAATCTTAGCCATGAGGACATTTTTGCTATTATCCGTGGCTGATCAGATAAAGCAAAAACGTTTACAAAGTGGCAAAATGAAGAAATCCGGGCGTTTTATCAAAAATGTCGTATTGTTGGTTTTGTTGCGGAAGACATTGAATGCAGTAATGATAGTTTAGATCAGTTTCTTCATCATACCGAGAATATGACGTTTAAGAAAATACCGTGGCCGGGGACAAAAGAGGCGAGAAAAGAATTAAGCCAAGTCAAATCTTTGAAGGTCATTATTAATTTAATGTATCCGGAAGAAATGATTCATTGCCACTTAGGGGATTTGATTAAGCATTATCAGAGTTTTATTAAAAAAAGACGAGTTGATTATCTTAAGTTTGATGAATATTTAAAGATTTATGATTTAAAAACGCAAGGCAAAACGTTTGCAGCTATTGTTTATGAAATGTTTCCGGGCACTGCTGATCGAAATTATAATAGTTATCTTGAAAGAGTCAAAAGAGGATATAAAAAAGCATCAGAGCTTGTGTCTGGCCAATGGCAAGATATAAGGTAAGCACCTTATTTAAGTTCTCCCCTAGTTCGTTCCACCAATTCCTTCCTTTTATTTATTAGCTTCGCTAAAGTAATCTTAAATACGATTGTTTAAGATTATTTAACGATGACTAATATTTCCGAAATTCAAATCATACCAGTGAACCCGAAGAGAAAAGTGCAATATGTCTAGACGATCTAACCGTAAACGTTATCCGCCTTTTGTCATGATGGATCGCGAAGTTTTAAAAAGTGACGAATGGAAAAAGCTGTCTCATTCTGAAATGATCACTTACATCTACATCAAAAATAATTTTAAAGGCTGGAACAACGGCGAAATTCCTTTGAAATATTCTGAGCTTAAAGAAATTTTTTCGCCCGCTACTTTATCCAAGGCTTTAAAAGGTCTTGAAAGTAAAGGTTGGATTGAA
>ERZ795059.6434-NODE-6434-length-10414-cov-6.423593_pt1 | contig 10414 bp, 7 predicted proteins | sample MGYA00375143_ERZ795059 | MGnify/ENA primary metagenome ERZ795059 (study PRJEB30188, sample SAMN05720168) | activated sludge metagenome | isolation source: Anaerobic digester | place: USA | collected 2015-01-07 ... | reverse complement strand
TTGCTTTCCCAAGATGGATTCTGGCATACGCCAGAATGACAAGTAAAGATGTCATTGGTAACGAAGTAAAGAATCCAGAAAATTGTTTTTGGAACCACTATTCTCTGGATTCTTCGCTACGCTCAGAATGACAGTATTAAGTGATGTCATCTCCATTTAAATAAAGCACTTGCTTTATCTGGTGGTTCTGTATGACAGACAAAATTGAATTAATTAAAACTACACCTTAACAATTAATCATTATCCTTGTAAATCATTTTTTGAAACTTTAGCTACAAACATTTCAGCAAGAGCAGTAAGAAGTGCCAGTGCAACAAATAATTGCCAAAGCTCTGTTCCGGTTCTGACTCTTTTTATATTCTGCTGTATTTCATTTGATTCATCAATCATTTCTAATCGTGGTTCATTTACGCTTTCTTCAATAAACTCTTTTATATTATCATCTGTTTGACTAATCAAAACTGATTCAGAAGGGTTTGTGTTAATTGAAAAGACTGCGACTGGCTTGCTGTTTGGTGTTAGAATACAGAAATTACCAATTTGGTTTGTATTAGCCAGCGCAAGGACAGAGCCGGTTGGAAGAGTAGCTGCCTGAGTGAAAAATTCTACTTTCTGTGGGTCTAAAATTTTGAATGAAGAATTATTTGCATATTTGTTTGGTAAAATATAAGTTATGGGTGAACCAACTAAATAATTGTAACCGAAAGATTCAATTGAAGAAAGATAATAAGTACTTCTGTGAAGAAGTGCCGGGAAAAGACCGGTTACTGGAAAACTGCTGTAAGCAAAAGTTGGTGAAACAGCGAAGTATAGAATTTTTCCGTCACCAATTTTATTTTCAGTTAAAAAACTACCCCCGGGTATGTCAATTATTTGCTGTTCGCCCTGAAAGAGCAGAGATTTATAAATATTTGGACTTTCAATAGCTTGTTTTTCGAGTTCTTTTTCTTTGAACATACCTTCAAAGAGCTGATGATTTTTATCAACATTTAAAAAGCGTGCTGGCTCCTGCATCGAATAAGTTTTGCTTCCGATGAAACTAAAGCCAAGTTCAAGCATACCTTTTTGTTCAACTTGTTCATTAGTTTGCGGGTCAGCAAAGAGTAACAATCCGCCTCCAGTGCTAACATATTGCTTAAGCCGGGTAAAATCATTTTGCTGAAGCGGGCCACTGGCAATAATCAGCATATCGAATGAATTAAAATCAATACGGGAGGCGTCTGCCGGTTCATATTGGCTAATATTGGCACTTGCTTCAATTGTTTGCTTTGGCTCTAATGCAAAATTAATATATTTGGTTAATTCCTTGCTGCCGATTAGAGCAACTTTCGGTTTTTCAGGAACGATGAAACTGAAATAACGTTTGTTGTCGGTATCTAAAGCATCGCCTTCAATTTCCACGTAAGCATCAATTGCCCCGATTATTTGCGTAGGGGCTGAAATAGCAATTGCTTTTGTTTCATTAGGTAGCAAATCCACAGTTCGCTGTGCAACGCGTTCTTCGTTAAAGAACAAGCTAACAGCAAGTCCTTTAACATCAGAATCGGAATTATTTTTAATAAATGCTTCAATTTCAACTGGTTTACCTTGCTGGAATATACGGGAAATCACATTTATTGAATCGACAGAATAATTAGCAAGCTGCTTGTCCCTATTTGCTCCAATCGGAATAAAGTAAATAGTTGTGCTGGGAAGATTGATTTTTAAGGAATCAATTACATCTTTTTTAAAAGCATTATTTTGAGCATCAGTAATAATATAAATTTCTTTATTAATGTTTAAAGAATTTTCAAGAATAGAAGAAGCAAGGGAAATTCCATATTTAATATTAGCAGAATTTAAGGAAATTGAATAATTTGATAAATTTTCCTTTAAAAAGTTTAAATTTCTTGTTAAATTAATATTTTGATATAAATCATTTTGATTTATAGAATGATTAAAATTAGAAAGGTCAGCAACAGAGATAATAGTAGCTTCATCTCCATCTTGAAAGGAGTTTAAAATATTACGGCAAGCATTTTTTGCCTGATTAAAGCGGTTTCCCCAAGCATCGCTTACGTCCATACTAAAGGAATTATCAAGCAAAATAACAGCAGAAGTCTTTGCAAAACTGCCGAGAAGCGGCAATGTACCCTGAATTGTAGGGCGAGCGAAAGCTAAAACAATAAAAATTATTAATAACGTTCTTAATATCAAAAGAATTATTTGTTTTAGTTTTAATTTCTTGATTTTAGTTTTTTGTAATTCTTTTAAAAATCTAAGTGTAGAAAAATCAACTGTTTTTAGCTTTCTTAAGTTGAGTAGATGCAAAATTAATGGGATACTTGCAGCAATTAAACCGATTAAAACAAGTGGATTTAAAAAAGTCATTTATTTTTCTCTTTTTTTTAATTATATTTATAATTGTGAATAGACGATATAAATAAAAAAATAATATTTTTTATTTAATTAAAATTTATTACTTTGTTAAAGTTTTTGAAAATAAAATTAATAATAAAATGAAGGAAAGATATGTCTTCAAATATTAACAATATTGATAGTGAAATCCAAGATATGCTTGGTTCTTTTGTTTCCGAAGCATTCGATTCCTTAGATACTAATGAGCCGCTTGTTGAAAATTTGCGGAATGAGACCAATTCGGAATCAGTTAATGCAATATTCCGCGTTTTTCACACATTAAAAGGGCTTTCAGGTTTCTTTGATATGCAGGTTATAAATAAAGTTACTCACCAGGCAGAAACTTTGCTGGATATAATTAGAAAGAAAAGTCAAGTCCAAAGTGAATCTACGATTACTGTTATTTATCAGACTTTCGATTTCTTAAGAGATTTGCTTCAAAGAGTAAATACTGAATTTACCGACCAAAGCGGGCGTGAAGAAGCCGAAGATATGATGCTTATAATATTAGATGCTATCGAAAAAGTAAAAGAAGAGCAAAGCGGTAAAGCCCCAACTAAGGTAGCTGAAACACCCAAAAAAGAAAGCAAACCACTTGCTAAACCCAAAGAAGAAATCGCTGAACCAGATTTAACTGCAAATATTCCAGATTTAACTTCTGAGAATAATGAAGAAATAATAATTCTTGAGCAAAAGGCAGAAGAGGAAATGGAAATTCTTTTGACCAATCCGGAACTTGCAAGCGAGACCTCTGAAGAATACGCTATGGAATCGCTTATTTCTGATGATATGTTAGACCAATTCCTAAATGGTGCCCAAGAACTTTTAGACACTTCTGAAAAAAATCTTCTTATACTAGAGAAAGAGCCGGAACGAGATAACCTTGTTAGAGAAACGTTCGGTGCCGTCCACAGCTTAAAAGGAAATGCAGGATTTATGGGTTTTAGCGAAATTGAAGAAATCAGTATTGAAATGGAGACTATTCTTGATTCCATCAGAAATAAACAACTTGATATTGAACAAAATGTTGTTACTATTTTATTAAGTAATATTGAAACTATTAGAAATCGTCTTGATGTTATAACAAACAGAACTAATAAAAAGGAAATAACCGAACATAAAGAAAAACCAAAGCAGAAAGAAGAAAAACCAAAAGTTGAAGAAAAGCCCCAACTCGCTTCTGCACCTGTCCCCGAAGAAAAAACTGTTATTCGGGAAGTAAAGGAAAAAACTGATGATGATGAAGCTAAGCAGGCTAAAGCTCCAGCACAGATGCAGACTATGCAAAGAAAAGACATTAGGGTTGAAACTTTAAAAATTGATAAATTATTCGATTTGGTTGGTGAGCTAATTACAATTGAATCAATGGTAACACACAGCCCGGACCTTGTTGGATTAGATTTGCAAAATTTCAATAAATCTGCAAATATGCTAAACAAAATCACTCGTGAGCTTCAGGAAATTTCTATGTCTATCCGAATGATGCCTCTTGAAGGTCATTTTAATAAAATGAAAAGATTGGTTCGGGACGTTTCGCTCAAAATGAATAAAAAAGTAAATTTAGTCGTTTCCGGTCAGGAAACAGAAATGGATAAAAACGTAATAGATGAAATTGCAGACCCATTGGTGCATATTTTGCGAAATGCTATTGACCACGGAGTAGAGGCACCTGAAGTAAGAATTGCAAAAGGAAAAAATGAGATAGGAAACGTATCTTTAAGTGCCAGATATGAAGGAAATGAAATATTAATTATCGTTGAAGATGACGGAGCCGGTATCCCGCGTGATGTAATTTTACGAAAGGCGCAGGAAAGAGGTATATTAAAGGGGTCGCCGGATTCTTTATCAAATAAAGAAGTTTTTGCACTTATTTTTGAGCCCGGCTTCTCTACCGCACAAACTGTTACTGATATATCCGGCAGAGGAGTAGGAATGGACGTTGTTAAGAAGAACATTGAAAAGCTTCGCGGCTCAGTTGACATTAGCTCAATTGAAGGCAAAGGTTCTAAATTTACTCTAAGGATACCGCTTACTCTTGCCATAATGGAAGCAATGCTTATTAGAGTTGGAGATTCAAAATTTGCATTGCCAATTTTATCAATAAGAGAATCCTTCAGACCAAATCCGAACTCTATTACAGTAACAATGGACGGCCTTGAAGTTGTAAAGGTGCGACAGGAAATATTGCCAATTATGCGGCTTCATGACTTGTTTAGTTTGGAATCCGACAGCGAAAAACTGGAAGAAGGAATACTAATAATTATTGAAGCAAGAGAAAGAAAGGTATGCTTATTCGCTGACGAAATTGTCGGGCAGCAACAAGCAGTGATAAAAGGACTTTCTGATTATATTGGTAAAGTACCCGGAGTTACTGGCTGTATGATTCTCGGAGATGGAAGCATCGGACTTATCCTGGATATTGAAAGTTTGATTGATATGGCTCAGAAGCCAACACTAATTACTACGCAAGTTTCATAATTAAAATAGAGGTCCTTTATGACTTATAATCAAGAAGCGGTTGATTTAGATGAAATTCTCGGTGAAGATGAGGATACCCAAAAGGATAAATATCTGACTTTCCGAATTGCTGATGAAGATTATGCTATTGAAATAAAATATGTTATCGAAATTATTGGTATCCAGAAAATTACCCGGGTTCCAAATATTAAAGAATATATAAAAGGAATAATTAACCTTAGAGGAATAATCATTCCAGTTGTTGAAGTGCGAAGACGCTTTAATTTGCAGGATATTGAATATGACGACAGAACCTGCATTATTGTCGTTAAGGTTAATAATATTTCTATTGGTTTAATCGTTGATGAGGTCGCTGAAGTTATGGATATTCAGGAATCTGACAGGGCGCCCTCTCCTCCAACAAACAAGGGCTCTCATAGCAAATTTATTCAATCAATTGGAAAAGTTGGCGACCAGGTTAAAATATTATTAGATATTTATAAATTACTCTACGAAGAAAATGTAAATATTTTTGAATTAAATGAGTAAATTTATATGAAAAAAGATTTAATTTCTCCTGTTGAAGTTATTGGTCAGAATTGGATTACTATTACTGATAAAGAATTTGTTGCGCTAAGTTCCTTAGTTTATGACAAGATTGGCATTAAATTAACAGAGCAGAAGAAAACTTTATTAATGGGAAGATTGCAAAAACTTTTAAGAGCTTATAAATTCAAAAACTTCCAGGAATATTACGATTATTTAATACACGAAAAATCTGGCTCTGCTATAAGCGAATTAGCAAATTATATCTCGACTAATCATACATTCTTTTATAGAGAAAACGACCATTTTGAATTTTTCTATAAAAAAGTTTTACCTGAAATCGAACAAAAATTACAGGAAACAAAAGCAAAAGATATTAGAATTTGGAGTGCAGGATGCTCAAGTGGTGAAGAACCATATACTTTGATTATGCTTATGCTTGAGTATTTCGGAAATAGTTATTATAATTTAGATGCCGGAATTTTAGCTACGGATATATCTGAAAAAGCATTAAAATTTGCAAACGATGGTATATATCCAGACGAGCGAGTGCGTCCTTTACCGGACAATTTAAAAAAGAAGTATTTTACAAAAAATCCAGATGGCTCTTGGAAAATAATTGATAAGGTAAAAAAGGAAGTAACATTCCGTAAATTTAATTTAATTAGTGAAAGATACCCTTTTAAAAAGCAATTTGATATTATCTTTTGCAGAAATGTTATGATATATTTCGATGATGCAACCCGTGAAAAACTTGTGTCAAATTTTTACAACTTCACTGTGCCAATGGGCTATTTATTTATTGGACATTCTGAAACATTAAACAGAACAAAATCTCCTTTTAAATTTATAATGCCTGCATTGTACCAAAAACAGGTTTAATAAACAATAATTAATTGAAATGAAGAAAATAAGAGTATTAATAATTGACGATTCCGCTCTTGTCAGAGATATATTAACCAAAGGATTATCAGCTGATAATGCCATTGAAGTTATTGGCGCAGCACCAGACGTATTTGCTGGAAGAGATATGATTGTTAATTTGAAACCTGATGTGTTAACTTTGGATATAGAAATGCCACGAATGGATGGTATTGAATTTTTGCAAAGGTTAATGCCTCAATATCCTATTCCTGTTGTAGTTGTTAGTTCTCTTACGCAAAGAGGCAAATACATTACACTTCAGGCATTAGAAGCCGGAGCTGTTGATTTTGTTCCAAAGCCGGCAACTGATGTTGCTCGTGGATTAAAGGAAATGATGCTTGAATTGAGGACTAAAATTAAAATTGCCTCTACCGCCAATGTTTCGCACTGGAAAAACAAAAGATTCGAAAAAATTCAAAAGGCAGCATATCAGGGCACAAAAGCACTTGCAGAATCAACCGATAAGGTGATTGCTATCGGAGCATCAACAGGCGGAACCGAAGCATTAAGAAAAGTAATTTCTGCACTCCCTCCTACTATGCCGGGAGTAGTCGTTGTTCAACATATGCCTTCCGGTTTTACTAAAACTTTTTCTGACAGATTAAACGAACTTTCCTTATTGCAGGTTAAGGAAGCCCAAACAGGCGACAGAATAATGAATGGTCGAGTACTGATTGCTCCTGGTGATTTCCATATGAAAGTGATTCGCTCCGGTGGTTATTACCAGGTCGTTTGTCAGGAAGGAGAAAAAGTAAACGGGCACAGACCATCTGTAGATGTCCTTATGTATTCTGTTGCTGAGCATGTTGCTTCCAACGCTTTTGGAGTAATTCTAACAGGCATGGGAAATGATGGGGCTGCCGGTCTAAAAGCAATGAAAGATGCTGGTGCTTCAACTTTAGGGCAGGACGAACAATCTAGTGTTGTTTACGGTATGCCTAAAGTTGCTTTCGATATCGGAGCCGTAGATAAACAGTATCCTATAGATGATATAGCCGATAATTTAATTAGAATAGTTAGCAACAAAAAATAAACAAATTTTTTCTTTTTAAGATAGCTTGTAAATGGGATCTGAACAAAATATTAATGAACAAAAATCGGACATTTCAATTCTGATTGTTGAAGACGACCAACCTTCAAGGATATATATTGCAACTTTACTTAAGCAATTATCAAATAAAGTTCTTACTGCTGATGACGGCGAACAGGGTTTAGAAATTTACATTCAGCAACAACCTGATATTGTAATTACAGATATTGCTATGCCATATTTAAATGGCATTGAAATGTCCCGTAAAATTAAATCTATTAATCCTAAAGCACAAATTATTCTGACTACTGCGTTTAGTGATTCTCAATTTCTAATCCAGTCTATTGAAATTGGCGTTAATTATTATTTATTAAAACCAATTCAAAAGAAACAACTTATTGATACTGTTAAAAGAGTAATTGCTATTAGAAATTTAGAAAAAGAAATTGAAGAACAAACTCTTTACATAAAAAAATTATCTCAAGCTGTTGAGCAAAGTCCTTCAATGCTGTTAATTCTGAATAAAAACAGAAATATAGAATATGCAAATCCAAAATATATTGAGACATCTGGTTTTACTTTTGCAGAAATCACTGAAGGAACAATAACCGATATGAGTATTGATACTCTTTTTCCTATTGATGTCAATAAATTGGTTGAAAACGGTATTAAAATTGAACGAAAGCAGGAAATAAAGAAAATTAAAAAGAATGGGGAGGAGTATTGGGTATCAGCTGCTTTATCTGCTGTCCAGGACGAATCCGGAGACATAGTTAATTATATAGTTACGTTTGAAGATATAACTGAATTAAAAAATGCACAAAATAATTTAAGAGACATAAATCTGGAATTAGAAAAGAGAGTACATGAAAGAACTGCTGAACTCCAAACTACCAATGAATTGCTTGTTGCTGAAATAGCAGAAAGGAAAAAAGCTGAACAGGAAATGCGCCAGGCAAAGGAAATTGCTGAAGCAGCTAATAAAGCGAAATCTTCTTTCTTGGCTAAAGTGAGTCACGAGCTTAGAACTCCAATGAACGGCATACTCGGTATGACAAGTGTGCTGCTAGGTACTGAATTAAATGAAAAGCAAAAGAAATTTCTTAATGTAGTTAAATCTTCTGCTGATTCTTTACTGAATATTATTAATGATATTTTAGATATTTCGAAGATTGAAGCCGGTAAGATTGAGCTTAAGAATCAGACTTTCGATTTAAAATCAGTTGTGCAGCAAGCAATTGAGTTACATAAATATTCAGCTAAAAATAAGAATATTGATTTAACCTCGAGGTTTCTTAAACCTCTGCCTGATATCGTCATTGGAGACCCATTCCGATTGCAGCAGGTTTTAAACAATCTTATCGGAAATGCTATTAAATTTACAGATAAAGGTGGAGTTACTGTTACGATAACAAAAGTTGCCGAAGGAAAAGGTAAAAATGAAATTCAATTTTCTATCAATGATACTGGAATCGGGATACCTGAAAATAAAATGCACCTGCTTTTCAAAAGTTTTAGCCAGGTAGAGAATTTCCAAACGAGAAAATTTGGTGGCACAGGGCTTGGACTCGCAATTTCAAAAGAGCTTATTGATTTGATGAATGGAAAAATTTGGGTAGAAAGTAAGCAATTTGTTGGATCTACTTTTCATTTTTCAATTAACTTTAAATTGCCTAAATCTATCATTGAGATTAATAAACCTGATGAAGCACCAGCTGACTTCCCAAATAAGCAATTAAAAATTTTAGTAGTTGAAGATAGCTTAATTAACCAGGAAGTAATCAAACAGGTACTACTTTCTAAAAATTGCGATATTTTTATTACTTCTTCTGGACAGGAAGCTTTAGAGGCAAGCCAAAGTCAGGAATTTGATGTTATTCTTATGGATGTCCAATTGCCAGACATTAGCGGAATTGAAGTTACTATAAATATTAGAGAAAACAGCTCTAATTTTAATCAGAACACTCCTGTTATCGCTATTACAGGACACTCAACAGAAGAGCATAAAAACGAATGTTTGGCTGCTGGCTTTAATTCGTTCATAACTAAACCATATAGCTGGGATTTTCTTTTTAAAGAGATAAACCGATTAACTAATGATAAAAAAAATAATAATGTGAATAATACTGATAAAAAAAATAATAATTCTGTAGTTAATTTAGAAAAACTATTAGTTGCTTTAAATGGAAATAAAACTGTTTTAAATCATCTAATAGATTACTATAATAAAAACTACATCGAAGAACTAAATGAAATAAAACGGGCTATGGAATCAGATGAATTTAATAAAATTGGTCACATAGTTCATCGTATAAAATCCGAAGTTGGGAACTTCGACGCTTTAAACGCAGTGGAAATTGCAAGAAAAATTGAGCTAAAAAGTAAGGAAAATGAAAAAAATGAACTTCAAATCCTTATTTCTTCTTTAGAAAGTGAAATGATTAAAATTGCAAATGAATTATCTGATATTAAAATTGATTAATCAATAATTTTGGAATATATTATGAAATCCCTTATAATTGAAGACGATTATATTACTTCTCAAGTAATGCAGGAAATATTGCTGGCTTTTGGCGAAGCAGATGTTGCTGAAAATGGGTTCAAAGGATTAGAACTCTTTACTACAGCACTGGTTGATAGCAAGAAATACGATGTTATTTTCTTAGATATTATGATGCCAGAACTTGATGGACAGCAGGTTTTAGCTCAAATCCGAAGAATTGAGGAAGATTATGAAATTTTCGGACTTGACGGCGTGAAAATTATTATGACTACTGCCCTTGACGATTTTGACAATATTAAAACTGCTTTCAAAAATCAATGCGAGGGCTATATCGTTAAACCAATTGATAGAGATAAAATTATTGAAAAAGTCGTCAATCTTGGTTTAGCTTAATCACTTAATACTAAACTCAGAGCTCCTGCCCAAGAGCGAAATTAAAAGAGTTAGGAGATTGGCTTAGTACAGAATAATTGCGCAAATTACCCAGAAAGATGTCATTTCGAACCCCCTGATAAAGGAAGACCTTTATTGAAATAGTGATGACATAATTCTTATCA
>ERZ795059.6433-NODE-6433-length-10415-cov-4.298938_pt1 | contig 10415 bp, 9 predicted proteins | sample MGYA00375143_ERZ795059 | MGnify/ENA primary metagenome ERZ795059 (study PRJEB30188, sample SAMN05720168) | activated sludge metagenome | isolation source: Anaerobic digester | place: USA | collected 2015-01-07 ... | reverse complement strand
ACTGGATGGTACACTCTTTCCCTACACGACGCTCTTCCGATCTGATCGGCGGATTGAAGGAAAAGACTATCGCCGCCAGGAGAAACGGGATTAAGGACATCATCATTCCCCATCAAAATATCAGGGACCTCGACGATATACCCGAACATATCAGAAAGGGAATTTCCTTCCATCCGGTACAACGAATGGAAGAGGTTATCGACATCGCGTTTTCACGGGGAAAGATTCAGCCCAAGTTGAAGGACGAATGAATGGCAAGGTAAGAAGACCGCGCTTCAGTGAAAACCGTGCGTTAATACCCGTGCGTTAATACCCGGGCGTGGGGAATCCGAACCAGTCGGATGCCGGCAAAACCCGCGACAGAATTTCTGTCGCGGGTTTTTTTCATACTGCTTTGAGAACCGCCGAGACGAGGCTTTTTGCGCGGGAGTCATGCCCGGCCTGTATGTCGAATTCGCCCGGTTCGAGGATAGTGCGCCCGTGCTGATCCACCAGCGTGAGGGCGGTCCAGTCCAACTGAATTGAAACTTCTGCGCTTTCGCCCGCCCGTACATAGGCTCGGGCGAACCCCTTGAGTTCGCGGACAGGGCGGACCAAGCTTGCGATCCTGTCGGTAACATAGAGCTGAACGGTTTCCGTTCCGTCGCGGGAACCGGTATTCGTCAGCCTCACGGTTGCGGTTATGCTTTCGCCTTCCCTGATTGTTTCGCTCGAGAGCGAAACCGAATCGTAGCGGAAGGATGTATAGGAAAGACCTTCTCCGAAGGCGAAAAGCGGGGTTTCGTCGCAGTCGAAGTATTTACCCTCGTGCCAGCCGGGCAGTTGATTGTAGTAGACGGGTATCTGGCCTGTCGTCCGGGGGAAGGATATGGGCAGCCGGCCCTTCGGTTCCGTAATGCCGAACAGGATTTCCGCGGCGGCCTTCCCTCCGAGGGTTCCGGAGTTGAATGTTTCCAGTATCGCGTCGGACGAGTCGGCAACTCGCGCGAACTCCAGCGGCTTTCCGTTTACCCAGAGAGACACAAGCGGAATGCCTTTTTTTCGGCATACGGCCGCAAGTGCTTCCGCGAGCGCGTCCTGGGCGCCGGAAAGAGCAAGATTCGCCCGATCGTGGGCTTCTCCCGTCTGGATGAGCGTATCGCCTACTGCGAGGAATACGATGTCCGCTTTCTTCGCAATGGCACAGGCTTTTTTGATCGAGTTCTTCGTCGGATCGAAGATGTCGCATCCCTTATCGAATAGCACCTCCGCTCCTTCTTGTTTTGCAAGATCCCTGATGCCGTCGAGCATCGTGGTGACGCGGAACGTTGGGACGGCGTCCAGATGCGGAACCGGATGGGTGAAGAAGGTCCAGTCGCCGAACTGAGCGCGCACTGAATCAGCGTTCGGCCCGACGACAGCGATTTTACGCACTACTCTGCCGGTCCTGCCGGTTGCGAGCGGTCCCCGCACCGGAAGGGATTCGATTCCTTTTACTGTATTATTTTTCAGAAGAACCATCGATTCGCGGGCGGATGCGAGGCTTTCTTCGAGGTGGGCCGGGCATCCGAATACGGTTTCCGAATTTCCTGCATCCGGATCCAGGGCAATGGGAAGGGTTTTCACCTTTGCGGCGACGTCGAAGAGTCCCGCCTGAAATTTGACGCGGAGAATCCGCCTGACCGAGTCGTCGATGAGGGCCGGGTCCAGTTTGCCGGCAGCGAGATTATTCAGAGTCGCCTGGTAGAATTCCGGGCTCGTCATGATCATGTCGTTCCCGGCTTCCACCGCGATCCGCGAAGCTTCTTCCGCGTTTTCCGCGAGACGGTGGCGGCTCACGAGGCTGGTGAGGTTCATCCAATCGGTGACGACGAATCCCTTGAGGCCGAGCTCGTCTTTCAGTATATCGCGGAGGAGGGCGGTATGCGCCGAACAGGGAAGTCCGTCGATCGGCTCGTATCCGGCCATGACGGTGAGGGCTCCGGCCTTGAGAGCTTCCGCGAAGGGAGGGAGGAAGGTGCTCCTCACCGACCGCATCGAAACCGGGGCGTCGTAGGAATCTCGGCCGCCGGTGCTTTCTCCGTAGGCAATATAGTGCTTGGCGCAGGCGATGATGCGTTCCGGATCGCTGACGTCCGATCCCTGATAGCCGCGCACGGCGGCGGCTCCCATTTTACCGGACAGGTAGGGGTCTTCCCCGAATGTTTCGTCGATTCTGCCCCAGCGCGGATCGCGGCCGAGACAGAATACCGGAGAGAAGGTCCAGTGAAGGCCTTCGGCCGCGACTTCTTTCGCTGTAACGGTTCCCATTCGCTCGGCAAGTTCGGGATTCCAGCTCGCGGCGAGGGCGAGCTGGGTGGGGAACACCGTCGCACCGTTATGGATTCCGTGTCCGTGGATCGCGTCGATTCCAAAAATAACCGGGATGCCGAGCCGGGTTTCAGTCGCCAGTTTCTGGAGCCGTCTGGCATTGTCGCCCAGTACGTGCAAAAAAGATCCCGCTCCGAGTCGCGCCCAGCGATCCGCCTCCTCCGGGGAGATGATGCTGTAGCTCAGCTGAACCATCTGCGCGGTTTTTTCTTCTACGGTCATTTCTGAAAGAAGCAGGGTTACCCGCTCTTCCAGGGGAATATCGGCATTGAGCCAGGGTCTTTGTTGGAACGACATGGTGAGCTCCTTTAATAGTTTCTTCAAGAAACAAAATATGACACTTTTTGAAAAGTAACAAGGGGTTGCCGGGCATCTATCAATGATGATGGGAGCAGGGAGCGGGCGCATGTTTGAAGGGCTTCCGGTAGGGGTATTCCGGACCCGGGGGGAAGCGGAAAAACGCGAAGCAGTTTTTCTATACCGACCGGTAGGTATAGAAAAACGGTTTCGCGGTTTGCAGCGGGGGGGCCGAGCGTCCTGCGACGCCCGGAAAGCGGACTACAGCAGAATTTCCTGTTTACGGCCGGCCCCCGCCCGATGGCTTGAGAAAACAGCGCTAAACCGCTACTATACCGGAGTACCGCTATCCGCCCGAACGAGATTCCTCGTGCGCGGGCTTTCAGGAGTGACACTATCATGCTGGATAAAATGCGAAATATCGGGATTATGGCCCACATAGACGCCGGAAAAACGACGACTTCTGAGCGAATCCTTTTTTATACCGGAAAGATTCACCGCATCGGAGAAATAGACGACGGCGACGCGACCATGGACTGGATGGCCCAGGAACAGGAGCGCGGAATCACCATTCAAAGCGCGGCGACTACCACCTGGTGGCGCGACCATCAGATAAACCTCATCGATACTCCCGGACACGTCGATTTTACCGCGGAAGTGGAGCGTTCGCTTCGCGTTCTCGACGGAGCGGTCGCGGTTCTCTGCGCGGTAGGCGGCGTTCAGCCCCAGTCCGAAACCGTCTGGCGCCAGGCAGACCAATACAAGGTTCCCCGGATTTGCTTCGTGAACAAGATGGACCGGATCGGGGCCGATTTTTTCGGCGCGATGAAGGATGTACACGATAAATTCGGCGCCGTTTGCGTGCCGCTTCAGATCCCGATCGGGCAGGGAAGCGACTTCGAAGGCGTGATCGATCTTCTTGAAATGAAGGAAATCCGCTGGGACGCTTCCACCGAGGGCGAAAAAATGGATGTCGCTCCCGTTGCGGATTCCCGCCTCGCCGAGGCCCAGGAGTGGAGGGAGAAGCTGCTCGATGCGGTGTCTTCCGCGTCCGACGAGATTACCGAGTTGATTCTCGAGGGCATCGATATTCCTTCTGATCTGATGCGCAGGGAAATCCGCCGCGCTACTATCGCCCGAGAGTTCATCCCGTTCATGTGCGGGGCTTCCCGGCGGAATCAGGGGATTCAGCCGCTCATCGACGCGGTGGTGGACTATCTCCCCGCTCCGCATGAAGTTCAGGCGGCGATCGGTTTCCACACGAAAAAGGAAGAGGACGTTCCCGTACCCTGCAAGACGGACGGGGTGCCGCTCGGCCTTGTGTTCAAGATTCAATACGACCGGGAAGCCGGCGCCCTCTGCTATGTGCGCATGTATTCCGGAAAGATAAAGCCCGGCGATCAGGTGTACAACGTGGGCAAGAAAAAGCGCGAGCGTGTGAACCGCGTGCTGCGCATGCACTCGAATAAACCCGATCCGATGGACGCGGTGGAAGCCGGCGACATCGCAGTGTTCATCGGCCTGAAAACCGCGCAAACCGGCGATACGATCGGCAGCGAGGGAATGCCCGTACTGCTGGAGAAGATGCATTTCCCGGAGCCGGTTATCTCGGTTTCCATCGAACCGAAGACCATGAGCGAGCGGGATAAGCTCAAGGATACCCTTGAGCTTCTGTCCCGGGAGGATCCGACCTTTACCAGCCGCGAAGACGCCGAGACCGGACAGCTCATCATTTCCGGAATGGGAGAGCTTCATATAGACGTGCTGGTGACGCGGATGATAGACGACTTCAAAGTGCAGGCCAGGGTGGGAAACCCCCAGGTAACCTACCGCGAGTCGGTAACCGCGGTTGTCGAACACACGGAGAAATTCGATCGCAATCTCGGCGGGAAGGAAAACACCGCTGGCGTTACGCTGCGCGTAGAACCGCTGCCGAGGGGAAGCGGGAACCGGTACAGCTGCGCGGTCAAGAAGTCCCATGTTCCCGAGGAGATCTTCGACGCGGTTGAACAGGCGGTCTCCGGAGCGTTCGCTTCGGGAATACAATTCGGCTATCCGTGCGTGGACGTGGGCGTGACGCTGACGGCAATCGACTACAGCGAGCTCACCTCGACCCCGTTCGCCTTCACCTCCGCCGCGAATCTCGGCTTCGACGAGGCGTGCAGGAAGGCGAGCCCCGAGCTTCTCGAGCCGATCATGAACGTCGATATCCTGTGTCCGAAGGATTTCGTCGGCGAGGCGATGAGCCAGATCACCCAGCGCGGCGGCATGATTTCCAGTTTGGATTCAAAGCCTTCGATCGAGGTTGTTCATGCGCAGGCTCCGATGGCGAAGATGTTCGGCTTTTCAACGTCGCTCCGCTCTGTTACGCAGGGCCGCGCTTCGTTCGGCATGACCTTCTCTCACTATGAGGTGAAAAAAGGCGGTCTGGGCGGATTCTGACGCCCTCCCGGGCATCCTGAAAAAAAATGGTAAACCGGCGATTCATACCCTATACTGATGGTATATGAATCGCCAAGTAATAATGATGTCGATCGCCGCTGCGTGTTCCGCGGCTTCAGTTCTCTCGTCAATTCTTTTAAAAGCGCCCGCGGGGTCTATCGCGGCGGCTTCTCTGTCCGCGATTGCGGGGGTATCCGCCGTTTCAGCCCTGTTGTTCAGATCCTCCTCCGCCCCTGCGAGCGAATTCGCCGCTCGCGGCGGAGATCCCGAATCGGCCGGAGGCGTTTCCGGTTCTTCTTTCGCAGCGGCCGCGGAATCCGCCGGAGCGGAGCAATCCGGGTCCTCTCTTATGCTGGCTGAAACTTCGTTAAAATTGAAGGAAGCTGAAAAGCTTCTTGCGGTGTTGTCGAATCGTCTTCTCACCGATTCGCTTATTTTCGTGCCGCTTGCCGATTCCATCATCCGCGCGGTGCCTTCGAAAACCGAGGAGGCCGCCTTCGCGGTTCTAGAGAAATTCATGGTGGTAAGGAACGCTTCTTCCGACGCGGCCGAGGCGGCGCGGAAGCTTCGAGTTTCGCTTGAGGACGATTCCGGCGAGTCTTCTCTGCATAGAACCGCTGAACGGTCGAGGCTATCAGTCCGGGAAGAACGATCCGTCATTCAAAATCTTTCCCGCTTTCTCCGCGAGAACCGCGAGCACCTGACAGCGATGAGCGCGGAGATAGAAGCCGGTCTCGGCCTGTTATCGAGCATTACCGAAATCACCGAGCGGTCGAAACTGATAGCCTTCAACATGTCTATCGAGGCTGCCAGGATCGGCGAGAAGGGCAGGGGCTTCAAGGTTATTATTACGGAGCTTCATCGACTGAACGAGCAGACCTTCGAGTTTTCCCGGAAGGTCGCCGAAATGCTCGGCCGCTTCCGCGAGTACAACGAGCTGTTGTGCAATAACATGGAAGAGAAGGCCGGCGCGGTAATCTCCCAGGCGGACAAGGGAATGCAGGCGACCGAGTCCGCGGTCGAATCGCTGATCGCTTCGGCCAACGAGTCGGTAACGCTGACGAAGCAGGTGGCTCTGATGTCGGAGTCGATAGACCGCGATCTCGACACGGTGCTGGAAGCTCTCCAATTCCAGGACATTACGCGGCAGATGATTGAAGGCGCAAGCGATATTCTGTCGCGTCTGCGAGAAACTATCGATGAAACGCTGTCTCACGATCCGGCTCTGATCGACAGAAGCCGGCTTCAAAATACGTTCTCCCGGATTCGGGACGACTTAGTAAAAAACGCTAAAACAAAGGGCGAAAAATCCGCGCTAATGGAGGTGCATGTATGAAGTTTCTTTCAGTCGACGATTCCGCGACTATGAGAAAAATTATTTCTCTCGCGTTGAAGGGGGCAGGCCATACCGTCGAGGAGGCCGAGAACGGTAAAATGGCTTTGGACGCGTTGAAGACAGGGCCGGTGGATTGCATCCTGCTGGATATCAATATGCCCGAGATGAACGGCATCGAATTCCTCCGTGCCAGAAAAGCGATGCCTGCCATAGCGAATATTCCGGTATTCGTTCTGACGACGCAGGACGAGGACGCGTTGAAGCAGGAAGCCTTGTCGCTGGGTGCGAAGGGCTTCATCATAAAACCGTTTCAGAAAGACACGCTTCTTGCCGCGATTAATAGCGGTATCTGACGGAATATAGAAACACTTCGACGGGTTCTCCTTCGGCGTCGAGGGAGAGCCCGCACACCGGCGTTCCGCCTTCTTTTTCTGAGAAATACAGGTACCGGGGAAGCTCGAGCTGAGTCTCGCTGCCCGCGCCGAAAAACGCCGAGATGAAATTTCCGGCAATGATGTTAAGCATTTCCAAGAGCGAGTCTTCCGCGTTCTTTTTTCTGCTTTCCAGGTCCCCTTCGGGAAACAAATTCTCGACGATTTTATCCAGAAGTTTTTTCCCGACGCGTATTTCCAGTCGATAGGAAAGCGGAGAAAGAACGTCTATCGCCGCGCATAACAAATCGGTTTTTCCCGCAGTTTCAAGGTCTGCTTCCTGCGCTTCGACGGATCGCGGTTTTTCTACATCGATGAAGGCCACTTCGGCGAAAACCGAAGATACAGCCTCTTCCAAAATGGTTGTAATTTTGGTCGTTTCATCAGGATCGCTCATCGACGCCTCCCAGAATATGCATTATTTTTTCCGGCGAAACAGGTTTTTTGATGTATCCGGAAATTGAAAGCTCCTTCAATTCCGCTTCTGCGACGCTGTCCGCGATGCTCGACGTGATGATTACCGGAATGTTCGCCGTTTCCGGTTTGTTGCGCAGCAGCTTGATGAATGTTTTTCCGTCCATTTTCGGCATATTGATGTCGGAAAAGACAAGGTCTATTTCCTTTTCGTCTCCGGCGATGGTGAGTCCTTCGATTCCGTTTTCCGCGTAGTGATATTCGCCGGCTTCAGCGCCTATCATCTCGAAGCATCTTTGTATGATCATGCGCGAGGTCGGGGAGTCGTCCACTATCAATATTTTTCGATATGTCTTCATTATCGCTCCTCTATGCGGCTAAATAGTCCATTCCCGCTGGCCTGAATTGAGAATCGTTTCTCCGTCGCAGACGCGAAGCGAGACCGTGCGGCTGATCTCTCCTCCGGTGTCTTCTCCGACCGCTCCCAGACTGCTTTTCCAGAGTATTTTTTTCACTGCGAGCAAATTGCGCTTCCCTATGTCGAAGAATCCCCGATCGTCCATGACCGAAGCCCCTCCCGCAATTTTGACGCGAACCGACATGCGGACGCATCCGAGCTTTTTCATTTCTTCTATCATGAGCGGCAGGCCTGTGTCGGCGAAATAGCCGGGCTGTCTTTTGGACTTTTCTATGTCTATAGAGGCTTCAGGAAGAGCGATGTGAATCATGCCGCCGACCGCAAGCTTGACGTCGTAAATCATGACTGCGACGCAGGAGCCGAGAGCGTACGTCTTGATCACGTCTTCGGCATTTTTCGAGACTATCCATTCTCCGATTCCGACGGTTAACATGCTCAACGGCGGGTCCTTTGCGGCGCGGACGCAGGTTTGCGAAAATCCGAATAGAGGGCGGGAACCATTTCCTCGGGAGAGAGAAGGCGCTCCGCGGCTCCGTTTTCCGCAGCTTCCCGTGGCATTCCGAATACGACGGCGCTTTCTTCGTTTTGCGCAAAGCAGCGCGCTCCGCAGCGCCTCATAGCCAAAAGACCGTCCGCTCCGTCGCGGCCCATGCCCGTAAGGATCAATCCCGCGGCGTTCGGCCCGGCGGCTTCTGCAACCGACGAGAACAGCACGTCGACCGAAGGCCGATGTCCCGATACCTTATCGCCCGGTGCGATCGAGACAGCCCAGCCTTTGCCTTTTTTCACGACCTTGAGCTGAAAATCTCCGGGCGCGACGAGAACGAGCCCCTGCCTGATTTCGTCTCCGTCCGCCGCTTCGCGTACTTCCACCTTCGACTCTCTATTGAGGGATTCGGCGAACAGCCTGGTGAAAACAGGGGGCATGTGCTGAACGATGACGGTTCCGGGCATGTCTTGAGGAAAACGCGATACGAGGTGGTTGAGTATGACGGTTCCTCCGGTCGAAGCGCCGATTGCGATCATCCGGTCCCGGTTGTCTTTTGATCCGCTAGTCCCGCTTTTTCCGGGCGGAGGGCTGCGCAACGGTGAAGTAGATTTCGGAAATTCTTCGCGCTTCGTTTGTTTTCCGATGTCCGCGATGGATGCTTCCCTGATCTGTTCCGCGAGTTCCTCTATCATGCGCTCCAAATCGCCGGGAGTTCTTCCCCGCGGTTTCGCCACCACTCCCATCGCTCCGGCCTGCATTGCCTCGAGAGCTTTCATGGAGCCTTCCGCCGTAAGGGCGGAGACCACTACCACCGGAATGGGATACTGGGGGAGGAGCCTTTTCAGAAATTCGATGCCGTCCATGCGCGGCATTTCTACGTCGAGCGTCATGACGTCCGGCGCCGACAGGACTATATGGTCTCTCGCCTCGTACGCGTCTCCTGCCTGCGCGATTATTTCAATATCGGGTTTTCGCGACAAGCCGCGTACGAGCATTTCCCGCGCGATGGCCGAATCGTCGACTACGAGAACCTTAATTTTTTTGCTCATGAGCGGCCTTCCTGAGCCGTTTAATGTCGGATCCGTCTTCAATGACGAGTTCTCCGTCGTCCATCCGGATTTTCAGCGTCATGGACGCGCCTTCTCCCGGCAATTCGCGTACTTGGGAAGGCGCTCCGTCTATCGCAGTGTATTGATAACCGATAAGCGGCTTTGCTATGAGTTCGTCGTTTTTCAGTTCCCAGGTGAGAGCTGTAGTCATGCGGTATTCCCAAGCGCAGGGTGCGTCGGCGCCCGGAAAAATGGGCGAGCCGGTCAACCGTATCCGTTTGACGCAGTTTCCGACGGAGAACGAATACATCGCGTCGTAGTCGAGCTTCGGCGCTTCCATGTCCTTAAAGGCGGATTGGGCGAATACATCGCTCCAAGGAGAACCGTTCCAGGTATGGCCGACCACTTCCCATTCGCCGAGTAGATCGGCGGGACGCATGCCCCGGTACGCTGTTGAAAACTCGTACGCCGATTCTTCTCCCCCGCCTTCCTGCGCGCCGAGGGCCAAGGACACATTTCCCGCTATTTGCTCGAGCCGGTTCGATCCTTTTTTGACGTTCATACAATCTCCAGAAAAGATTTTTCTATAATTCTCGCGTAATCTTTCGCGGCGTTGCTCGAGGGGCCGCACTCCCAGATTGTCCGGGATTTTTCCAGCGACCTGCTCATATATTCCGATTTGCAGACTTCGAAAATCGGTATCCTGAAGGTTGAAAAAACGCGCCGATAGTCCTGTACGCGGTTGAGTCTGTTTTCCGCCTTGGTGAAGAGGAGCGAGTGGACTTCAATCCCTCGTCCGCATTCCTGCGAGCAGGCATCCACTTCCTGAATGCTCGCTTCGAGACCGGATACCGAAAACAGCTGGAATTCCAGGGGAATGATCACCGCGTCGGACGCTTCTACGAGGAGGCGTTCAAGACAGCTGTTGGAAGGCGACGAATCGATCAGTATCCAGTCGTAGAAATCTGCGGCCTTCGAGAGGACCTTCGCGAACGGATCTTTCAAGTTGCGAATCCTGTCGTCCGCGAAATTGATTCTGAAATCCCTGTCGGTGAAAGGGATGAGGTCGAGTCGGCGGCGAACGCTTTTTCTGATCGAGTTTTTCAGAGACGGCTTTCCGTTTTCGATCGAGGCGAGAAGATCGTGGAATGCCGGGATTTTAGCCTGACCGATAGGCTGACCGAAGGTC
>ERZ795059.6425-NODE-6425-length-10426-cov-5.164401_pt1 | contig 10426 bp, 9 predicted proteins | sample MGYA00375143_ERZ795059 | MGnify/ENA primary metagenome ERZ795059 (study PRJEB30188, sample SAMN05720168) | activated sludge metagenome | isolation source: Anaerobic digester | place: USA | collected 2015-01-07 ... | reverse complement strand
CGAAAACCCTTATTGAATAGAGCAACAATGTCGGTCAATCCTCCGGGATCTACTTTTAAGATGTTTGAATCGTTATTAGCATTACAAGAAGGTATTATTACACCGGAATACCATGCAAGCTGTCCGGGAGGGTTTCAGTATGGTAATAGATTCTTTAAATGTCATGGTGCTCATGGTTCAATAGATATTAAACATTCAATTGAAAAATCATGCAATACTTTTTATTATCAATTAATACTTAAAATAGGAATTGATAAGTGGAATGAATATGCCCATAAATTCGGTTTGGGAGAGAAAACGGGAGTGGATATTGGCGAAGAACTAGCCGGCTTAGTACCAAGTAGATTATATTATGATAAAGTTTGGGGTAAAAATAAATGGGGTAGCGGTTTTTTAGTGAGTTTGGGAATTGGTCAAGGAGAATTAAGTACAACAGTAATTCAATTAGCACAATATGCCTGTTTGCTTGCAAATTATGGCAAAACTTACAGTCCGCATTTTGTTAAAGGTTTTATAAATACAAAAACTAGAAAATTCGAGCCGTTTTTTTCAAAAGAAGTTAAGGTTAACATAAAAAAAGAGTATTTTGATATAATAAGAGAAGGAATGTATTTAGTAGTAAACGGGGCGGGCACAGCTACACATATTAAAGAAAAAGATTTTATTATTGCAGGTAAAACAGGAACTTCACAAAATCCTCACGGAGCAGATCATGCATTGTTTATAGGATTTGCTCCTTATGAAAATCCTAAAATTGCAATTGCGGTAATTGTACACAATGTTGGATTTGGAGGTACGCACGCAGCTCCAATAGCTAGAGATGTAATGAAAGCTTATTTAATTAAAGATAAAAAACAAATTAAAAAAGAAGAACCGGAAAAACCACTGAATGATGAGTAAAATTAAGATTGGTTATAAATTAAAAGATTTTTTGGATTTTCGAGTCTTTATTCCGACTTTATTACTAACAATTATTGGACTATTGGCAATTTATAGCTCTACAAATAGTAATCCAACAGCCGAGTCAAATTTTCAAAAACAGTTGTTTTGGGCAATTATATCATTTATGGTACTATTGGTAATTGTAGCAATTCCTAATCAAATATTAAAACTTTTAGCAAAACCCGGATATATCTTATCTATAATATTTCTTATTGCTGTACATGTTATGGGTAAACAAGTATATGGTGCTAAAAGCTGGTTAAATTTAGGTTTTTTTGGTTTTCAACCATCGGAATTTGCTAAAATTGGTACAATTATGATGTTGGCTTATTGGTTAACAGACCAACAAAGAGATTTAAACAATATAAAAGATATAACAATTGCATTGGCAATAGGCGGAATACCTATTTTATTAATTTTAGCTGAGCCGGATTTTGGTACATCTATTGTTTTTGTAACTATTACTATTACAATGATATTTTGGAGCGGTATAAATTTATTTACACTTTTTGTTGTATTGGCACCCGGTTTTGCTGCCTTCTCTTCTTTATTCGGAACATTGTTTTTTATTATTACTATTTTGGTAATAGTTGCAATACTTTTTTATTTTAAGAAAAATATATTTATTAGTGCATCTGTATTAATTTTTAATATAGCTGCCGGTTTCTTTATCGATTTTGCAATGAGGTTTTTACGACCCCATCAACAAGATAGAATTTTAACATTTGTAAATCCTGAAGCAGATCCTTTAGGTGCCGGATATAATTCAATGCAGGCTAAGGTTGCTATTGGTTCAGGAGGATTTTTTGGTAAAGGGTATTTGCAAGGAAATCAGACTCAATTAAATTTTATACCGGAACAATGGACTGATTTTATTTTTTGTGTAATAGGCGAAGAATTCGGTTTTATCGGCTCTATTATTACAATCGGTCTATTCTTGTATATGTTTATTCATATTTTAGATTTAGCAACACATATTGATAATAAATTCAGTAGTCTTCTGTTGGTTGGTATTTTGGCAATGTTTTTTACTCATTTTGCAATAAATTTGGGGATGAACTTAAATGTTACTCCGGTTGTAGGATTGCCATTACCATTTTTAAGTTATGGTGGAAGTTCGTTTTTGGCAAATATTATTTTAATTGCAATAACCTTAAATATTTTTAGAAATAGAAAGCAGGGATAAATATGGATGCAAGAGAAAAATTACAAAAAGTTTTAGATGAAAATAAACATATTTGCATTGGACTGGATACAGATGAAAATAAAATTCCTGATTATTTAAAGGGTGAAAAAAATGCATTACAATTATTTAATAAAATAATTATTGAAAATACATACGAACAAGTTGCAGCCTATAAATTAAATTTTGCTTTCTATGAAAGGATGGGTACAAAAGGATTTGAGATATTGGAAGAAACATTAAGTTATATACCTTCAAAAATATTAACTATTGGTGATGCAAAGCGTGGGGATATCGGAAATACATGTGAAATGTATGCAGATGCAATATTTAATAAATTAAACTTTGATAGTGTAACTCTTAATCCTTATATGGGATATGATTCGGTTGAGCCATTTTTAAAATTTAAAGATAAGATAAATTTTATATTAGTACTTACTTCAAATAAAAGTTCAAATGATTTTGAAAAATTAAAACTGGAAAACGGTAAATATTTGTTTCAGCAAGTATTAAATTCGGTTAATAATTGGAATGTACATAATAACTGTGGTATTGTATTTGGAGCGACAAATTTAGAAGAACTTAAAAATAATTGTGATAATTTTAACAATTTGTTTGTTCTGCTGCCGGGTGTTGGAGCACAAGGTGGAAGTCTTGAAGAAGTAACGAGGTTATTTAAGTTAAATAAAAATAATAATTATTTAGTAAATATTAGTAGGGCACTAATTTATTGTGAAAATAGTACAAAATTTCCGAAAATAATAAGCGAAACCTTAAAGAATTATAATAAAATTGCAATGGAAACCTCAAGATAACTTGACATTGGGTGTATTTTTCGATAATATTAAATGTTTCAACATAATTTATTAATAATTAATAAATTTTTGTTCATTAAGCGAGGTTAAGGTGGAATCGAAAAATATTTCTGAAGATTTGTTGTATCAATATTGGATTAATCATAAAGAATTAGGTCAGTTAAAAACTATTGCCGGCGATGATGTTGAGATTCTTGATATCGGAGTTTTTAATAGCAATTCAGGTGGTCCCGACTTTAAGAATTCAAGAATTAGGATAGGGAATTTCGTTTTTGTAGGTGATGTAGAAATTGATACAAACTACGCTGATTGGGTGAATCATGCTCATAATTTAAATAATCATTATAACAAAGTTATATTGCATGTATCTTTATATAATAAACAAAATCAAGAATATGTTTACACACGAGATGGCAGGCGAATTCCGAATTTATGTTTATCTTATTATTTAAATCAAGGTTCAATAGATTTAATTAATAAAGAAAAAGAGCCAATAAAAGGGAATCATGCTTTTTTAAAATGTTTAAAAGATATAAATGTTTTAAGTGAGGATAAAAAAATTGAAGTATTATCTAAAATGGGAATAGAAAGGTTAAATAAAAAATGTGAGAGAATTTTAATAAGGCTAAAAGAGCTTTCTTACATCGATTCATTGGGTATTAATGAACCAATATCCAAATTTAATATGAGTCCCGAAGAGATAGAGAAACAAATTAACCCTAAAATATTAGAAAAAACACAAATATGGGAGCAAATATTTTATGAATTAATTTTTGAAGCATTAGGGTACTCTAAAAATAAAGTTCCTATGCTTGAACTTGCCAAAGCAGCAAATATCGAGTTTATGAAAAAGATAAACGATAATACATTTATTGAAAATGCTGAAGCATCATTATTTAATATTGCAAATTTGTTTAACGACAACTTAAAGGCAGATACTGCAAATTTATCGGGATATGTTAAAAATATTGTTAAAACCTGGCAAAAAACAAAAGTTTTATATCAAGGGGCTATTTTAACAGATGTTGAATGGCACTTTTTTAAATTACGTCCGCAAAATTTCCCGACAATAAGAATTGCAGGCGGTGCAAAGTTTTTAGATCAACTTCTTAATCATAATTTAATTAACGTTATTATTAAAAAGATAAAAGAGATACATAATTTAAATGTACTTATCGGATCAATTAAAAATTTATTTGTTATTAAAGCAGAAGGATACTGGAAAGAACATTATATTTTTGAAAAACAGATAAAAAGCGAGATTAAATATTTTGTTGGAGCACAACGAGCTGATGAAATAATGGTAAATGTAATTTTCCCATTATTTTTAGTCTATTTTGAAGTATTTAATCAACCCGAGTTAGGCAAAAAAATATTACATATGTATAATATCTTTTCTCAAAAATCGGAAAATAATATTGTATCCGAAGTAGCCGAAGCGTTGAATATGAATAAGTATATTGAAAAAACTATATTAACACAAGGCATGTTGGAAATATTTCGAAATTATTGTTCCAAAAACAAATGCCCCGATTGTCCAATCGGGGCCGCAATATTTAACTAACTGTTAGGATTACTAATTTTATTTATTTCATCTCTTAATTTAGCAGCCCTTTCATAATCTTCCTTTTCAATAGCTTGTCTTAATTGATCTTGTAACTGTGCCAATTGTGATTCATGAGCAATATTGATGTTTTCTTTAGTAGTTTCTTCATTTTGATTATCTTTTTTATTTTCAGTGATATCAAAATTAAAATCTGAACCTTCATCTTCGTCGTTTTCATTATTTTGTTCCAAATAATCAGGAACGTCAGAAGGTTTATAAGCGGCTAAATCCATTACATCCGAGCTTACAAAAATTGGTGCACCTGTTCTAACGGCTAAAGCAATTGCATCCGATGGTCTCGAATCAATTTCGGTAGTTAAAGATGAATATTCTAAAGTAATTTTAGCATAAAAAGTGCTATCTTTCAGTTCATCAATAAATACTTCTACAACAGTAGCTCCTAAGTTATCACAAAAACTTTTTATTAAGTCATGCGGAAGAGGGCGAGGAGGTTTTGTACCTTCAAGCGGTAAAGCAATTGCTTGAGCTTCAAAAGATCCGATTAAAATAGGTAAACGTCTCCAACCGTCTATTTCTTTTAATATTAAAGCAAACGCGCCGTTTCTTCCTGCGTTTGCTGATAATCCTACAACTTCTACTTCAATTTTTTCCAATTTAATATCTTTTTATTGTTTAATTTTTTTTACTTCTTCGATAATTGAGGGGAGTACCTCAAATGCATCTGCAACTATTCCGTAATCAGCAATTTGGAAAATGGGGGCATCTTTATCTTTATTTATAGCTACAATATATTTTGAAGATCGCATACCAGCAACGTGTTGAATTGCTCCGGAAATACCTACAGCAATATATAAATTAGGAGAAACTGTCTTTCCTGTTTGTCCAACTTGTTCTGCATGAGGTCTCCAACCGGCATCAACAACAGCACGGCTTGCACCAACAGCTGCATTAAGTTCGTTTGCTAAATTCTCGATTAGGTTAAAATTCTCGGGTCCTTTCATTCCACGTCCGCCGGATACTATTATATCGGCTTCGGCAACATCTAATTTCCCTTCATTCTTTTTTACTTCAACAGTTTTTGTACTTAAACAAACATCAGCTACTTCAACTTTGTCGATATTAACAACTGACGGTTCTTTTTCAATAATTCCAAATGCGTTAGGTCTTAAGTTATATACTTTAACCGCAGATGTTAATTTTTGTTTCATTAACATTTTACCTGCAAAAATAGGGCGAGTTGCAATAATTGTATTATCAACTATTTCTAAAGTAGTACAATCCATAACTAAACCACAGTCTAATTTTGCTGCCAATCTTGGGGCTAAATCTTTTCCAAGAGCTGTATTTGAAATAAATATTTCACTAAAATTATTATCTGTTATATGTTTGGTAATTAACGAAGTATAAGCAGATGAAGAATATTCAGAAAGCTCTTTATTGTAATAAAAAGTAACTTCTGATATTCCGGTTAAAGGAATTAAATCAAAATTTTCAACTTTATCACCTAAAACAATAGCTTGAACACCGGCGTTTAATTGATTTGCAATTTTAACAGATACCGAAGCAGCTTCAAGAGATGACTTTTTAATATAACCGTTTCTTTGTTCTAATATTACTAAAAATTTATTTGACATATGATTTCTCCTATATAACCTTAGCTTCTTCTCTTAATAAACGAACTAATTCAGCAGGGGAATCAACTAATTTACCTGCTGATTTTGATGTTGGTCTTACCAATCCCAAAAACTCGGAATAATTATCGAAAACGACAGCATCTTTTTCTTCGATAGTTTTTTTCTTTGCAGCCATAATTCCTTTAAGATTAGGATAGCGAGGTTCGTTTAAACCTTTTTGAGCAGAGATAACAACCGGTAAAGAAGTTTCAACAACTTCTTTGCCACCTTCAATTTCTCGTTCCGAAATAATTTTATTTCCTTCAATAGTTAAGGAAACTGCCACAGTAACAGAATTGTAACTTAATAATTCTGCTAACATTTGTCCCATTACTTGGTTATCAAAATCAACCGACTGCTTACCTACAAATACTATTTCTGCACCGATATTTTTTATTTCATTGGCAAGGGCTTTTGCAACTGAAAGCGAATCCTGATATATATTACTCTTTAATAAGATAGCACTATCTGCTCCCATAGCAAGACCTTTTCGCAAGGACTCTGTAAACAAGCTATCGCCAAGGCTAAGTAAAATAACTTCGCCTCCAAATTTCTCTTTAGTTTTTAATGCTTCTTCAATAGCAAATTCGTCATATGGGTTTAATACAAATGTAAGTCCGTTTTTATCGTAGCTTTTACCATCTCCGGCAATATTTATTTTTGAAGCGGTATCGGGCACGTGGCTTACACAAACAACTATTTTCATTAGTCCTCCGTTTTATATACTAAGTTAATAATCAAATAAAAAAATATAATCAAACTACTAAATTTAAACATTTTTTTTTTTATATTTCAATTTATAATTTTTTTTTCGGATGATTAAGCATGATATTTAATCAAGATATAAGAGAAAATATTTCATCTGATGTTTCGGAAGAAGTAACTTCAAAATTATCTTATAGAGTAATACTATTTAATGATGATTGGCATACTTTTGATGAAGTTATAACGCAATTAATAAAAGCATTAGGATGTTCATACGATAAAGCTTCGGCATTAACATTAAAGGTTCATCTTAACGGAAAAGCAGTTGTATATGAAGGTGAATTAGCAAAATGTTTAAAAATTTCATCGGTTTTGGAAGAAATTTCGTTACATACACAAATAGAATCGTAATTATAAACAAAAAAAGATAATAAATATGCAAATTGGATTAGTTGGTTTACAATACTCAGGCAAAACAACATTATTTAATATTTTGGCAGGTATTAAAAGTGAAGAGGCAAATCAGAAAGAGGAAGCAAATATAGCTGTAGTTAAAGTACCCGATACAAGACTTGATAAATTAACAGAGATATTTAACCCGTTAAAACAAGTAAATGCTACAATAGAGGTTTATGATATACCTGGCTTAAGAACTTCAGATGAAGGTAAGTTAAGAATTACATCCGGATTTTTAAATAATGTTAAAAATAACGATGCACTCTTTTATGTAGTTAGAAGTTTTAAAAACGACTCTGTTCCTCATCCAACAAGTAAAATTGATCCAATTAGTGACGTAAACTTTTTGGAAACAGAGTTCTTACTAACCGATATGGAATTTTTAGAAAAAAGACTTGAGAAGATAAAAAAGGATATTCAAAAATCGAAAGATGATAGATTAAAGCAAGAACTACCTGTAATAGAAAAGTGTTATGCCCATATCGAAAAAGAATTACCATTAAGGACACTTGGTTTAGAAGAATCCGAAAAAAAATTACTTAGCGGGTATCAACTATTAACATTAAAACCGGCTGCTGTTGCCGTTAACTTTGACGAGAACTCATCTAACAATATTGAAGAAGAAACAAATAAAATTAGCTTAAATTTGGAAAAATACGGTTTGATAGTGTTACCATTTTTTGCAAAAATTGAAGAAGAGTTGATGGATTTGGATGATGACGACCGTTTAACTTTTATGACCGATTACGGTATAAAAGAATCCGCAAAAAGTAAAATATTAAGAATTTTATATCAATTATTAGGTTTAGAATCTTTTTTTACAGCTGGAGAAGACGAATGTAGAGCATGGACCATTAAGAAAAATTATACCGCTCAACAATCTGCCGGCGTAATTCATACAGATTTTTATAATAAGTTTATTAGAGCCGAAGTAGTATCGTACGAAAATTTTATTGAACATAAATCATTTGCAAAATGTAAAGAAAATGGGACATGGAGATTGGAAGGGAAAGATTATATTGTAAAAGACGGTGATATATTAACTATACGCCATAGCTAAAACTATAAAAAAGAGGATAATATAATGTCAAAAGAAGTTATTTACGGATTACAACCTGAACTATTATGGGATGCGTTTTATGAATTGAGCCAAGTACCAAGACCATCTAAAAAAGAAGAACAAGTAATAAAATTTGTTGAAAATTTTGCTACAAAAAATGGATTTAATTATCGTAAAGATGAGGTAGGCAACATAGTAATTGAAGTTCCGGCATCGGAGGGAAAAGAAAATGCAAATATTGTCGTTTTACAAGGACATGTTGATATGGTATGTGAAAAGAACAAAGGAACCGAGCATGACTTTGAAAATGACCCTCTTACATTAAAAAAGGAGGGAGATTGGATAAGAGCCAACGGTACAACTTTAGGAGCAGACAATGGAATTGGTGTTGCTGCAGGAATGGCAATTGCTTTAGATAAAACATCTATTCACGGTCCATTGGAATTATTAATGACTATTGATGAAGAAACCGGAATGACCGGTGTAAATTTTCTAAAACCTAATTTTGTTAAAGGTAAAATATTACTAAATTTAGATAGTGAAGAAGACGGTACATTTTATATCGGTTGTAGCGGTGGGCAAGATAGCACAGGTACATTTAAAATAGAATACTCAAAAAAAACCGACGATAGTTTAAAACCTTATGATTTAGTAATTACAGGTCTTAAAGGGGGACATTCGGGCTTAGATATTCATTTGGGAAGAGCCAATGCAATTAAGTTATTAGCACGTCTTTTAGATAAATTAAAACCGACAAAATATAAACTTGCAAAAATATCGGGTGGCTCAAAGCGTAATGCAATTGCAAGAGAAGCTGAAGCCATAATATTAATTGAAAAAGAAAACGAACCAAAAGCTAAAGAGATTATTAAAGAATTTTACAAAGAAATTGTTAAGGAATTTCAATCTTCCGAAAACGGTATTGTAATTAATTTTGAAAAAAGAAAAGAAAAAGTTGAGAGAGTATTTAAAAAGAAATTCACTAATATTATAATAAATACTATACTTGCCATACCTCACGGAATTATTACAATGAGTAATGATTTAAAAGGTTTAGTTGAAACATCTACAAATTTGGCAACTGTAGAAATGATAGAAGATGAATTAAAGATAGGAACAAGTCAGAGAAGTTCTATTGAAAGTGCTAAATTATATATTGCAGCTTCTGTACGCTCGGTCTTTGCTTTAACAGGGGCACAAGTATCGGGTAGTGACGGATATCCCGGGTGGACACCAAATATTAATAGTCCTTTATTGCATTCCGCAAAAAAAGTATATTTAGATATGTTTAAAAGTGAACCTGAAATTAAAGCAATACATGCAGGTCTTGAATGCGGTTTATTAAGTGCAAAATATCCCGGTATGGATTTAATATCTTTTGGACCTACAATTCAAGGTGCTCATTCGCCTGATGAGAAAGTAAATATTCCTGCAGTTGAGAAATTTTATTTGTTATTAAAAGGAATTTTAGAAGATTTAAGTAAATAAAAAAATTTTAAAGCGAGCTTAAGATGAAGAGAAAAAACTTAAAACTGTATGATGTACCCAAAATAGCTACAATACAAGAAATGGTGTTAAATAATACACAAAAATACTCTTCTAAGCTTGCTTTAGAAGACTTAAATAATACTCCAATATCTAAGGTTACTTATGCTCAATTGTTAGATAATATTTTAAGATTTGGACATGCTCTTAACCAACTTGGACTGAAAGAACGCTCTCATATTGCTTTAATTAGCGAAAATAGAGTTCAGTGGGCAATAAGTTTTTTAACGTGTGCCTGTTTTAATTATGTAGTTGTACCGATTGATAAAAATTTGACCGAAAACGAGATATTTAACATTATTTATGAATCTGATAGCGAAGCAATAATTTTTTCGGAAAATTATTCTGAGTCTTTTACAAAATTAAGTTCGTACAAAAAACTTAAACATTTTATTTGTATGGATAAAACTAAAACGGATGATAGTTTTATGATTATGACAGATATGATAGAACAGTCTATTCCGGTTTCTATTAATAATC
>ERZ795059.6418-NODE-6418-length-10430-cov-4.532627_pt1 | contig 10430 bp, 5 predicted proteins | sample MGYA00375143_ERZ795059 | MGnify/ENA primary metagenome ERZ795059 (study PRJEB30188, sample SAMN05720168) | activated sludge metagenome | isolation source: Anaerobic digester | place: USA | collected 2015-01-07 ... | reverse complement strand
TATATCTTTCTTCGTCACTCCATTTTTTATTTTTCACATGCAGCTTATCCAGCATATTTTGTGTGCCCATATTCAGCATAAGTTTTACCATACCTATGAAATGGAGTTTTAAATAAGCAGTTCTGTGTTCTTTTAAATATGCATCTGCATATTCTCCGTATACATCTGTTGTTTCAAACGTTAAATTATTCCAGATTTTAGCACTGTTTTCCGGTAGGTTTTTTAATGAAGGATTTTCCGTTTTTATTTTAGTCAGAAAACTATCAATAATTGCTCCGTTGCTTTTGTGGGTTAAAGAATGCTCAGTCAATGGAACACTATACACCAGTTTATCAAAACCAACAATAGAAGATATGGCAAAATGCTGATATTTTATCTGGTTTCTGAGCAACCAGGGAAGCGCAATAAAAAACGGAATCAATAAATAAACAATACTGTATTTTAATCTTGATTTTAAATCAACTTTTATCCAAATCAAACACAATAAAATTAAAGCCATTGGAAAAAACTGGACCACAGGTTTTGTCAGAATATTAATGCCTAAAATAAGTGCACTGATGATAATACACCTGAAATTATTCTGAAGCATACCTTTTATAAAATAATACACTGTAAGAATAAACAAAAATGCGAAGAAGGTGTCGGAAAATAACCAACTGGCAAATGTTATTTGATGCGGATCCATGGCCATTATAACCGCAGCCACCAAACCGACTTTTCTGTTAAAACTTATTTCGCCGATTTTAAAAACGAGATAAACACTCAATACGCTCAGAAATATCTGAAATAATAATACGATATAAGGATGTACTCCAAAAATTGCATAAATGAATGCTATAAATCCAGGATAGATTGGCGTTCTGAATACATTATCTGCAAAACCTGCTGTTTTTAATAAAGCAATGCCCAAATAATGATACTGCACAGCGTCACCATTTAGTACCAATGTTTTTTCTACTTCTTCCTTCCATGGCGAATAAATCAAAAAAAATAGAATACGAAAAAACAATGATAAAAATAAGATTGTCAGCAACTTTTTATCTTTCAATAAATTTGACACAGCAAAAGTTTATTTATAATTATCTTGTAAAATAACAGAAACATCAAAAATACTATATTTGCAACTAATTTTTATATCACAAAGAGTAAAACATTAATTTATACATGAGCATCTTATCTATAATAATTCCTGTTTTTAATGAAGATAAGACGGTCTATCAAATTCTTGAAAAGATTAAAGAGACACATTTAACAGGTGTTCCAAATAAAGAAATAATTATTGTTAATGATGGTTCAACGGATAATACTGAAATACAGATTTTAAAGTTTACAGAAAATAATACTTCAGTAAATATAAAATATATAAAGCACAACCAAAATTACGGAAAAGGAGCTGCTATAAAAACCGGTATTGCTGAGGTTACAGGACAATACTGTATTATTCAGGATGCTGATTTGGAATACGATCCAGCGGATTATAACGTACTTTTACAACCTATGTTAGACGGTTTTGCCGATGTCGTTTACGGATCCAGATTTTTGAGTGGCAATCCACACCGAATTCTTTTTTTCTGGAATAGCTCCAGCAATTGGGTGCTGACATTAATTTCCAACATTTTAACCAATCTCAATTTATCTGACACACAAGCGTGTTACAAACTTTTTAAAACAGAGATTTTTAAATCCATCGAACTAAAAGAAAAAGGGTTTGGATTTGAGTCTGAAATCACTGCAAAAATCAGCAGAGTTCCTAAAATCAGAATTTATGAAGTCGGTATTTCTTATTATGGCAGAACCTATGAAGAAGGCAAGAAAATCCGTTTCAAAGATGCTGTAAGGTCTCTCTATTCAATTATTAAATACAACCTTTTTTCAAAATAGAAATGTATGTTAGATTTTCATTATAAGGAAATAGATGTAGACGGTCAGGCAACACTGGAAGCGATAGATAAGGCAGATAATTTTAATGAGTGGATGTACCAGACAATCAAACCCTATTGCAAAGGAAAAGTATTGGAAATAGGAAGTGGTATTGGCAATATCACCAGGTATTTTATCCGTGATAATTTTGATATTACCTGCAGCGATTTAAGAATGAGTTATTGTGAGGTATTGATTCAAAAATTCCCTAATTCAAACATTGTGGAATTAGACTTAATAGATCCGGATTTTGATAACAAATTTTCTTCCTTACTGGGTACTTTTGATACAGTGTATGCATTAAATGTGGTGGAACACATAAAAGACGATAATCTCGCTATCAGTAATGCAAAAAAATTATTAAAACACGATGGTAATATTATCATTCTGGTGCCGGCGTATCAGGCTTTATATAATAGATTTGATATAGTTTTGGAACATTACAGAAGATACAATGAGCAACGTTTGAATTCTCTATTAAGCAATCATTTTACACTAATTCATTCTCAATACTTTAATTTTATAGGCATCTTCGGCTGGTTTTTTTCAGGTTCTATCTTGAAAAAAAAGACGGTGCCGGCAGGACAAATGTCTTTGTTTAATAAACTAGTTTTACTTTTTAAAATGGTAGATAAACTATTGATGAATAAAGCCGGACTTTCCGTTATTAGTGTTGGAAAAAAATAATCTACCACATACTATTTTATTTTTTATCTTTCTGTATGCAAACCGTACAACTTCCTTTACTCAACCGCACCATGGATGCTTTTTTATACGAAGCACCTTCCGGAGAAAAAAGACCTGGTATTTTATTTTTGCCAGACTTAACCGGTGTGCGCGACACCACGCATAAAAGTGCAGAAATATTAAGCAACGAAGGCGATTATCATGTGTTGATACCGGATTTGTACAGCGGTGGTTCTTCTTTACAGAAATATTGCATGCAGTTTTTTATGAACAGCCTGGTAAGGAACAACGAGCCATCCGGCAATGCTCCACTGGCAGAGTTTTTTGAAGTACTCGATCAGTTCAAAGAATTTGAAAATGTAGACGCCACCAATATCGGTGTGGTGGGTCAATGCCTGACAGGTGGATTTGTGTTGCATGCAGCTATTCGTCCTGAAGTGAAAGCGCCGGTGGTGTTTCATCATTCTTTTGGTTTGAAAGGAAGCGGAATTCCAAAAAGTTGTTCCGCGCAAATTAATAAAAAAGTACAGGGACATTTTTCTTATGTAGATCCAATGTGTCCGGTTTGGCGAGTGAAACAATTAGAAACAGAATTGCATGGAAATTTAGAAGCACATTGGTACACGTTGCCGCATGGCATGCCGCATTTGTTTTTTAATACAGATCAAGGCAAACATGCTTTTGAAAGAATGGGTAATTTCTTTCAGGAACAATTGAGATAGATTTTATAAAACAGCCTTAAAATAGGACATTTTTAGACAGTTTTAACGAACAAAATTAACCTCTTTTTGTTTGATTTAGCGAATACGCTTTAATGAAATCAGTAAATTTATTTATACATAGTCTTTTCCTTTTACTTGTATTATCAGGCTGTTCTAAAGTTCAGTTAGACGGTGTACTTTCAGCGGCAGAAATGGATGAATTGTTGCAACTGAGCGATACATCAAACATGACTTCAGAGTTGCAGGTGCAATATAAGTTGCATCGTATCACAGAAATATTTCAGTACAGAAATGATAGCCGTGGTTTGTTCCCATTGATATATGAACAAACCACGAATCAGGCAATTTTATCACTTCAAAACGAGCCTGAAAAATATGAGAATATTCAGAAAGCAAAAGAAATTACCATTGCATTTGCCAAAAGATATTTATTCAACTTACACGATCACTTGATTAATAAAGAACCGGAATATCACTGGAAGCAATATTATAAGTTATGTTTTTCAAATGAGCCGAAAATGCGCATTGCATCAGCTGGTTTGAATGCACACTTAACGGTTGATTTAGCGCGTGCGGTTTATGATGTAAACGGTGATACCACCTTTAAAAAAGATTATTTGCAATTTGGTGAAGCACTGGTGAAAGCATCACCGTTTATCATCAGTGAATTAAAGACACAGTATAATGTAGAATCTGCTTATTTATTTAATGGTTTATTTATTGGTGATATTTTAGATCCAATCTTTGGTGAAGATTTTACCACACAACTGGCATTTCAATTCATCAGACAAGAAGCCTTTCAACATGCACAAAATTTACTGAAGCCAAATTTGTATAACAATGCGCAAACAACATTATTTCAAAACTGGCAATTCAGAGAAGGCTTGCTGGATGTGTTGGTTGAGGCAAAGCTGATAAAGTAAACTCAGCAAAATCATTTAATCAGTTTCATCAGCGTTCCTAAATTTCGGAACAGACAATAAATACAAAAAAAAGCCCGACCAATTGGTCGAGCTTTTTAAAGAAGAGTATCTCATATCTCAATACTCAAATCTTATCGTCTAATTTACACATTAGCCGTTTTCACAGTTTTTACAATTCTTGCAGCTACTTTATATGGATCAGCAGCAGAGTTCGGACGACGGTCTTCTAACCAGCCTTTCCAGCCTTTTTCTACCGCAGCAATCGGAATACGAATAGAAGCACCTCTGTCAGAAACACCATAGCTAAAAGTATCGATAGATTGTGTTTCGTGTTTTCCGGTTAAGCGTTGTTCGTTATCTGCGCCATAAACAGCAATATGTTCCTTTACAAATGGAGCAAACGACTCACAAATCGCATTAAAATCTTCTTGTTTTCCGCTGGTACGCAATACTGTGTTTGAAAAGTTTGCATGCATTCCTGAACCATTCCAGTCTGTTGCACCCAATGGTTTACAATGCCAGTTGATAGCATAATCGTATTTCTCAGCAGTTCTTTCTAATAAATAACGGGCAATCCATGTTTGGTCGCCGGCAGCTTTTGCGCCTTTTGCAAACACTTGGAATTCCCATTGTCCAATTGCTACTTCAGCATTGATACCTTCAACGTTTAAGCCTGCTTCTAAACATAAATCTAAATGCTCTTCCACGATATCGCGACCAACTGCTTTTCCAGCACCAACTGAGCAATAGTATGGACCTTGTGGCCCTGGTTCGCCGCTTGGAGTAAAGTCGCCCCAGCCAATAGGTTTATTGGTTACCGGATTCCAGATAAAATATTCCTGTTCAAAACCGAACCAGAAATCGTTGTCATCGTCGTCAATAGTGGCACGTCCGTTAGATTCATGTGGTGTACCATCAGCAGATAATACTTCGCACATCACCAGGTAACCAAATTTACGATCCGGATCGTAAATTTGGTTACCTGGTGATGTGCGAAGTATTATCTGCTGATGGTACACCACATGAATCTAACGGACGTGCCACTATTGACGACGATGACAACGATTTCTGGTTCGGTTTTGAACAGGAATATTTTATCTGGAATCCGGTAACCAATAAACCTATTGGCTGGGGCGACTTTACTCCAAGCGGCGAACCAGGGCCACAAGGTCCATACTATTGCTCAGTTGGTGCTGGAAAAGCAGTTGGTCGCGATATCGTGGAAGAGCATTTAGATTTATGTTTAGAAGCAGGCTTAAACGTTGAAGGTATCAATGCTGAAGTAGCAATTGGACAATGGGAATTCCAAGTGTTTGCAAAAGGCGCAAAAGCTGCCGGCGACCAAACATGGATTGCCCGTTATTTATTAGAAAGAACTGCTGAGAAATACGATTATGCTATCAACTGGCATTGTAAACCATTGGGTGCAACAGACTGGAATGGTTCAGGAATGCATGCAAACTTTTCAAACACAGTATTGCGTACCAGCGGAAAACAAGAAGATTTTAATGCGATTTGTGAGTCGTTTGCTCCATTTGTAAAGGAACATATTGCTGTTTATGGCGCAGATAACGAACAACGCTTAACCGGAAAACACGAAACACAATCTATCGATACTTTTAGCTATGGTGTTTCTGACAGAGGTGCTTCTATTCGTATTCCGATTGCTGCGGTAGAAAAAGGCTGGAAAGGCTGGTTAGAAGACCGTCGTCCGAACTCTGCTGCTGATCCATATAAAGTAGCTGCAAGAATTGTAAAAACTGTGAAAACGGCTAATGTGTAAATTAGACGATAAGATTTGAGTATTGAGATATGAGATACTCTTCTTTAAAAAGCTCGACCAATTGGTCGGGCTTTTTTTTGTATTTATTGTCTGTTCCGAAATTTAGGAACGCTGATGAAACTGATTAAATGATTTTGCTGAGTTTACTTTATCAGCTTTGCCTCAACCAACACATCCAGCAAGCCTTCTCTGAATTGCCAGTTTTGAAATAATGTTGTTTGCGCATTGTTATACAAATTTGGCTTCAGTAAATTTTGTGCATGTTGAAAGGCTTCTTGTCTGATGAATTGAAATGCCAGTTGTGTGGTAAAATCTTCACCAAAGATTGGATCTAAAATATCACCAATAAATAAACCATTAAATAAATAAGCAGATTCTACATTATACTGTGTCTTTAATTCACTGATGATAAACGGTGATGCTTTCACCAGTGCTTCACCAAATTGCAAATAATCTTTTTTAAAGGTGGTATCACCGTTTACATCATAAACCGCACGCGCTAAATCAACCGTTAAGTGTGCATTCAAACCAGCTGATGCAATGCGCATTTTCGGCTCATTTGAAAAACATAACTTATAATATTGCTTCCAGTGATATTCCGGTTCTTTATTAATCAAGTGATCGTGTAAGTTGAATAAATATCTTTTGGCAAATGCAATGGTAATTTCTTTTGCTTTCTGAATATTCTCATATTTTTCAGGCTCGTTTTGAAGTGATAAAATTGCCTGATTCGTGGTTTGTTCATATATCAATGGGAACAAACCACGGCTATCATTTCTGTACTGAAATATTTCTGTGATACGATGCAACTTATATTGCACCTGCAACTCTGAAGTCATGTTTGATGTATCGCTCAGTTGCAACAATTCATCCATTTCTGCCGCTGAAAGTACACCGTCTAACTGAACTTTAGAACAGCCTGATAATACAAGTAAAAGGAAAAGACTATGTATAAATAAATTTACTGATTTCATTAAAGCGTATTCGCTAAATCAAACAAAAAGAGGTTAATTTTGTTCGTTAAAACTGTCTAAAAATGTCCTATTTTAAGGCTGTTTTATAAAATCTATCTCAATTGTTCCTGAAAGAAATTACCCATTCTTTCAAAAGCATGTTTGCCTTGATCTGTATTAAAAAACAAATGCGGCATGCCATGCGGCAACGTGTACCAATGTGCTTCTAAATTTCCATGCAATTCTGTTTCTAATTGTTTCACTCGCCAAACCGGACACATTGGATCTACATAAGAAAAATGTCCCTGTACTTTTTTATTAATTTGCGCGGAACAACTTTTTGGAATTCCGCTTCCTTTCAAACCAAAAGAATGATGAAACACCACCGGCGCTTTCACTTCAGGACGAATAGCTGCATGCAACACAAATCCACCTGTCAGGCATTGACCCACCACACCGATATTGGTGGCGTCTACATTTTCAAATTCTTTGAACTGATCGAGTACTTCAAAAAACTCTGCCAGTGGAGCATTGCCGGATGGCTCGTTGTTCCTTACCAGGCTGTTCATAAAAAACTGCATGCAATATTTCTGTAAAGAAGAACCACCGCTGTACAAATCCGGTATCAACACATGATAATCGCCTTCGTTGCTTAATATTTCTGCACTTTTATGCGTGGTGTCGCGCACACCGGTTAAGTCTGGCAAAAATAAAATACCAGGTCTTTTTTCTCCGGAAGGTGCTTCGTATAAAAAAGCATCCATGGTGCGGTTGAGTAAAGGAAGTTGTACGGTTTGCATACAGAAAGATAAAAAATAAAATAGTATGTGGTAGATTATTTTTTTCCAACACTAATAACGGAAAGTCCGGCTTTATTCATCAATAGTTTATCTACCATTTTAAAAAGTAAAACTAGTTTATTAAACAAAGACATTTGTCCTGCCGGCACCGTCTTTTTTTTCAAGATAGAACCTGAAAAAAACCAGCCGAAGATGCCTATAAAATTAAAGTATTGAGAATGAATTAGTGTAAAATGATTGCTTAATAGAGAATTCAAACGTTGCTCATTGTATCTTCTGTAATGTTCCAAAACTATATCAAATCTATTATATAAAGCCTGATACGCCGGCACCAGAATGATAATATTACCATCGTGTTTTAATAATTTTTTTGCATTACTGATAGCGAGATTATCGTCTTTTATGTGTTCCACCACATTTAATGCATACACTGTATCAAAAGTACCCAGTAAGGAAGAAAATTTGTTATCAAAATCCGGATCTATTAAGTCTAATTCCACAATGTTTGAATTAGGGAATTTTTGAATCAATACCTCACAATAACTCATTCTTAAATCGCTGCAGGTAATATCAAAATTATCACGGATAAAATACCTGGTGATATTGCCAATACCACTTCCTATTTCCAATACTTTTCCTTTGCAATAGGGTTTGATTGTCTGGTACATCCACTCATTAAAATTATCTGCCTTATCTATCGCTTCCAGTGTTGCCTGACCGTCTACATCTATTTCCTTATAATGAAAATCTAACATACATTTCTATTTTGAAAAAAGGTTGTATTTAATAATTGAATAGAGAGACCTTACAGCATCTTTGAAACGGATTTTCTTGCCTTCTTCATAGGTTCTGCCATAATAAGAAATACCGACTTCATAAATTCTGATTTTAGGAACTCTGCTGATTTTTGCAGTGATTTCAGACTCAAATCCAAACCCTTTTTCTTTTAGTTCGATGGATTTAAAAATCTCTGTTTTAAAAAGTTTGTAACACGCTTGTGTGTCAGATAAATTGAGATTGGTTAAAATGTTGGAAATTAATGTCAGCACCCAATTGCTGGAGCTATTCCAGAAAAAAAGAATTCGGTGTGGATTGCCACTCAAAAATCTGGATCCGTAAACGACATCGGCAAAACCGTCTAACATAGGTTGTAAAAGTACGTTATAATCCGCTGGATCGTATTCCAAATCAGCATCCTGAATAATACAGTATTGTCCTGTAACCTCAGCAATACCGGTTTTTATAGCAGCTCCTTTTCCGTAATTTTGGTTGTGCTTTATATATTTTATATTTACTGAAGTATTATTTTCTGTAAACTTTAAAATCTGTATTTCAGTATTATCCGTTGAACCATCATTAACAATAATTATTTCTTTATTTGGAACACCTGTTAAATGTGTCTCTTTAATCTTTTCAAGAATTTGATAGACCGTCTTATCTTCATTAAAAACAGGAATTATTATAGATAAGATGCTCATGTATAAATTAATGTTTTACTCTTTGTGATATAAAAATTAGTTGCAAATATAGTATTTTTGATGTTTCTGTTATTTTACAAGATAATTATAAATAAACTTTTGCTGTGTCAAATTTATTGAAAGATAAAAAGTTGCTGACAATCTTATTTTTATCATTGTTTTTTCGTATTCTATTTTTTTTGATTTATTCGCCATGGAAGGAAGAAGTAGAAAAAACATTGGTACTAAATGGTGACGCTGTGCAGTATCATTATTTGGGCATTGCTTTATTAAAAACAGCAGGTTTTGCAGATAATGTATTCAGAACGCCAATCTATCCTGGATTTATAGCATTCATTTATGCAATTTTTGGAGTACATCCTTATATCGTATTATTATTTCAGATATTTCTGAGCGTATTGAGTGTTTATCTCGTTTTTAAAATCGGCGAAATAAGTTTTAACAGAAAAGTCGGTTTGGTGGCTGCGGTTATAATGGCCATGGATCCGCATCAAATAACATTTGCCAGTTGGTTATTTTCCGACACCTTCTTCGCATTTTTGTTTATTCTTACAGTGTATTATTTTATAAAAGGTATGCTTCAGAATAATTTCAGGTGTATTATCATCAGTGCACTTATTTTAGGCATTAATATTCTGACAAAACCTGTGGTCCAGTTTTTTCCAATGGCTTTAATTTTATTGTGTTTGATTTGGATAAAAGTTGATTTAAAATCAAGATTAAAATACAGTATTGTTTATTTATTGATTCCGTTTTTTATTGCGCTTCCCTGGTTGCTCAGAAACCAGATAAAATATCAGCATTTTGCCATATCTTCTATTGTTGGTTTTGATAAACTGGTGTATAGTGTTCCATTGACTGAGCATTCTTTAACCCACAAAAGCAACGGAGCAATTATTGATAGTTTTCTGACTAAAATAAAAACGGAAAATCCTTCATTAAAAAACCTACCGGAAAACAGTGCTAAAATCTGGAATAATTTAACGTTTGAAACAACAGATGTATACGGAGAATATGCAGATGCATATTTAAAAGAACACAGAACTGCTTATTTAAAACTCCATTTCATAGGTATGGTAAAACTTATGCTGAATATGGGCACACAAAATATGCTGGATAAGCTGCATGTGAAAAATAAAAAATGGAGTGACGAAGAAAGATATA
>ERZ795059.6417-NODE-6417-length-10430-cov-5.163759_pt1 | contig 10430 bp, 9 predicted proteins | sample MGYA00375143_ERZ795059 | MGnify/ENA primary metagenome ERZ795059 (study PRJEB30188, sample SAMN05720168) | activated sludge metagenome | isolation source: Anaerobic digester | place: USA | collected 2015-01-07 ... | reverse complement strand
CTACACTGGATGGTACACTCTTTCCCTACACGACGCTCTTCCGATCTCGCGGTCCCGTATCGGCGCTCCGCTGTCGGCGATTACGCGCTCGGCGCCGTCGCGCGCGATAAGGACGGTATGGTTGGCGAGTTCGACCATCTCTCCGGACTCCAGCACCTTTTACACTGGATTCTCACAGGGCTCCCTCGTCATCTCGTTTATAATGGTAAAAACCTCCTGGAGGGGCTTTCCGTACGCTTCCTCCTGGGTCCACCCTGTAAGCTTCTCGGCGACCCTGTTGACAAGGGCCACCTCGCCGAACATGTTCGTCGTGATAACGCCGTCACCAATGCTCCCCAGCGTAACGGCGAGCCGCTCCCGTTCCCTGTCGAGGGCCCTTTCGGCCCTCTTTCTATCGGTGTTGTCCACTATTGATGTAATGAGACACGGCTCGCCCCCAAAGTCGATAATCTCAGCCGAGAGGATTCCGTTTCTTATGTCCCCGTATTTTGTAAGAAAATCAAATTCGAGCTTCCTGACAGGCTGGTTATGCCTCAACATTGTAAGCATCCTGAGGTAGTCCCTGTATCGGGCAAACACCTGGAGATCCACCGGAGTTCTTCCGATTACCTCTTCCCGCCGGTAGCGGGAGAGTTCCAGAGCGCTCTCATTCACCTCGATAAAAGCTCCATCGCTCATCCTGTTGATGATGATGGCCTCCGGACTGGACTGGTAGACCTTGATAAATTCACTCTCCGACTTGCGCAGGTCCTCTTCGGCCTTTTTTCGGTCCGAGATATCGGTTCCCTCGATGAGAATTACCGCCTGTCCATCCACCTCGACCGTCTCGGCCGAAAAGAGCCCGGTGCGGCGCTCCCCGCCCAGCGCTATATAGGATATCTCTCGGCCCCCCTGGGGCATGTCCTGGGCCACCAGCTCCAATATAGCGTCTAACTCGCCGCCCTCGCCGCAGATTGAAGTTTCAGACAATTTACGTCCGATCAGGATTTCGCGATTGTATCCGATGGCGGCCAGATAGCTGTTGTTAATGTCTATGACGCGTTCGTCGGAGTGACGGACCATGAGCTTCATGGTCGGGCCGGAATGGAAGGCGGAGAAAAACTTGTTTTCCGATGCCTGAAGGGCTTTTTCGATGTTCTTTCTTTTGGATATATCGCGTATGATAGTGGAATAATACGCTACTTCATCTCCCTCTTTTTTATGTGCGCGGATTACCTGGGAAACCGGTATTTCCCTGCCATCCGACGACAGAATGGCCGTCTCTCCGCTCCAGCTTCCGTTTTGTCTGGCGAAGGGAAGCGCTTCCACCCGGACAAGCTCCCTTATTCTTTCGGGATAGATGCTCCATACCGATTTTTGCGAGATGTCCTCTTCCGGGTCCATCCCGATCATTTTCTTTCCCGCATCGTTGACATAGAGCACATTTCCATCGCCTGTCGTCATGGAAATGAAATCCCTGGCATCGTTTACGATGTCCCACAGGATCTCGTATGACACCCTGCCGGCAGCGTCGTCCTTTTTTCCCATAGGTGTTTTCCCAGGTCTTCGGATATTGAATCATTACAAATCGTAATTTATATGCCGGTACGAAATACCTCGGACTACGTCCGTTTTCATGGAATGCCGGCCCATCGAGGCTGATACCTGTGTCTTTTCCAAGAAAATGGCCACGGAAATTTTGGGGACTCCACAATAAATGGACCGCCGCCCGCCATAAGCCTGAATGATGCTTATTCCGCCATAACGAATTAAATGCCTGTCCGCGTCCGATTCCCCGGTTGGATTGGACAATCAACTTCGCCGGGGAATTCAACGGATTTGCATTATGAAACAATAGTCTTTCGAACACTCGTAATTCGAGGGATGATTATTTAGAGTTGTTGTTTTTCGTGGATCTCGATCCGCCCTTAAGTTTCTCCAGTATTTCCTTTTTATATACGCCAATCTCCATCAGATTCGTCTCCATTTCCTCCAGAATCTCCGCGCGAATCTTTTCGATCCCGGCCATTATACGTTCTTCCATCTCCCTGAGGTGCTTAATGACAATTTCTTCGCTCATCCAATCCCTCTCTAAGCGTTCTGGAACGAAACGGTAGCCTACAATTACGAAATGAATAATTCAAGTCATTTATTTTTCATTTAGAAGCGGAACATGCGAATTTTCCGTCCTAACACAGGGCTTGTATCTTCCCCTGCTCCTCCAGTCTGGCAAGAACATCCGCAACATCGATGTCGGGAAACTCATCCATGACCGCCGCGGCCGAAATATACTGTTTTGTATAGAAATAGCGCTGGGCCATGAATCTCAATACCGCCTCCTCATCGGGCGGAAAGGACTCCGTCTTCCAGTCAATTCGAGATGGAAACCTGAAACGGCGCGCGGCAAGGTTCGTCTCCCTGACCTGCCATTCGGACAGTTCCCTCTTCTCCTCCTCCGTAAGGCACGACCGGCATATTCCGCCGAAGCGGCGGTACCATGGCCTGTTCGCAAAAGAGGCGTTTGCTGCCGTGAGAATTTCACGTCCGCAGCGTTTGCATCTCGTTCTTACAATGGCTTTCGACCGCATTGCACCGCTTCATTCAAGCATTTATCCGACGATCCTCACCGCCCCTTCTCCGAGAAGATCGAGAAGCTCCTGCCCTACTATCGCGGAGTCGATGTAAAGGCTCAGCTCATACGCATCGGATTCGGTTATTATCTGGTTCTCCTTTTCTGTATAGTTGCCGTTCCATCCCAGGGCCATCATGTGCGTCTCGACCATGCGCAGGAGGTTCCAGGCGTAATCGAGACCGCCGTCCCATATCTCTTCCACCTGATACTGGAAGTCGAACCTGGTCCCCTCCGGAGACCAGCCCAGGGACCCGGCCTCCTCGAGAGCCTTTCTCCACTCTTCCTCCCCGCATTCGACGCGCTTCAGGCCGTCCAGCGAGGCAAAGACGCAGGCCATGGCTCTTTTAGTCGGTGACGAGAAGGAACAGGGCGTCGATGAACGCCGGGTCTTCCTTCTCCATGATCTCGACGATATGTTTGTGCATGCGCTTTTTCATCTCCCCGAAGATGCCGCGCTTCTTGTTGAACGTGGCCGCGAAAGCCAGGGCGTCTTTCATAAGCTCGTCCTGGTCGGCGCTTGCCTTTTCCAGCACATGGTGCTCAGCAAGCTCGAGTGCGCCGACGCGGCGTCCGGTGTATTTCATCTCCTGAAATTTGTAGTACGGAAACGCCTTTTTTACCCAGGCTATCATGCCCGGCAGGAACGGTATTCCCAGGTCGACCTCCGGAAAGCAGAAATATCCACGGTCCGATTTCATGAAGCGGAAATCACACGCACAGGAAAGAATGGCTCCGTTGCCGAACGCATGCCCGTTGATGGCGGCTATAACCGGCATCGGGTAGAGCAGAAGGGATCTGAAAACATCGTTCATGGCGTACATGAAATCCCTTATCGCCTTGTCATCCTTCGCGTTCATGCGTTCGCCAAGCCATGGAACATCAATCCCGAGGGAGAAATTCTTCGGGTCCGTTGAAGTCAGCACCGTGGCGGTTATCGTCGAGTCAGCCTTTATTGCCTCCAGGGCGTCGAGCATGCCCGCGGCGAAATCCGGATTGTGCCTGTTCTCGCCGTTGTTCATGTAAAGTATCGCGGCATTACCCTCTTTTTTCCACTCCACTACTGCCATGGCTTCCTCCTGCGTTTTAAAATGATCGGAGCGCCTGATAGCGCGGGCGCTTTTCGACGGCCTCCAATGGCGCTTATTTTATTTTCCGTTGTTTAAAAAACAACCTCTTTTCCAACCACGGGTTCGTTCATCGGCACAATCGATGGGTAAACGTGAAATGGCCCCCGGCTCGTCCGGACGAGCCCTTTAGGGGAGGCATCTATCGAACGCTTATGATGAGTGAGTATTCAGTCATTTATGAATGATTGCTCACTCTAAATTATCTATTATTTAATATTTCCATATTGATATATTTTTTTATAACATATATACTTTTTTGGTTGATTTAAAACCACCCAAGGATATAATGCCGCGCCTATGCAGCCGGGCGCCATTCGAAGGCCCGGAATTCCCCGGGGGGCGGATGCAGGCGCTTCGGGCCAAATCTATTCACGAGGAGAGAACGCAATGGATCTTTTCGACAAGTGTTACTCTTTCACGAGGGCCGACGAGGTTCGGTCGGTAGGCTATTACCCCTATTTTTACCCGATCTACGAAAACGACGGCCCCGTAGTATTCATGAACGGGCAGCGCACCATAATGGCCGGCTCCAACAATTATCTGGGGCTCACCACCCATCCACGCGTCAAAGAGGCCGCCATCGCCGCCATCAGGAAATACGGCACCGGGTGCTCGGGCTCGCGTCTTCTTAACGGGACGCTCGACATCCATGTAGAGCTCGAGGAGGCGCTGGCCGATTTTGTCGGCAAGGAAGCCGCGCTTCTTTTCAGCACCGGTTTTCAGACAAATCAGGGGGTGATTGTACCCATGATCGGTGAAGGCGATTATATCGTCTCTGACAGCGAGAACCATGCGAGTATCATTCAGGGGACGCTTATAGCGAAAAGCCGCTCCGGGTCGAACGTACTTGTAAAATACGAACACAATAACATGGAGGATCTGGAACGCAAGATGGCGGCGCTTCCTCCGGACTCCGGCAAGCTTGTGGTGACCGACGGCGTTTTCAGCATGAGCGGTGATATAGTCAGGCTTCCCGAGCTTGTCGATATAGCCAAGAAGTACAACGCCCGGGTGATGATAGACGACGCCCACGGGCTCGGGGTTCTTGGAAAAGGCGGCAGAGGGACCGCAAGCCACTTCGGTCTGGACGAAGAGGTGGACATGATTATGGGCACTTTCAGTAAAAGCCTGGCCTCGCTCGGTGGATACATCGCGGCCGAGAAGAAGGTCATCGAATACCTCAAGCATCATTCTCCGGCCTGCATTTTCAGCGCCAGCATGACCCCGGCCCAGGTGGCGGCCGCGCGGGCAGCGCTCGAAATATTGAAAAACGAACCAGAGCTGGCGCAGCGCGTGCGCGATAATGCCGATCGCGTGCGCCGGGGACTGAAGGAGCTCGGCCTGCGGGTCATCGACGCGGAAACGCCCATCGTCTCTATTATTACCGGCGACGATATGCTCACATTCATGTTCTGGCGCAGACTGTTCGACGGAGGGGTTTTCAACAACCCGATAATATTTCCCGCGACCCCGCGGGGAATGCAGTTGATCCGAATGAGCTTTATGGCCAGCCACGAGGACTGGCAGCTCGATTTCGTCATCGAGCAATGCGAAAAAATAGCGCGGGAGATTGGCCTATTAAAGGCCGCCTGAGTATAGGACCCTGCGCCCTGCCGGTCCCTTGTGCTTTCTTTGATCCATTTAAAGCACATAGGCCCGCCTTTCTTTCGCACACAACGTCCACTGTAACCTAACCGCGCATCCCGGGCGGGCCTTACGTGCCCGGTATTCCCGGGGAGCGCCGGGGCTTGTGCGCCGAAACCCGCCAAACGGCATTATTCTCTGTCATTCTTGCGTTTTGCTTTTACCCGGGTTTTTCGCCACGGAAAAATCAAAACTGGGTTGCTTTTCCCGGCACGGGATGCTTCGATACGCATTGTCAATCTTAACGCCTTTACAAGATGATTATTATGCGCGAAACGATCGTAATTGGCCATAAAAACCCCGACACCGATTCCGTCTGTGCCGCGTTATGCTATGCGGCCCTAAAATCCATCGTCGATCCCTCGCGCCCCTATATAGCGGGCAGGTGCGGGAACCTCAACCGCCAGACCAGGTTTGTCCTGGAACGCGTTGGAGTTGAACCTCCGCGCCTGTTTTCCGACATCTATCGGCGGGTGGGCGATGTTATGACGCGCGAAGTGATCACGATGCCCCCCGACGAGCCGGTCTTCCATGCGATGAAAACCATCGAGGGCCTCAAGATACGCATAATACCCGTTACAGATGGCGCGGCTTACAACGGCCTTATAAGCCTGCACGAAATCGCGGATTTCCTCATATCCGACGATATAGATATCAGACCCGAATACCTCTTCCGGCCGGACAACTTCGCCCGCGTCATCAAAGGACGGGTCCGAACGGTCGGCGAGCTTGACGAGTTCACCGCCCGGATCATGGTAGGAGCCATGCCTTTTGAATCGTTTAAAAAATACAGTGAAGCGCACGATCCCTCGGCCACCGTTCTCGTCGTTGGCGGACGGAACGATATCATGGATTACGCGCTTTCCATGAATTTCCCGGCTATAATAATCACCGGTATTCTATCCGGTGACGAATCGATACACATTCCGAAAGGATACCGGGGATGGATATACCTATCGGAGCTGGAAACGGCCGAAACCTTCCGGCGCCTCATGCTGAGCGCTCCAGTTCGCTCAATCATGAATACTGGAGTGCCGTTTCTTTCGCCCGACGACTACCTCGATACGGCTCGCGACACCCTGCTGGGCCTTGACCATCGCGGCGTTGCAGTCCTCGACGAAGGCCGACTGGTCGGAATACTCACCAGATCGGACCTTATCAAACGCGCCGCCCGCAGACTCATACTGGTGGACCACAACGAGCTCGGTCAGGCGGTCGACGGCGCCGAGAACGCGGAAATCTGTGAAATCATCGACCATCACCGACTCGGAACGATAAAGACCCGCACCCCGATCTACGTCTACGCCAAACCGGTTGGAAGCACCTGCACTCTGGTATATCAGCAGTACCGCATCAACGGCATAGAGCCCATGCCCTCGATCGCCTCCCTCCTCCTGGCGGGTGTCCTCTCCGACACGGCAATTCTGAAATCTCCCACAACGACCTCGGAGGATGTTCGGGCCGCCGAAGAGCTGTCGGCCATAAGCGGGATGGATTATTCAGCCTTCGGCGTTGAAATTTTCGGAGCCGCCGAAAGCCTCGATTCGCGTGACCCCGCCGCGGTCATTTCCTCCGACTTCAAGATTTACCGGGAATTCGGCGTCTCCATCGGCATCGGCCAGGTCGAGGTTGTCTCTCTCGATACCATGGACAGTTTGGCAAACCAACTGTTTGAGGCCCTCATCGACGCGGGCACGCGCCAGAAATTGGATTGGACGATGCTCCTTATAACCGACATCGTCAGCCAGAACAGCGTTCTGCTTTCCAGCGGATTCCACCCCGCTGAACGCCTGTTATCCTATCAGCGGACCGGGGAGCGCGTTTTTTCACTGCCCGGCGTGCTCTCCAGAAAAAAGCAGCTTCTCCCCGAGGTCCTGCGCGTGCTCGAAGAATTGGCGCGCTCCGGCAAGTGGTCCCGTCCCTGACTCGTCGATCCCTTAAGAAAGCCCCATCGACTTATGATCCGCCTACTGCCCGCTTAAGCCGGGCCAGCGAGCGGCATATCTTAAAGGTCATTTATCCATGGTATAACAGTGCCGTGGACTTGCCCGAAATGATCGATGTTTCCCGCAAGCGGCGGTAATCGGCAATCCTTTTCGGTCTTGTGCCGACAACGGCCTTTACGGATTTAATATTCTGTAATCGTATAACATTACAACTCTGGCGTGCAATAATCACTATACATAGCATATTTATATGTGTTGCATTCGTACATACTTATTATTCTATTCATATTATTATTGACATATAATATGTCTATAGTTATAATTGTTTTATTATCCGGGTCCTCGTGTGGACGTCCGGCATCAAACATACATCGAGGAGGATCGCATGTCTGCGACAGAAGTCCTGCTACACAAAAGAAGATCGATCGGAAAGGCCTTTTCCTCATGGCGTGACGAGTACAATGCCAAACTCTGCAGCGCCGATGAGGCGGCCGCGCTTATCAAGTCCAACGACAGGATAGCGATGAGCGGTGGAACAAGTGTCCCCTATGAATTCTCTAGGGCCCTCAGCAAAAGGGCGGGACAGATTCAGAACGTGGGCATAAGCATGGGATACGCAATGGCTTTATTCGATTACATGAAACCCGAAAACCACGAAAGCTTTTATCTGGAAACGGTTTTCGTGGGGCCCATGGAGCGAATCTGCATGGAATGGGGAGTATGCCAGTATGTCCCGGTTCACCTGGGCAATACGCCGGACTACGCCAGGGCCTCCAATCTCAACATCTCGGTCGCAAGGGTAACCCCCCCCGATGAAAATGGATTTATGTGCAGGTCGAACTTCGCGTCCTTCCTCGATCCGGATACAATCAGCAAATCCGACTATGTAATAGTCGAGGTGAACAGGCATATGCCGAGGCTAGTTGCACCCGAGTTCAAGATCCATGTTTCCGAGGTCGACAGGATCATCGAACACGACGAGCCGATATTCGAGATCCCGAACATTCCCATCTCGGACGCCGAAAAGGTTATGGCCGATTACATCGCCGACATGATCCCCGATGGATCGTGCGTCCAGTTGGGCTTCGGCGGTCTTCCAAACGCCATTGGTTACAATCTTAAAAACAAAAAGGACCTCAGCATCTACTCGGAGGTCGCAACGCCCGCCATGCAGGATCTCATCGATTCCGGCGTGGTGAATGGGGCGAATCGTAGCTTTATGGAGGGCAGGAAGGTCGTTGCCGGGTTCTGCGTCGGTACTCGTGAATTTTATGACTATGTAGAGAACAACAAAGACTTCGAATTCAAGCTCATCGGATTCATCAACAATCCTTTGAACATAGGTAAAAACGACAACCTCGTCGCCATCAACAACGCGCTCATGCTGGACCTCACCGGCCAGGTGGCCTCCGAATCGATAGGCGTTAAGCAATATAGCGGCACCGGCGGCCAGGTTCAGTTTATATGGGGCACCAAGTTCGCAAAGAACGGCAAGAATATACTGGCCATCAATTCGACTTATAAGGATTCCGAGGGCAATTTAAAATCGAAAATAATGCCCTCCTTCCCGGAGAACACCGTGGTCACTACATCGAGAAACGATGTCGAGTATATAGTCACCGAATTTGGGGTCGCCTATTTGAAGTACAAGAGCATATTGGAACGGGCCAAAGCCCTTATCGGCATCGCTCACCCAGACTTCAGGGACGAGCTTACGTTCGAGGCGAAAAAGAGAAAATGGATTTAAAGTGAAAAGCGCGGCCGCTGCCGCGCCTAATACATGCGTAAAAGAACCCAACCGGCACGTGTAAAAAAGGCCGGGGGGACGGAACACCCGGGGGGGCCGCAGCGCAACTGCCCGATGTTCCGTTATCCCGGCCTTTTCTATGACACGGCGCCTCCTGGCCCCAGCAATCCGATTTAACTTGACATCTTCGTTTGCCTATATAAATTAATCTTTATCTTTCCATCGGATCGATTCTCGCGAAACGGCGGAAGGTCCGCCGAAACGCCGGGCTTCCCCAGGGGAAAAGAGGCCTGCCTCCCCGGCGCCACGGTCGACAACTCCATTCTCCGCCGGAAGAGGAGTGGCCATGGTTTTCGAAAAAATTATTAAATCTTGTCGTTTTCTGGATCCCTTCCAGTCTTATGCGCCGGTAGAGAAAACGAGCGAAGTGCGGGTGGACCCTCTGACCGGCTCCACTTCCCGTATTCTGGATTTTCCTGTAAAACAACTGGAAAAACAGGACTTTGGCCCCATCGCCGAAGGGACGCGCCAATACTGTCCATTTTGCCCCTCCATGGTGGAACAGATTACACCTAAATTCGATCCATCTCTTGTGCCCGAGGAGCGGTACAAACAGGGCGAGGCCATTTGCTTTCCGAACGCATTTCCATACGACGAGAACGGCGCTGTGACCGTCATGTCCCGCGAGCATTATATTCCCATCGATGGGTTTTCCATCCATCTTATACGCGATGCTCTCGAATGCTCCGCCCGCTACCTTGCGGATCTCCTTCCCGCCCAGCCGGAGGTTGTTTACCAGTCAATCAACTGGAATTTTTTGCCTCTCGCCGGCAGTTCCCTCGTCCATCCCCACCTTCAGGTTATGTCCTCCTCCACCGCGACCAACTACTACGCCACCATATCGAGGGCATTGAAAAATTACGTTTCCGTCCATGATGGGGAATTCTGGACCGACCTAATCTCCGAGGAGGAAAAAATAGGAGAGCGTTTTATCGGAAATACGGATTCCGTATCGTGGTTGACCGCTTTTGCGCCCATGGGCGCCTTCGACGTCCTTGGAGTTCTTCCTCGAATTTCGGCTCCGGCGGAGATTATAGGGGCTCCCGCCGAAGAGATCGCAGGAGCCCTGGTGGAGATATTGCGTTTTATGGGCTCGCTCAACATTACAAGCTTCAATATGGCCTTTTATTTTAAGGCCGGCGTTGGCTCGTTCACGCCGCATATACGCCTCTGCCCGCGGATCGCGCTGCCGCCACTTGGCACAAGCGAGATAAATTACATGAAGATGCTCCACGGGGAGCCGCTTACCACCATGAAGCCGGAGGACATCTGCCTTGCGATAAGGGACGCCTGGA
>ERZ795059.6415-NODE-6415-length-10431-cov-5.342328_pt1 | contig 10431 bp, 6 predicted proteins | sample MGYA00375143_ERZ795059 | MGnify/ENA primary metagenome ERZ795059 (study PRJEB30188, sample SAMN05720168) | activated sludge metagenome | isolation source: Anaerobic digester | place: USA | collected 2015-01-07 ... | reverse complement strand
TCATAAGGAGGCGCATCCCGGAAACGCCCCTTACCTCTGCCCCATCCCTGTATCTTGAGGCTATCGCAACGTCGGCTCCGTCTCTATAAGCGCAGTCAAGCATATCCGAAATGTAAAATGGATCCTGCGTATTATCGCAATCCATAAGGCACATATACTGGCTGTCCGGACATTGTGATAAAAAATGGTTTATACCGGTTTTCATTGCCTCCCCCAGACCTCTGTTTTGGTGATGGCTAACCAGCGTGAAATCCGTCTCTTCTTTTTCTATACGTTCCGCTATCTCACTTGTCCTATCACTGCTGCCGTCGTCGACTACGACTACATGCAGCTTGAGACCGTATTTATTTGAAAGGGTGTCCCTCTGCGCCTTCCATTTCGAAAACAGTGTCTCAATGTTTTCTTGCTCGTTATATGCGGGCAATACCACTGTCAGACTATTCATTGTTCACTCTCTTTCTTATGGTTCTGGACATTTTGGTCAAAAAACGAAAATCTTTTTTTATGACTTGCTTTATGCTTCTGATTTCTTCTCCAAAAGTCAGTGTCCTCCACATGCTCTCACCCTTGATGCTGTTTATGATGCCGGCAAAGCGGATCCAAAACACAACAAAGTTGAAGACCGGAAGTATAAAAATCAGATACCATTTCGATTTATAATACTTTTTTACATCTTTGACCGATGCAAGGTACATCCACACATTTATAAAAAACAAGAAGGCTGAAAGCACATAAAGCAGATAAATAGCTATAACCGCACCTATGACAAGATACATGGGATAATTCAGAAAAATAAGAAAAACAATCGCAAAATACCATATCATGCGAGGAAATGCAAAGGTATGATCATACAGAAGCACGCGGATCATGAAGTTTCTGAAAAAATCTCTGAGAATGTGAAGGCTGTCTTTCAGAAACATGTGGGAAACCTCTATTTCGCCCCGTTGCCAACGTTGCCTCTGCGTATACAGCTTGCTACCGCTTTCTATGGGGTCCACGAAGAAAAAAGCGTTTTCACAGAGCTTTATGCCCTTATCGAAGAGCTTCCTCATCTGGAAGGTTACTTGAGTGTCTTCACTGACGGTCAGCACATTGTACATTTGAGATTTCAATATTGCTGATTTTCGAAAAGCAGAAAAAGCACCGGCTATGGTGTAGACGCTGTCTAATTCCGATTCAAAATTCCTTCCCGCCAAAAATGACTGGCAGTACTCGAAGAATTCACAGCGCCGGATCATTCTCATCATAAACCCTTCGGTATCCTCGATCTCATCGATATCCGTAAGTACGGTACCCGTCAAGCAATCTACTTCCTTCTCCCTCTCAAAGCGAGTCACTATATTCTTTATGGCTTCCGGATGCAGCCTCCCGTCGCTGTCGATATGTATGATGTATTTCCCCTCGCTGTTAAACAGTGCCATATTCAGGGCTTTCGCCTTCCCCTGGCCGGAGTTTAGCCAGGTGATGGACATATCCTTAGACCTTGACTGATACTCGGTATAAACACCGAAGCTGTTGTCGGTGCTCTCATTGTTTATTAACAGGATGTCTATAAGCCTATTAGGATAATTAGAGCTTCTTATCGCATCAAGGCATTTTTCTAAAGTGTCTTCGGAATTATAGACAGGTACTATCAAAGTTATTTCGGGTAAATATTTTATTTCCGTCTTTTTCTTTCCAAAGACCTCTCTTAGTTTCTTATTCAGCACAATGAAGAAGCCTCCTATGGCCGGTATTATCTCTACCATCAGAGGGATGATGATCCAGGCCATCCAAAAGATGAGTTCCCTGCCTAATCTAATCAGCAATATTTGTATTTCCATAAGTGAAAACACCCACCTTCTGCCTTATTACATGGGAACGCGTAAAAACATAAAAATACAGCACTATAGAAAACAGATAGAATATCAGCCGTCCGAAGATAGTATGGGCAAAATAAAATATCTCGTTTCCGAAATAAAAAATCAGCAGGCATATGATAAACAGCCTTAGTGCATTAGCTATGAAGATGCCCAGGACGCCTGCGATATTAATGATGAGCTTTTCTGCGGTATTGTAAAGCGGAAAAAACCACAGCAGTGAACTGAAAGCCATTATTTCCACTATTCCCGAGCACTCATAGTCTATGACCAGTGAAACGCTGGTGGTATCTTTAGGAATGAATAGAATAAAATATTTGTAGTAGGAGTCATACATATTGAATGTATCCCCCAAAACCCCGGCTGCAGCCGTAACTGCCATGCTTAGCGGGCGCAGCAAAAGAGGTTGAAGGAAGATCATCAGGAAAAAGAACAGACATACGCTGCCAAGAACGAACTTGAAAAAATGCAGCTTTGCCCGCCCGAATACTGACAGCAAATAGATCCATATCATGACCAATGCTATTTTGAGAATAAGCATACTTTGTTATCCTTTTCCGTTGTTTAAGGAAGACCTTTTTTTATATGTAATGCCCGCAACTGACAGTATTGCTATACCTGCGGTTATTGCGATACCTATCGGGTAACCGGTCCCGGCTCCAACACAGCTGACAGATTGCTTCCCGAGCTTTTTGATCTCCATTGTTATATCCATTATCCCATCGGGCTGATTTGAAATAGTCGAAAGCGGAATATATAACTCGGCTTCGATAAGCTTCCCGTTGTTGAGGGTCATAAAACCGGATCCTACAGAAACATTAGCTTGGCGTACAGAAAATGATTTAATACCGCTGTAACCCCAGCCGGCTTCAGGAATCATCCTTTCTTCCGGCTCATTGCCCGGATCCGGATAATCATCCCCTTGCATATCCGCTTCTTCTTCGGTGTCCACATTACTATCGCTATCCCCTAAAGCATCTCTTTCGGTTTCGGTCTCGGTCTCGGTTTCAGGCACGGACTCCGCTGCAACTTCGGTCTCGGTTTGTGTTTCGGCTTCTGCATCGTTATCTGTATCTGTTTCGGTATCTGACTCCTGCATAACATCCGTATAAGCCGTATCACTTATACCGGTCGATTCATTCTCAAAGCTTTCCGCTCTTTCTGCTGAATCCTCTTTTCCCCCGGTGCTTCGCTCTTCATCCTCCGTGACCGGACTTTCGGTCTCATTTTTTTTCTCATCCTCTAAATCGCTATTATAAAGGTTGAAGCTGGGATCCTCAGCCAATTGATAATCGCCTATCCCGAGATTTGTTGTGACCCTTATGTATAAACTGCTTATGCTATGATTGAACTGTGAGGCAAAAATAACATGCACATAAATATTGGCCTCGTCCCGAAAAAGTGAAACGTGGTTTATTTTGTGCGGCGGAGGATTATTCCCCTTGTAAACCTGAGTATGAGGCTTGTCATCCCAATCATCGTAGTATCCGTCTATTGAAATAGGACCAAAGTCGGCATACACTGCCGATGCAGGCGCCAGGATCAGCATTATAATAAAAAATATCATTAATACTCTAATTCGTTGTTTTTTCATTTTTAACACCCCTTTTTCGGCTCATGGCATAGGCAAGTACTGTTATCCCCAGGATCCCTGAAATGCCGGTTATCATCCCCTGGGCCGGATACGGATAGGCCATCTTGATCTTCGTATGAGGTTCTTTTATAACCAGTAGGTTATTGCGGTTCTCAAATGCCTGATCGCTTTGGAAGACATCCTGAAAACCTATAGTCGTATTGATTTCTCCGCCGGGAGAATCGATAATTATCGTATCCTTTGCATACTGTACAGTCAATGGAATTATTTTTCGCTCCGGCAGCTTGTTTTGTTCAAAACCTGTCAAATCACCCATAAGCCCAATGATGATTTTATCATTGGTTTCAATGCCGTGAAACAGAAAGTTATATCCTATTATGAGAATATTGCTGTGGCCGGCAGTGCCGATAAAAGGCAACTCCTTATTCTGAAACCAGGAATAGCCGAAAATGCTGTCGAGATTATCAAGATAAACCGTGTTCCACTCCTGATAGGTCTCTTTAAAAGGCATGGCATCATAGATTTTCCCCTTATATATAAGTTCCGGGTAACGGTTGGTAAAGCTAACGGGCTGGGCGGTCACCCCCAAAAAAGTCATACGGTTGGTAACCGGGTCCGCAGGTATGCGGTTCATATCGATGATGACCTTGACTCCTGCATCAGCTATTTCTATAAGCAGCTCTTCAGCAGCTTTCTTGTCGTTATAGGTGAACGCCGAAAGATAGATCATCTTATATTTCTTAAGCTTTTCCTGGCTGTAATCCAGGATGTTGTCACTGGTCCCTTCCTCAAATATAGGGAATTCAAAGGAAATCAAATCAGCCGCTGCGCCTATAGCCAGTCCTTCGTAATCCGTGGCCACTCCAAAAGATTTAGGTGTGTCTCTTTTAAAAATATAAGCATAGTTGGTTTCTTTTCTTAATGTGTATTTCGAGGCTGAGGCGGCGCTAATCAATGCATCAAGGGTCATCTTTGCACGTTCTACCTGTTCTTTGTGTACGAGAACAGTATCATCTCCCATTTCGATACTTCTGTCAAAGAGGTAGTGATAAAACCCTCTTTCCAAAGCTGTATTCAGCATCATGATATTGTGCGCCGTGGACGCTCCCTGCCAGGCCCAGCCGTAAGTATACCGCCTTCTCGGTTCTTCTGTGGATATCCCAAAGGAGGGATATGAACCGAAGGCGCTTACATCCAGCAGGGATATTCGCTGATTTGCCATTGCTTTTGCATCCTGCAGCGTATAAGACATTATTGCCGGTGCTCTTGAATGATACCTTTGAAGGTTCAGCGACGGGAAACTGTCCAGTATCAATATGAAGGCAATTACAATAAGAACATATCTTCTGCATTTTTTCCATTCCAGCATCGAAAAGAAAAATATGGTATACACAATTGGTGTAAACCGGGTCATCCAGAGCAGTTGATTAAGCGGAAGCTTTTCCAGCAGAGGCACAACCAGCGGAAGGGTACCCAGAAATACAAGAATTACTGTTAAAAATCCGCAGCGGCTTTTTTTATCAGCCCAAAACAGCCCCGTAACCGAAACAGACAGTATGGATATCCCAAAGTAGAACAGTTCATACAACCCACGGTCACGCAGTGCGGGGTTTAAAGAAATTGAAGCAGGGGTGCTGAGCGCCCGCATTACCTCTGCGGTAGCTGAAGCATCCATGCTCATGAGTCCGCCCTGGAGAGCCGGATAAAGCCAGAAGCCGCAAAGAGCAAAGGATAAAAGCATAAACAAAATCATGTAAAAGCTCTCTGACGCCCGCTTCTGACTTATGCTGTATATTAATAGCAGGATAAATGTGGTTATCCCAATCATCGCCGCTATCATTACGTGGCAAAGGATGATCATGCACATGATCATCACTACAGGGACAACAGCCCGTTTCTTTCTGTGTTCGACAAATTGCCATATGAAAAAAAATAAATAAGGCAGGAATATGGCTACTACCATACGGGGGAGATTGCCTTCCACAAAAAATACTCTGATATTATCAGGTAAAAGGAACCACATTATCCCAAGAAACGTGCAAAACATAAGACGTTTGTATGCAATTCCCCACAATAGCCAGCCCGTCCCCCCCACGATGAATGCAAATGAGATGAAAGCCAGATAAGAAACCAGCGCATCTCCCCCGACCATGAACTGCAATACGGCCAGTAAATAATAAGGAAGAGGGGCCCAATAACGAAAAGGCTGAAGTCCGTTATACCAGAGGTCTGTATAAAGAGGATAATAGTCCCCATTTTTAATACTATTGTACAGCAGATCGGATTTAAACAGATGTCCGTAAATATCTGCCCCCGAAGGATAAGCACCGGTGTCATAAAGATAAAAGGAGATCGCCGCCCCGCAAATAACCAAAAGTGCAAAGCATAAAATTAAACGGTATGTATAAAACCTAATCTGCAGTTTTGTATCCTGGCAGGATCCGCTTGTATGGATTTCGATGGCTGTCTGTTGACCCGCGGCAGGTATATTAATACTCTCCTCGTGTTCGTGTCCTGGATCGGCAGGCTGCGCTGTCGTTTTTTCTTCAGCTGGTACTGTTGCATCAGTTTTGGGCGCCTTATGTCCCGGATTCCTTGTATTTAATTCAAAATCCGACATTAAACGGGATACTGACTGAGAAACTATATCTGCCATAAGCAGTCCGGAGATATTTACTCTTTTACCGTCAACGATAAGACATTGACCTGCGCTGACGTCAGTCACAATGTAAGTCTTCACATGACTCTCACTTATTTCGAGCTTCTCAAGAGGCACATCGATAAAATTCAAACTATCTCTGATCAGGTGAAAAAAAACTATCCCCGTATTCTCAAGAGTCGGTTCAAGTTTATCGAAAGGCGGCAGCATCTCTAAAGGCTTGTTTGTATATCTTTCTACGACTGTTGTTATGGCTGATTCGATTTCATCAAAACGCATGAAATTAGTTCTGTTTGACGATAGGTAAAGTATCATTTCAAAGTTCCGTACACAGATTGAAGGAGATTCATTATCGGCAGGGACAGTCTGAAAAACAGTAAACTTTCGCCTGAGTTTATATCCCTGAAAGCCCATCGCTGCACCTCCTTCCTAACACTATATTTTAACTTATTATTCGACAGGATACAATAAAATAAGACCAAATGCTTAGAACAACAGCCGGTCTTATTCTGGTTATTATTATATTTGTTTCCAGCTGAACTTACCGGTCGGCTTTATCTGTTAATCAAGGTTGTTGTACATATACTCCTTAGGTATGACCTCACTGCCCAAGGCGTCGCTTCTCCACCCCATTACGATAGTTGCGCCCAGGCCGAAGTCGGCATATTCTGCCTTGATCCGGTATTTCTCGCCTGCAACAGCGTTAAACGTATATTCAAATGTTTCATGATTGTGCCAGTCCCATTCATTAATTACTAAAACATTGTCAACCCAAACTTTCAAAGCATCGTCCACAGTAAAAATCAGAGTTGTGGGTTCTGTATACTTGGTTTCCAAATCACCTTCCATCCTGCCATAGAACTTGTCGGTGCCGATATCACCAGGAGCGCTTAGTCCCCAGGCATAGTCGATGCTGCTAATTTCTTCAGCTTCGGGTGTATCCGATATCCAGCCCGCCGGAGTGTAGAATTTGTTTATAAAGCCCGTTCCTGCTTTTTCAAGAGGATTATAATACTTCGCAGGGGAGTATTCATCATGTGTCTCCTGTGTCACATAAAGCACTCCGCCCGGCACAAGCCCCATGGAGACACCGTTGTTCGACTCCCAGAAAAGGAATACGGCAGAATAAAGAGGCCCCTGCTGGTATTCTAAGGTGATCGGATAATACTGGCCCGCTTCTAAATGGATCGAATTATCAGCAAGCTCGAAATTCAAAGTAAACAAACCCCAGTTGTCAATCAGCTTTACGTTGTTGACAAACAATTTAACGCCGTCATCGGAGTAAGTCTTGAAAATGTAGTCCCCCGTTACCGCAGGCTTGATATAGCCGGTCCAGCGAACGGAGAAGTTCTCATGGCCTATCACCGGATCCGGAGAAAGATCGTATCCGTAATTGAACGCAATACTTGAATCTATCCTCTTCATCTTCAATGCCGTGGGATTGACAGGCTCCTTTGAATCATAGTACTCTCCCAGAAGACCGCCGGCATATCCAGATCCGCCTCCTGTCGGTTCAAAATTGGCTGTGATGGTCACATTTCCCGTCACAGTCAAGTTGCCGCCCTCATCGGGAACCATAGAAGGGTCAGATGAAGTAAAACCGGTAAATGTATACCCACCCGCAGGCGTCACAGTAAAATGGATCGATTGTCCAACCTCTATTTCAGCAGAAGCAGGTGTGATAGTCCCTGCACCCAAGGGATATACGGCTGTGTTCACAGTGTACTTCGGCGGCAGTATCTCATCAGGGAGGCTGAGAGTAGAATATTGATCACTGTAAACTATCTTTGCACTACCCGTCATATTCAGGCTGTCGGCTACCAGCCGTCCTGTTATCATTGCGGAGCCTCCCATAGATACGGCGGCATAGGGTGCGTAAAACAGCCCATGAAAGGGATCCGAACCGCTGATCGAAACATTAGCCGCATCGGTGATGACACTGCCGGTGACAGCGGCATAACCGCCGGTGGTCAAATTGGCAATACCGCTGTAGAGCAGGTGTCCGATCAGGGGAGTACCGGCATTGAGAGGCAGATAATCTTTCGATATTATGTATATTTGGTTTGGATTCCCGGAAGGATTGCTCAACAGAAAAGGCTTTATTTTAGAATTGCCTCCGAAGTAGTCATTCACATAAAGAAACAAGGTATGTGTTCCTACTACGTTTATCTCTTTCCAAACAGTAATGCTTAACTTGTCAGCCACCACGAACAGATCTTTGGTCTGCACATCGAATACAACGTCTCTGCCCGAGGCATTGCTGCTGATCTTAAGTTCGCCGAAGTGAGTGTCCTGGGATATCACAAGGCTCTGATTCTGATTGGATGCAACCGGCACATAGTTGCCGATTGATGGAAACTCCGCCAGGGTGGGAAAGCTTTCATTATATACCGTTGCGGCCAGCACCTTATTTTTTGCCCCATAACCGGGATAGCTATCGTCATACCAACCAGGATAATTATAGCTAGTGCCCGTCTTATGGTAGAAATCACCTGTTGATTGCATTGTCCCGCTGATTTGTACATTCCCTAATGCAGTATACAAATCGCCTTCGATAGCAGCCGAGTTGCCGCCCGAAAAGTTTCCTTTCAGGTATACCGCCATGTCATCGGGATCAGGATTCGGATCCGCACTAATCGCACTGGCGAAACTTATATTTGCTAATATCATTAACAGGATTAATATAAATGCTAATACCCGTCTTTTTTTCACTTTGACCGCTCCTTTAAATGTCATTATCTAATGCTTGCATTTACCTGCTCGGATATTATGCAAACTTCTTTAGGTCATCCAATATTTTTATTTTATCCTGGAAACTGTTTTTAATCAAGTCTTTATTTTCCAATAATTTATTTTTTTTGTTATCGTAACAGTCCTCGTATTTTCATCCCACTTCACATTGGCCCCCAAAGCCTCTGAGACAAATCTAACCGGAACAAATGTCCTGCTGTTTTCTATATATGGGACTGCATCCAAGGTTATCAGGGTATCGCCGATCAAGGCCCCCGGGCTTCCCACAGCGAGAAAAATATATTTGCCTCCGCTGTTAACTTCGATACTTCTGGAATTCTGGTCCCATTTGATAGAATCGTCTTTTACCCCCAAGGCATTGAAAACTGCTCTGAAAGGCAGCATGGTCCTGTCTGACACAATAGCAGCAGGCACGTCGGAAACCACCTTCTTTCCGTTGACCAGCACAGTTACATCATCTCCTGCGAAAGCTGCTGAGCCTGACAAAACCAAAAGCGCAAGAATAATGACCGAATATCTTTTTTTCATTACTGTGTTTGCTTCCTTTCAATTTGTATCTCTCTATATATACCCTGTTTATCCTGTTTAATTCTATTCTCCTGTTATTTCTGCACAAAATGACATGCAACGTAATGCCCCAAGCTGATCTCCGCAAGTTCCGGGCCTTGCTCCCGGCAAAGAGGTTCTGCCATGGGGCATCTTCCGCTGAATTTACATCCTCTGATCTCGTCCATCGGGTTTGGCGTTTCCCCGGGCAGCACCTTGCGCCCAGCTTTTCTCCTGACTCCCGGTACCGGCATTATGGATGTCAATGCCTTTGTGTAGGGATGAAGACCTCTTTGGATTATTTCATCCGCCCCGCCTATCTCCATGATGCGTCCTAAGTACATTATTGCAATCCTGTCAGACACCAGCCAGGCCAGAGAAAGGTCATGGGTGATGAAAAGATATGCCAGCCTGTTATGCTTGCGCAGATCCATCATCAGGTTAAGTATTTCTGTGCGGATAGATGCATCCAGCATAGATACGGGCTCATCGGCAACGACGAAATCCGGTTTCATGATGATGGCGCTTGCGATAACCACTCTTTGCCTCTGCCCGCCGCTGAGCTCATGGGGATAGCGAAAAAAGAAATCTTCAGCCGGCACAAGGCCTGCCTGTTCCAAAGCTTCCCTGACCCTCTCGGTCCTCTCCTCTTCCGATTTGACCAGCCGGTTCACCTCCAAAGGTTCGGCGACGATGTCCATGATTATCTCTCGCGGATTTATGGACTGATAGGGATCTTGAAAGATCATCTGCGCCTTCTGACGAAACTGTTTCATAGATCCCTTGTCAAGGCTTTTTATTTCTTCCCCGGAGAAAAAGACCTTTCCTTCCGTAGGTTTGACCAACCCCAAGACGGCCTTCCCCGTGGTAGTTTTACCGCATCCGCTCTCTCCCACTAAAGAGAGTATCTCCCCTTCTTTTATTTGGAAAGATACGCCGTCCACGGCTTTAAGATTTCTTTTGCTGTTGCCGAAGAGATCTTTGGATAGGCTTTTCTTTATTTCAAAATGGACTTTCAGGTC
>ERZ795059.6412-NODE-6412-length-10434-cov-4.849697_pt1 | contig 10434 bp, 10 predicted proteins | sample MGYA00375143_ERZ795059 | MGnify/ENA primary metagenome ERZ795059 (study PRJEB30188, sample SAMN05720168) | activated sludge metagenome | isolation source: Anaerobic digester | place: USA | collected 2015-01-07 ... | reverse complement strand
GCTTGAGGAAGGAACCGTGCTGGTGCTCAATATTCTGAACAAGGAAGCCGCGAGCTTCGAAGTGCGTGCGGAGCAGGCGGAAGCCGCCGAGTAGCCCGGTACGCAGGGGCGCCCGGAGTACCGGGGCGCCCGGAAATCCAGGCAGCTTGGGACGCCCGGGCGCTACGATACAACTACCGGGATATGATAAAAAAAAGGCCGCTAGAAAACAAAGGGTTTTCTAGCGGCCTTTTTCATTAACGAATCCTGTTACGCTTTATACGTTTTCGGAAGAATGACCATTCCGGCGGCGAATACCGCGAGGGCCGCTATCCAGCCGATTATCGCGTTCAGGAAAACGCCTCCGACGGCGAAACCGATGATGCTGCAGCCGGCAATGAAAAGCGCATACGGCATCTGGGTCGCTACGTGCTCAAGATGGGGGCATCCGGCTCCGGTGGACGAGAGAATCGTCGTGTCGGATATCGGCGACGCATGGTCTCCGAAGACCGCTCCGCTAAGCACGGCGGCTACGCTGATAAGCGTGGCGTTCAGGAGAGCTCCGCCGGTAAGAGAGCCGACTTCGCCGAGGGCGATAACGATAGGCAATACTATCGGAATCATAATGGTGAAGGTTCCCCAGCTGGTGCCGGTGGAGAACGAGATGAGAGCGGACAAAGCGAATACGATTCCGGGAAGAAGCCAGATCGGGAAGCCTCCTCCGACGACCACCTCGGACAGATACCGGGCCAGGCCGAGACCGCCGTCTGCCGGAGTCGACTTAATCACCGTGCCGATGGTCCAGGCCATGGTCAGGATGATGAGGGCGGGAACCATGCTGCCGATGCCGTCTTTGAGGGATTCCGAGGCGGTTTTAATGGTAAGCAGCCGCCGGGCGAGATAATAGAGGTAGGTCAGCGAAACGGTGAACACGGCAGAATAGAAAAGAGCTACCGACGCGTCCGTATCGTTGAAGGCCTGTCCCAGCGGAATCGAAGCGATCGCCGCGCCGAGCGACGTTATAGACTCGCCGTCCACCGCGCCCATCCAGGTCGTCAGGGGGAAGAACACCAGGGCTGATACGATGAGAACGATGATCGGGAAGAGCATGTCCCGTGCGAGAGCGCGGGGGTTCTCTTCGTGATCTACTTCTCCGGAGGCGACTCCGTAGCGCTCGACGTTCCACAGCACGCCCTGTTCGCGGGCGAGGCGCTCGGATGCGGCCATGGGGCCGAAATCCCGATGCGTTAGGGAAACGACTACAACCATGATGAGGGCGAGCAAGGCGTACATGTTGTAGGGGATCGACCGGATGAAGAAGGAGAACTCGCTGACGCCCAGAGTTCCGAAGCCCTCAGAACCCTTCACCACCGACATGACGGTCACCACCCAGCTCGAAACCGGCGCGATGATGCACACGGGAGCGGCGGTTGAGTCGAGAATGTAGGCGAGCTTGGCCCGGGAAATTTTCTGCTTGTCGGTGATCGGGCGCATCATTGTGCCCACCGCAAGAGAATTAAAATAGTCGTCGATGAAGATCAGCAGTCCGAAAAACCATGTTGCAATCAGCGTGCTGTTTCTCTTTTTCAGGTGGCGCGACGCCCAATGGCCGAGAGCGCTCGACGAACCGGTGCGCGACAGCATGCCCACCAGGCCGCCCAGAAGGGCGCAAAACAGGAAAATCCTGATATTCCAGCCGTCGCTGAGAGATCCGGCCAGCAGATCGGTTGTATTGATCAGGGCAAGAGCCGGATTCCCGCCGGCGACTATGAGGGCGCCGGAAAGAATGCCGAGAAACAGGGAAATGATGACGTCCTTGGTGATGAAGGCCAAGGCAATGGTGAGTAGGGGCGGAATAAGGCCCCAGGCTCCGAAATGTTCCATACAACGTACTCCTTGTGATTGTTCATTCTAAACGACTATTCGGTCCGGCTCAACTTGATTCTTTTAAAAAAGAGCGGTTTTCCGTCTTCCTGTAAAGGGGAGCTTCGGGATATACTCCGAAAAAGATGAAAACCAAGATTTGCCTTGTGCTAACCGCGCAAACCCTCAAAGAGGATCTTGCCCTTGTAGAGCTCTACCGCCCGTGGATCGACCTAGCGGAGCTTCGCGTCGATTGCCTCAATCCGGAGGAGCGGCTCCATTTCCGCAAGTTTCCGGAGCTCTCCAACATACCCTGCATTCTCACGATACGGCGTAAATCCGACGGCGGAAAATACGTCGAAGGAGAAGGCGCGAGAACCGCCCTGCTCGCGCGCGGACTCGCCTTCGCGGAAACCGACCCCCGCAAGAATTTCTCCTTCATCGATCTGGAGGAAGACCTTCAGGTTCCGAGCATCGAGGAGGCGGCGCGGGCGTTCGGCACGAGGATCATCAGAAGCATGCACAACATGACGGGTCCCGAAACGGATATCCAGGCCCATGTAAAGCGGCTTCGCAAAACCCGCGACGAAATTGCGAAAATAGCCTTCATGCCGCGCTCCCTGTCCGAAGTGACGAACCTGTTCCGCGAAGCGAAGGGCTGCACCGGAGAAGACGTGATACTCATAGCGATGGGGGCCTTCGGAATGCCTTCGCGCATTCTCGCGCCGATTCTCGGCTCCTTCATCACCTTCACCACCAGCGAAGACATGGCGCGCTCGGGGCAGAACACCCTTGGACAGATCGATCCGGTCACCATCAATGAAATTTACCGGATTCGCGAGATCGGGCCGAAAACCCGCATCTTCGGCATCACCGGCAATCCGCTCGCGGCGACCTCGAGCCCGCACATCCACAACAAGGGCTACCGCGACCAGGGGCTCGACGCGGTGTACCTGCCGATCCGCGCGGAAACCGTAGAAGAGGCTCTCGAATTTGCCGAAGAAGTCGGCATCGAAGGCCTGTCGGTAACCTACCCCTTCAAGGAATCGGTTCTGCCGAACCTCGCGCAAATTTCCAGCCAGACGGGGGAAATCGGCGCATGCAACACGATTCTCAGGGAAAACGGCGACTGGAGGGGATTCAATACCGACGCGCCCGGCTTTTCGCGCGCCCTTCTGGAATTTCTCGGCTGCGAAAACCTGAAGAAAAAAAGAGTCTCGATCATAGGAGCGGGAGGCGCCGCCCGGGCCATCGCCCATGCCGTTCACGCGCTGGAAGGACGGGCGTGCATATTCAACCGTACGACGGACAAGGCGCGCGAACTTGCCCACCAGTATAACTTCAAGTGGGCGACCCTCGACGCGGGAAACCGCATCCTTCTGGAAAGCTACTCTGACATCATCATCCAGACGACGAATCTGGGCATGTCTCCGGATACCGAACACGATCCCATCGATTTCTATTCGTTCAGCGGGCACGAGGCGGTCTACGACGTAATCTACCATCCGGAGACCACCAGAATGCTCAAGCGCGCGCAAAAAGCCGGCTGCAGGATATGCAACGGCTACAGCATGCTCAAATATCAGGCTTATCTGCAGTACAAACTGTTTACGGGGATGGAATATGAAGGATGAACTGAAAATACTGGCCGCGCGCACCGCGGTCGACGAACTGGTCGCCCGGGGACGCATCCGCTCGGGGATGAAGCTCGGACTCGGAACCGGATCAACCGCCATGCCGGCGGTTCGCAGAATAGGCGAATTAATCGCCGACGGAACCCTTTCCGGCATCTGCGCGGTCGCAACCAGCTTCCAGACGACGATAGCCTGCGAAAATCTCGGGATTCCGGTCTACTCGATGAACTCCCGGCAGATCGGCGGAAGCCTCGACCTGGCGATAGACGGGGCCGACGAAATTTCTCCTGAAAAACATTTGATAAAGGGAGGCGGCGCCGCCCTGCTCCTGGAAAAAATCGTGGCGTACAACTCGGCAGAGTTCGTCGTTGTCGCGGACGGCTCCAAGGCTGTTTCCAGCCTGGGAACGAAGTTCGCCCTGCCGGTGGAAATCATTCCCGAAGCGCGCATCAGCGTCGCGGCGGCCCTGAAAAAACTGGGCGCAGATGCTGTGCTCCGGGAAGGCGTGCGGAAGGCGGGCCCGGTGGTCACCGACAACGGAAACCTCATTCTCGACTGCCTGTGGGCTTCGCCGGTACAGGCGGACGAGATGGAATACGAAATCAACCGCATCACCGGCGTGGTGGAAAACGGCTTCTTCACCCGCATCCTTCCCTCGGTATGGATTGCCCGCGAAGACGGAACCATCGACAGGAGATAAATAAAAACTACTTTTTCATGAGGCGGCCGAGAACCGGATCTTTCTGCCGCCAGTTCTTGTTCACCTTCACCTGCAAGTCCAGATGGATGTGATAGGGAAAAATCTTGTTGAGGTCTTTCATGGCCTCGAGCCTGATTTTCTTTATCATCGAGGCGCCCTTCCCGATCACCATGGACTTCTGGCTTTCCCGCTCCACGGTTAAAAAGGCGCGCACCCACAGTTCCTTTCCGTTTTTCTTCATTTCGAGATCGGCGATATCGACGTAGAGCGCGTGAGGGATTTCCTCGCGCGTGTTGAGCATTGCCTTTTCGCGGATGACCTCGGCTATGCGGAAATCCACTTCCTGGTCGGTGTAGAATTCTTCGGGATAATAGGCTTCCCCTTCCGGCGCGAGATCGAATAGCCGAATAAGCAGAGGGTCTAAATTCGTGTCTTTCTCGGCGGAAATCTCGAAAATGCGATCCCGGTCGACTCCGGGCAGGACCTTTTCCAGAAACAGCTTCACCGCCGTCGGGCGCGCCTCGGGCAAATCGATCTTGTTAATTCCGACGACGACCCGTTTGGAAATCGGCTTGAGCATTCCGGCGATAATTTCTTCTTCGCGCCCGGGTTCGCGGGTAGCGTCCACCAAATAGAGGATGCAGTCCGCTTCGTCGAGGCGGTCGCGGGCGGTGGCCTTGAGAAGAAGATTCAGTTTTTTTTCGGATTCATGATACCCGGGGGTATCGATAAAGACGAGCTGGCCCCGGGATCCGTTCACGATGCCGCGGATGGCGTTGCGGGTTGTCTGGGGAACAGGGGATACAATGGAAACCTTCTCGCCGCAAGCGGTATTCAGGAAGGTCGATTTTCCGGCCGAGGGGCGGCCGATAATCGCGACAATGGCGCTCCTCTTCGGAACGGGAGCGGGAACCGCTTCCGGACTTGCGTCCGGAAGCGTAGTGTTTTCATCTGACATGGTCAGGAGATTACACCGCCTGAACTTTATTTTCAATCAGCGCGAGGGCCTTGGTGGGACAGTTCTTGACGCATTCTCCGCATGAATCGCACACCGCGTAATCGACGATCGGAATGCCGTCCACGATCTTGATGCAAGATTTCGGACAAACCTTTTCGCATTTTCCGCATTTGATGCATCCGGTTTTGCAGTCTTTGATGACCTGAGCCTTCCGCGGGTTCCGGTTGGAGCAGAGCGTGATCGCTCCGGTTCTATTTACGGGAACGCGGGTGAGAATCTTCTGCGGGCACTCCGCCACGCACAGGCCGCATCCGGTGCATTTGGCGTAATCGACATGGGGGATTCCGTCTTCGAGCACGTGAATCGCATCGAAGGGGCATACCCGCTCGCAATCGCCGAAGCCGATGCAGCCGTAGTCGCAGAGCTTCGTTCCGTTGACTGAAAGCTTCGCGGCCTTGCAGGTCTTGATTCCGTTGTACTGGGCCTTCGGGGGGCACTTTTCAAGCGTTCCCTGGCACAGAAGCACGGCGACCTGTGTTTCGGCCGAGGCCTCCACGCCCATGATTTTTCCCACGGCGGCCGCGCAAGAGGCGCCGCCTACGGTGCAGGAATTAACGGGGGCTTCGCCGCGGGCGATGGCGCCGGCTAAACCGTCGCAGCCGGGATATCCGCAGGCTCCGCAGTTCGCTCCGGGAAGAACCGAGCGCACGGCGGCTTCGGTTGGATCGGTTTCGACATGGAATACTTTCTTGAAAAAGCCCAGGAGAAAACCGAGAACAAGAGCGAGAACAAGAGAGACGACCAGGGTCGCTATGATAATTTCCATCGGTGCGGCTCCTTATTTGATCAGTCCGGCGAAACCGCCGAAGGCCATGGACAACAAACCTGCCGCCACGAAAAGGATCGGGGTTCCCTTGAGAAAGGCGGGAACCGGCGCGATCTTGATCCGTTCGCGAATTCCGGCGAGCAGAAGCAGAGAAATCAAGAATCCGGTCGCGACGCCGACCGCGTACACCAATGATTCGACAAAGCTGTAACCCTTGAGGATTACGTCGAAGGTAACCGCCAGGATCGCGCAGTTCGTCGTGATCAGCGCCAGATACACGCCCATCGAACTATAGAGCGCCGGGGCGCTTTTCTTCAGATAGAATTCGACCAGCTGCACCAGACTGGCGATGACCAGAATAAAGGTGAGAATCTGGAGAAACTCAAGCTTGAAGGGAACGAGAACGAAATTATACAGGGGATAGGTTACCGCCGTCGCCAGCACGGTGACGAACATGACGGCAACGCCCATGCCGGTCGATTTCTTGACATCGGTAGACATGCCGATGAAGGGGCAAAGCGCGAGGAAGCGCATGAGAACGACGTTCTCGACCAGCATCGCGGTTAGGAAAATCTTCATCAAGTCGTTCATTTAGCGGCTCCCTTCTTCAAAAACACGCTCTTCAATACGGCATTCAAGGAAATGAAAAGGCCGAATACGAAAAATCCTCCCGGCGCCTGGCTGAAAAAGCCGATGGAAACGGTTTCGGGAAGGAGGCGGAAGCCGAGAACGGTTCCCGCGCCCAAAAGCTCGCGCACAAAGGATATGCCGACGAGAACCCAGGTGTAGCCGACGCCCATTCCCAGGGCGTCGAAGATTACTTCGTCGATGCCCCGCTTCGACGCGAAGGATTCCACCCGGCCCATGATGATGCAGTTTACGACGATGAGCGGAATGAACACGCCCATCGCCTTCGACAGCTCCGGAGTGAAGGCCTTCATGCAAAGGTCGACGATGGTGGTGAACGACGCGATGACGATGATGAACACCGGAATGCGGATCGAATCCGGAATCAGCTTGCGGAAAAGACTGATGATGATCTCGCTCATCAGAAGAACGAAGGTCATGGCAAGTCCCATTCCGATGCCGTTCGCTATCGATGTCGTAACGGCCAGCGAGGAACAGAGCCCGATCATCAACGCGAGAAGGGGGTTTTCCTTGATCAGACCGTTGGTAAATAAACTCAGATATTTCTTCATCATGAAACTCCCTTATTCCTGTTCCGGGATGACGTTCAGAATGAACGGATCCTCGGCGAACGAGGCGGCTTTTCCGCCGTGCGCAGAACGGAGATACCGGCTGCCTTCATAGGCCGCGATTTTCAGCATGTTCGCGACGCCCTGGGTGGAGATCGTAGCCCCGGAAATCGAATCGATGTCTCCTTCGGGGACGGAAGGCTTCACCAGATACGCGTCTGCGACGGACTTGCCGGCGAACAGCGAATAAAAATCGGGACTCAGCATTTCCTTTCCGTAATTCGCGGAATCGGTGGTAGCGAGAACTCGCAGTCCCGCAAGAGTCGCGTCCGGCAATACGCCGACCAGCAGGGTCGAGGCCTTGTAGGTTTGACCCTTCGCCACGATTCCCACTCCGGCGGCCGAACCGTCCGACGAGCGGGCAAGCCAGGCTTCGCTCAACACCACGGAGCGTTCCACGGAGTTTGCGATGGCGTCGGAGGGAAGCTGTTCAAACGAGCATTCGGGGAAGAGTTCCGCGAGTCCCGCCTCAAGGGTGAAGGGCGCGAGCTCGGCTACAACGGGAGCCGAACCGCTTCCGGCCGCGGCGCCGTGGTTTTTCGCCAGGTAGTCGCCGGCCTGCCAGGCGGCTGCCTTGATGATGGCGGCGACAGCCTTGGAAGAGATTGTCGCGCCCGAGATCGCGGTTACGTCGGCGCCTGTTTTAAACTCGTCGTCGGTCTTCTTTCCGAAGAACTGATCGATGAACGGGGATTCGGCGGTTTTCGTGCCGAGTCCGGGGGTATCCGTGTTCGCGGTGAACTGAACCTTCGTTACGGTCCTGTTCATATTGACGGCGACCAGGAGGGTGGACGATTTATACGTCGGTCCGGTCGCCTGGACGATCATGCCGATCGGGGCGTCGCCCGATACGGCGACGAAGGCGCGGTCGAAACCGATAGAGCCGGAGGGTCCGCCGAACTCGGAGGAAACATCGGTAAAATCCGACGCTTCGGGAAAGAGAACCTTGAGGGCGCCCTTCACTTCATTCGCGGCGGAGGCTTCGATGATCGGAGCGGTCGCGTTGTATACGAAGGCGAGCCCTACGCAGGCGACTACCGCGTAGGCGGCGAGCGTCAGGGATAATTTAAACATCGTTTTCATTTTACGGCCTTCTCCTTCTTCGCGGGCTTCACCCATCCGTATTTCTTCGGAATGATCCGGTTAAGGAAGGGGGTGAGCGCGTTCATGATGAGGATGCTGAACATGACGCCTTCGGGGTATCCGCCGAATACGCGGATCAGGGCGGTTATCAGGCCGCAGCCGAAGCCGAACACGAGCCGCCCCAGAGGAGTCACCGGGCTGGTCGCGTAGTCGGTCGCCATGAACACGGCGCCGAACAGAAGTCCGCCGGTCAACACGGTGAGCAGGGGGTCGATGCCCGCGATCCAGGTAACCGCAACCGCGGTCGCGACCATGGCGACCGGAGCGCGCCAGTCGATCACCTTCGCCGCGATCAGAACGACGGCGGCAATGAGGATCAGGAAAATTCCGGATTCGCCGATGCAGCCGGCTCTCTGGCCGAGGAAGAGATTAAGATAGAGGTCTCCTTCGGAGAAAAAGCCGGTTCTCTGCGCGATCTGTCCGGCTGAAAGCACGACGCCGTCTACCGGCTTGATCACGGAAAGCGGGGTGGCTGTGCTGATCGCGTCCGCGACGAAGGGTGCCGACCAGGTGGTCAGCGGGGTCGCGAAACTCACGAGGAGAAAGGCCCGTCCGGTAAGCGCCGGATTGAACACGTTCGCTCCCAGGCCTCCGAAAAATTCCTTTGCGACGACAATGGCGAAAAAGGCTCCGAGCACGGTCATCCACACGGGAGTCGCGGGAGGAAGGAACAGGGCGAAAGGAGTCCGGTGATGACGGCGGAAAAATCGCCCACGCGGATGTCCTGCTTCGTCAGCTTCCGGAAGAGCGCCTCGAAGGCGACGCAGGAAACCACGGAAGCAAGAATCGTAACAAGAGCCGGAAGGCCGAACAGCCAGCCGCCGTAGAGCGCGAGCGGCAGAAGGGCCGCCACGACCGCGAACATCACGTGCCGGGTCGAAATCGGGCTTGCGTAATGCGGACTGGAGGAAAGATATATTTCGTTTTTATCGGATTCGCCCATCACTTGGCTCCTTTCGTATCAGTACCGGCGGCGGCCTTCTTGGCGGCCTGCTTCGCCATCTCGGTGCGGACCATCAGCTTGCCGATGCGGAAATGCTGGACCAGTTTGACGCGGGCGGGGCACACATAGGCGCAGGTTCCGCACTCGACGCAGTCCATGAGGCCGCATCGCTTCGCTTCTTCCAGGTTTCCGGCCTTCACAGCGCGTGCGATGAGCACCGGAGCGAGCCGGCAGCTGCACACGCTGATGCATCTGCCGCAGCCGATGCAGGGATCTTCGTCCACGAGCGCGGTTTCTTTGGCGGTCAGGAAGAGCACGCCGGAGGTATTTTTCTGAACCGGGAAGCTCGCGCTTTTCATGGCGAAACCCATCATCGGACCGCCGGAAATGATCTTCGCGACCCCGGGATTCAATGTCACCGCTTCGGGGATGAGATCTCCCACCAGGGTTCCGATGGGCACGAGTATGTTTTTCGGCGTAGCGCAGGCTCCGCCGGATATGGTAAGGCCGCGCTCGATAAGGGGCTTTCCTTCGCGGAAGGCCTCTGAGAGGGCTTTCAGTGTGCCAACATTCTGAACCACGCAGCCGGCGGCTGACGGAAGCCCGCCCGACGGCACTTCCCTGCCGGTAACGGCCTTGATGAGCATCTTTTCGCCGCCCTGGGGATATTTCGTCTTGCAAAGCGCGACGGAAATTTTGCAGGCGCCGGGCCCGACGGGATTCTCCCTGAGCTTCGCAGCGGCCGCTTCAAGAACCGGCACCAGATCGGCCTTGTTTTCCTCGAGAACGATGATTCCCTCGGCGGCTCCGGTAATATGCATTGCGATCGCGACCCCGTCGACGACTTTAGCAGCGTCTTCTTCCATTATACGGGCGTCTATCGTGAGATACGGTTCGCACTCGGCTCCGTTAGCCAGAAGGTAGTCGATCTTTGCGCCCTTCGGCGGATTGAGTTTTACATGAGTCGGGAACGAAGCTCCTCCCATGCCGACCAATCCGGCTTCGCGGACTCTCGCCAGAGACTCTTCCCGCGTCGCGGTGAAAGGATCAAGGGAAAAAAGGAAGGCAGTCCTGTCCGAACCGTCGAGATCGGAAGAGCACACGTCTGAACTCCAGTCACACCATCCAATCT
>ERZ795059.6411-NODE-6411-length-10434-cov-17.211870_pt1 | contig 10434 bp, 8 predicted proteins | sample MGYA00375143_ERZ795059 | MGnify/ENA primary metagenome ERZ795059 (study PRJEB30188, sample SAMN05720168) | activated sludge metagenome | isolation source: Anaerobic digester | place: USA | collected 2015-01-07 ... | reverse complement strand
GGTTACGGCCAACCCCTTTCATGACGTCTGAAAACAGCGTTATCGTGGTCGAATCAAAGGCATAAAACTTCTCAAAGCTGATCTTCTCCTTTCGGCTGACCGACAAAAGCGGCTTCAACATACTTGATCAGCGCAAAGTAGTACCGCATGAAAACTTCATTGTTCCGGTCACGTAAAGCGTCTCCTGCCGTGCTTTTGGACGGTGCACTGTCCATCCCAAGGTAGTTGAGCTTTCCTCCCAAAGCCCGCATCCCATCACATACTTCGCCCATCGAATCGCAGCGGGAAAAAATCCCGAATAGCATCACCACCAGCTGATCCCATGAAAAAAAGGACTTGTAGCAGCAGTCGCTGCCGCACTGCCTCACTACAATATCAAATTGCTCTCTCGGAAGAATTTTCATAACCTGTTTAAAAACCGGCTGACTGGCTAAATTCTTTGCTGTATCTTTGCCCATGTTGCAGTTTTTTTTTAGCAAAACAAGCCTACAACATCGGGGCGAAACCTCGCGGGAGTAGTCCCTTTTTCACTGAAATTTTAACCGGTCAGTAGAGACTTAAAACTAAAATTTTAGGTTTAGAACCGAATAAAAGTCCAGGTTTTCAGGAACAAAGGAATATAGGATTTTAAATCGAGTAGGTAGGGGGGATTACTCCTCGCCCCCTTACACCACCGTGCATCCGCCTGCGGCGGACACGGCGGTTTCCTTTAATGGTGCAATGCTTTGTAGTGTAATGTGAAATGATAATCTGTATAAACCAAGTTCTTTGAACCAGCTAGTTCCCGTAGCCTCATGGGCTTGGGGAGTGCCTTGCTTTTGCCACCATCCTTTACCCGAAAGCGTAAGTATCCAGCATTGCCGCGTCCTGACCCCCTGACGTGGTAGAAACTGCTGTAACGAGTAAATCCGTTAGCACTGTTTTAATCCGGCTTGTTGATCATTGATTCGGTACATTTTCTTCTGGTTATAAAAAATTCGGGTAAATTTGCACGGTTTTTACCTAATCACCTATTAGTATGGCTTTACTTGACGAGCTGAGCGAGCAGGAGGTAATTCGTAGGCAATCACTAGATGAGCTGCGGAAGCTGGGAATAGACCCCTACCCTGCTGCCATGTATCCGGTTACCCACACAACCGGCAGCATACTTTCCAACTTCGAAAACCTTTGCGAACAACAAGCTGAGGTTTGCATTGCGGGCCGAATCATGGCACGCAGAATTATGGGCAGCGCTTCCTTCCTTGAACTTCAGGACGAAAAGGGGAAAATTCAGGTTTACGTTAAACGTGACGATATTTGCCCAGGAGAAGATAAAACCTTCTACAACGTCGTATTCAAGAAACATCTGGATATTGGCGATATCATCGGGGTAAAGGGATTTATTTTCCGTACCCAGATGGGTGAGGAGTCTGTTCACGCAAGGGAAATCACCCTCCTTTCAAAGTCCATCAGGCCTCTACCCATTGTCAAGGAGAAGGATGGCAAGGTGTTCGATGCGGTTACCGACGCTGAACTCAGGTACCGTCAGCGCTATGTTGACCTTATCGTTAACCCTCAGGTGCGCGAGGTGTTTGTTAAACGAACCAAAATAGTTAACACCATGCGCGATTTCTTTAACTCAAAGGGATATCTTGAGGTTGAAACCCCTATATTACAGCCTATTCCGGGAGGTGCAGCTGCCCGGCCGTTTATAACCCACCACAATACACTCGACATGCCACTTTACCTCCGCATTGCCGACGAATTATACCTTAAACGCCTGATTGTTGGTGGGTTTAACGGCGTTTACGAGTTCTCCAGGGATTTTCGCAACGAGGGGATGGACCGCACCCATAACCCTGAGTTCACCGTGCTGGAAATTTACGTGGCCTACAAGGACTACTTTTGGATGATGGACTTCACCGAGGAGATGCTTGAGCGGGTTGCCTTATCCCTGCATGGAACAACAGCCATAACCGTTGGCGACAGCACCATCAACTTCAAGCGACCCTTCCGCCGGCTTACCATGACCGACGCCATCAAGGAGTACGCCGGCGTTGATATCACGGGAAAAACCGAGGAACAACTCCGAAGCATATGCAAGGAGCAGGGTATTGAGGTGGACGAAACCATGGGCAAAGGCAAGCTGATTGACACCCTTTTTGGTGAAAAGTGCGAGCAGCACCTGGTTCAGCCAACGTTTATCATGGATTACCCAATTGAGATGTCGCCATTGTGTAAACGCCACCGTAGCAACCCCGAGCTAACCGAACGTTTTGAGTTGATTGTAGGCGGCAAGGAACTTTGCAACGCCTACAGCGAACTCAACGACCCCATTGACCAGCTTGAGCGATTTCAGGAACAGCTCCGCCTCAGCGAAAAGGGCGACGACGAGGCCATGTTTATTGATATGGACTTTGTTCGTGCCCTGGAATATGGTATGCCTACCTGCTCGGGAATGGGAATTGGGATTGACCGGTTAACCATGTTTATGACCAACCAGCCCTCCATTCAGGATGTGATCCTATTCCCTCAGATGCGCCCTGAAAAAAAACAGCTGAAAGACCCTGTTGAGGCCTATTCCCAAAGGAACATACCGGCTGAGTGGGTGCCTGTTCTCCAGAAGTTGGGCTACAGCACCGTTGTATCGCTAACCAATGTTGCTCCGGGTAAACTGTTTAACGACATTTGCGGCTATAACAAGAAAAACAAGCTGGGGCTGCAAAATCCAAGTATGGACGATGTTAAACGCTGGGTTGAGCAGTAGGTGTATGAATTCATAGCCCGGTGAAATTCGCAGGTTGCTTCTTAAATGGCAGGAAAGTGTAGCGTTATGCCGCTATACAAACCGTACCAAAAGGTAGGTGGCAATGGTAAGCGTACAGTAGGCGGTATAGGGTTTCATTGGTATGTACTCTGCAGGATGAATACCCAACCTACGCCCATTATATCCGGCAAGCAGCACCTTTTCAAAAAGGTAAACCACAACTGTAGCCAGCGCAACCCCTTCAATTCCAAATAATTGTATAAATATTAGGCTTAATGCTATGTTTAGCACCATCTCGAGCGTAGAGGCCAGCAGCGCAAAACTATTTTGCTGAAATCCCATGGTAACCGTTTGCGGGAAAATAGTTCTGCTGGTAACCAGCAGGGCATAAAGCATGAAAATATTGGCGCTTTGCAAGTAGTCGGAGCTAAATATCACCGGGAATAGGGGCTTGCTTAAGATAATCGCCACCACCGACAGGGGGAACAAGATGTGCATGAGCTTCAGCGATTCCCTCCTGAGCCTCTCCAGGGTATCGCCAATGTGCTCCTTTACCCCAAACTCTACCAGCATGGAGTTGCTCAGCCCAACGGTGAGTATGGTAATTAGCGGAATTTCCCTGGCGCCAAACCGGTAAGCTGCAAAGGTTGACGAATCGTAGTAGGCTGAAATAATAAGCTGGTCAATGTAGAGGCCCGAGCTGCTAACCAGGTACTTCAACGATAGCGGCGTGCTCTTTGCAATAAAATCAAACATGAACTTCCGGTCAATTTTTAGCTCCGCATACCGGCGAACAACAACCAACAGCCACACCATCCGGATGGCCGAAATGCCTATCAAACCGAAAATGCAAAGCTCAACCCTGACATCAACCAGCAGGGGCAACACCACCATGGCCACCTGCAACGAGTAGGCTATAAGCCCATAGGCAATCATTTTACGAGGTTGATTTTCAATCAGGTAGATGTACTCAATCAGGAGCGTTGGGGTGCTCAGCATGATGTACAGGATTGTTTGCTTGAAGTAAGGGAAGTTGGCCACCCCTGCCAGCTGCCCGATCAGGTTTTTAAAAACCAGCAGCAGCAAAGCCGACACAAGGGTTAACGCCACAACCACTACCAGAGCGCAGAAAATTTCAGGACGCTTGGAACCCGAATCCCTGCTGACAGATGAAGACGTCATGGGGAGAAGGGCTTGAATAATTCCGGTAATCCAAAAGGTGGTAAGGAGGCTGGCAATAAACAGCACCACCTCGTACTGCCCAACCTGCGCCTGAGGAAGCGATAGCTTCACCATGGCCATACCAATGGTGAAAACAGCCAGAAACCTGATAATCTGGTAGGACTGAAGGGCTCTTGTGTTGTCTAGCTTCACCTTACGTATCAAAAATGGCTACAGGATGCTAAAGTATTAAAAAAACAGCTCGCAGCCAGGACATGGGCAACAAAGTTTCCCCATTTTTTTATTTCAGGTTGAAGAAATTTTATAACTTTGCAGCCTAAATCACATGGTGGATGTAGCTCAGCTGGTTAGAGCACCAGATTGTGGATCTGGGGGCCGTGGGTTCAAGTCCCATCTTCCACCCCTGAACCGGAGGCAACTCCGGTTTTTTTTTGCTCCATTCCACACCCACTCCATGCCCGGAAATGCAGCGCCCCCCCATGCTGCATGGATAAACCGTTTGCGTCCTTATGGTCCTGCACAGAATTATGGCAGGCGAAAAGTAAGGAAAATAATCATTTATTTGTTGAGTGCATGTGATGCCTGCATCATTCTTAAACCCAAAATGAATGGTATTACATACGAGTGAGTTAGTGGTTATTATAAAAAACACACATACAGCAAGATAGATGTACGAATCAATAGGGTTTAATTACGACAAACGATGTATTAATAAAAATTTTACCGCATTATGAGACATAAGGGCTTTAATGTGATTTTCATTATGGTTTTCACAATGATAATTTCGAGCTGTAAAACATATTATATCCCGATTGAAAAGTTTTAATGAACAATTTAAAGCCATTGATTCGGTTGAATTAAAAACCGTAGATGCAAGAGGTTCAATGGGAGATGTTGTTACTTATAAAACATATCCTTTTGACTACATAAAATGTGTAGATAAAGATAATAGTCCATTTGAATTAAAGAGTAGCCCAACAATTTAAGTTCGCGTTACTGGTATAAATAACAAAAGAATTTATTTCTATTTTGATCAAATGTTCGTACAGGATTCTATTCTAAAAGGAGATGGTTCGAGATTTATTTATTATACCGAACAAATACGAATAAAAAACATTGAATTGATTGAGGTTTAAGATGGGCATAAAAATTTCAAATATGCTGATAAAAAGAACAACAACCGCTAACAAAAATAAGTGTTTAAAGGGATTAAGGCTAGGATGTAAGCTAGTTGCTTTTTACTCAAATAAAAAATTTTGTTAACGATTTTCACAACTTTTGTTAACTTCGAACCTTGGTTACGTGATTAGCAGACCCAACAAGACAAAGAAAAATTATGATAGTAAATTATATTCATTGGAATATAGACCCTGAGATTATCAATATTTTTGATATTTCGATTAGATACTATGGGATCCTATTTGTGGGAGGATTGGTGCTTTGCATGTTAATCTTAAAAGGTATTTTTAAAAAAGAGGGAATCCCGTTGAATAAATTAGAAAAACTTTCAATTTACGGAATAATAGGAATTTTTGCCGGAGCTAGACTTGCTCATTGCTTATTTTATGAGCCATCATACTATTTGAGCCATCCATTAGAAATTATTCTACCAATTCAACCGACAGTTGATGGCGGGTATAAATTCACTGGTTATCAAGGGTTAGCCAGTCATGGAGGAGCATTGGGTTTAATTATTGCTTTGATAATTTATGCCAGAAAGACAAAAGAATCAATTATAAAAACGATTGATTTAATAGCAATTGTTGCAGGTTTAGGAGCATGCTTTATAAGACTTGCCAACTTGATGAATTCTGAGATTATTGGAATTCCAACAAATGTTCCGTGGGCTTTTATTTTTGAGCGGGTAGATAGTTTGCCACGACATCCGGCTCAGCTATACGAAGCAATTGCTTATTTACTGATATTCGGATTGATGCTATATCTTTATAAAACTAAACGGGAAAACCTTAAAAACGGATTCTTTTTTGGGTTGGTAATCACGTTGATTTTTGTAACCCGTTTCTTTATCGAATTTATAAAGGAAAAGCAAGTTCCTTTTGAAGAACAGATGAAATTAGATATGGGACAATTGTTGAGTATTCCGTTTATTGTTTTAGGTACTGGATTTATAATTCATGGATTGGTAAAGACAAAAAAAATCGGACCAGCGCACAACGGTAAAGCTATTGCCTGTGCAGCGCCAATCCCAAGGTTATAGCTCTTATCAAAGTTTGGTATTACTTGATCCGGAATTGCTTCGAATTCGGCAACTAATCATGACACCATTTGTTCTACATCACCCTTAAAAAAACGACTTAAACGGCACGCCATGACAAAACCTAGAGTAAAAATCTGCTGTATAGGTAGCATTGAAGAAGCAAAAATCGCAATTGAACACGGTGCATCTGCTTTGGGCTTAGTCGGGAAAATGCCAAGTGGACCGGGTGTAATTGGTGATGAGCTAATAAATAAAATTGCAAGGGCTGTTCCTCCACCGATTTCTACTTTCTTGCTGACAAGCGAAACTAAGCCAAAAGACATTATCTCGCATTACAAAAAAGTGTACACATCAACAATTCAAATTGTAGATGAGCTGGAAGATAGAGGTTATGAGCTGATTCGTAACGAGTTACCGAATGTAAAACTAGTGCAAGTTATTCATGTTATTGACGATAATTCTGTAAAAGAAGCCATTGAAATTTCCAAGTATGTTGATGCAATTTTATTGGACAGCGGAAATCCAAATTTACCAGTAAAAAAGCTAGGCGGAACAGGGAGAACACATAATTGGGAATTAAGCCTAAAAATCAGGGAATCAATACCAATTCCAATTTTCCTTGCAGGAGGGTTAAATAAAGATAATGTAAGACAGGCAATTGAAACAGTTCATCCGTTTGGCATTGACCTCTGCAGCGGTGTTCGTACTAACGGAAAACTTGACAAAAATAAGCTGAGAGAATTTTTTAATGCGGTTAATGAATAGCAAAAAAATAAGGCGTTACCAGCAATATAAATTTCTGGATTTTAAGTGGTTAAATCAGGTATTCTACTCTGCCCCGCTACTGCGCGAGTCCTCTCGTGGGGTAGTGAAGCATAGAAAAAGAAGGAAACAGGTGGTAGAAAAAAGAGGTAAACTGGTGGTATTGTGCTTTGTGAATTAAAAAATAGATGTGTAAAGTCTAGTGGCAGAGGGTTTGGGGTGAGGCTGCCACACGACAGTAACCGATCCGCCAGCTGGCGGAGAGCTCGCCGAAGGCAACCGTACGGCAGCGATGGGGCCAGCCGTTCCGAATACCTGCTCGAAGCTGACCCCCTGCGGTTTATCCGGTTGATACCAGGCCATAAAAGTGGTCAAGTTACAGATGCATACACCCATGCGAGCCAAAAAAATTTACAGGAAATTAGAATCCCATTTGATGAGTTGCAGAAAAATTACATATATTTGTTTCAAATGAAATTTTTTTACTATTGCATAGAATGGTAAACGCAACTTTATGGCGCCTATACATCCAAAAATGGAAATAAAGTGCTATGGAGTGGCGCCTATAAACGAGTTGTGGGCAATTTAAGAAAGGACAACTAAATTAAAATAATATGACATGAAATCAATATTAACAATCGGTTTGACTTTGACAATACTGACAGAACTAAATGCTCAAACAGTAGTCAAAATGGAAAAGCTAAATGGTGTTTACATAATGCCATGTAAAGTCAACGGACTTTCCCTGAAATTCATTTTTGACACTGGGACAAGCGATGTGTCAATATCTTTAACAGAAGCCTTGTTTATGCTAAAAAATGGTTACTTATCAGAAGATGATTTAATCGGAACAGAGTATTACCGAATTGCAAATGGAGATATTGAAGAAGGGACAAATATTGTGCTTAAAACCATTGAAATCGGTAAGCTAAAATTGTATAATGTTAAAGCTAGTGTTGTGCATAATTTAAGTGCGCCACTTTTACTTGGACAAACAGCTTTAAGCAAATTAGGAAAAATAGAATTTGATTATGCAAATAGTACATTGACAATTTTAGGCGGTCCGAGTGAATATGTTTATCATAATAATAACAGAATTTCATATTCAGATAATTCAAACAATTATTCTTCAAAAGAGAGCGTTTATACTGGAAATTATAAGTTTGCAACCACATTTGACAACCCACCTTTTGAAGTACCAATAAGAAGCGAACCGAATGTAAATTCGAGAGAAGTTTATAAATGCCCTAAAAATGCAACTGTCTATGTGATAGATAATAGTGGAGAAATCTTTTTTAAGGTATATGTTAATGGATATACAGGCTATATTACAAAAGGTTTTTTAAAACGAAAATGGTAAAATTGCCCACAACACGCAGTATAGTTAATTGCCGGTGCAGTACGTATTCGAGCGGCACAGCTCTTATCAAAAGTAGTTATAACTTGATTGAGAAGTGCTTCGAAATCGGCAACTAACCATACCACCAACCGTTATAGGGCATTTAAAAAAAAGACAGCATACATACAAATGATAGAACTAAAAAAATTACAAGCAGGTTACTTTTTGATATTCGAACTTTGGACTTCGGCAAAAAAACTTTTGGATTACCAAATCAATGACAAATCAAAATATAAAATTTACAATACCCTAAACTTTTACTATTTTGATAAGGTTAAAACACTTACTAAAAAGTTAGGTGAAAAGGCATATTACAAAGAGAAGGTTTCCAATAATTTGTTTTATGCACTCGAAAGAGAATTTTATTTTCACAAATACACAGTTCCTAAAACTGGAATTGGATTGAGAAGTTATTGCTTTTTTAGTTATCCAATGCAGCAATTGATGTATGCAGTTGGTTTATACTTTTTAAAAACAACACAACAATTTCTAATAGATAAGCAAAGCACAAAAATAAAATCATTTTATGGAGGTGACCTAAAGTTTGACGAGGATACAAAAGAATTGGTACTTAATAAAGACACTACACTTTATTATAATCACTACTATAATTTTAAGAAGGAATTAATAAATGCAACAAAAGACCCAAACGAAAAAATTTTTTTAAGGTTAGACATTCAAAACTATTTTGACAATATCAGTATTTCTAAACTTCTTGATTTAATAGAATTCAGTATCAAACCGGGTGATTTAAAAATATACAACTTTGATTCTTCAACAAAGGAGCAAATTGAATTTTATTATCGCTTTTTAAGTAACGGAATTGACAATATTCCCCAATCTGATAACAACATTATTTCAAATTTCATTAGTCATCTTTATTTAACATTTGGTGATTTTATTATTGAGGATGCAATTAATGAATTAAATAGCGAGTATAAAATAGTCGTTGATTATAAAATAATTCGCTACGTAGATGATATATACTTAGCTATTGATTTCAAGCCATATGATATTACTGAGCCCAACTACTCGGAAGACACAAGGAATGGCTTTATTTATCAACTCCTTAACAAAATAGCAGACGAATTTTACAAACAATTAAACTTACGATTTAATGGTAAAGCTGAACTTTTTCGCATTGGAAATGTAGCTGAAAAACAAAATCTTTTAGACCTAATTAAAAAAGTTTCTGAAGATTATCCTGAACCTGAATCCGACAAAGATATTGCCGTTGCAGACAAAGTAAATCGTCTTTTAGGACTTATTGACGATATTAAAACTAGAGATGTGTCGCAGGTTTACAAAGATTTGTCTAGACAAGAAAGTGAAACCCTAAAAGATGTTTATGATAAAGCCGTATTAGGATTAATGTCAACAGCGGCAAACATCGTAAGGCTTGAAGCTAAGTTTGTTGACTTTAATTTTGATTTACTTCGAGTATACCCACAACCTTTAATTATTTTACTTACTGTTTGTCCTGTCGCAAAAGCAAGACTAGAAAATTATTTACTTGCAAAAACAAATTTGACAACTTTTGATAGAGACTTATTGGTGGTTATGTTATGTCAATCAGGTTTTTCAGATCAAGCATTATTCAATAAGCTACAAGCCAATGAACAACTAAAGCCAATTTTCGATTTTATGAAGTTTAAGAAAGTTGTAGATAACAAGCAAACAGGCTACTATAAAGTTGACATCAAAAAAATGACAAAACTTACTAAGCAAGTCAGTTTTATTGAACAAATCAGACAACGGATTTATTATGAACGACAAGGACATTATTCAATTTCATTAAATCATTTATTAAACGAAGTCCAATTGGCTTGTTGTATTTTAGAAGGCAAAGACATAAAAACATATAAGGAGCCTGATGTTGATTTATTCTTAACTACGAAAAGCCTCGACAATTCTACAAAAACAAAAATATCTAATTTATTCAATAGGAGGAATAATAATCCTGTTTCGCATCCAGGTAGTGATTCGAGAGTTGCTTGGTCTGTTGACAAAAATGAATATTATGATTATAAAGAATTTGTTGCAAAAACTATGGAAACAATAACAAAATGATAATAAAAAAAGCCCTATAACACGCGTTATGGCCAATTTGACGAATGAAACAAAAAA
>ERZ795059.6410-NODE-6410-length-10438-cov-8.541269_pt1 | contig 10438 bp, 6 predicted proteins | sample MGYA00375143_ERZ795059 | MGnify/ENA primary metagenome ERZ795059 (study PRJEB30188, sample SAMN05720168) | activated sludge metagenome | isolation source: Anaerobic digester | place: USA | collected 2015-01-07 ... | reverse complement strand
CCTGGGGGGCTATATATTTCAGGAGATTGTCCTTGTCGACTTTTTCCCTGATCTTTGAAGCGCCGTAGCCTATTATCTGGGTATTGAGCCTGTTTGCTATTTTCTTTTCAATGCCCACGAAGGCACCACCGCAGATGAAAAGGATATTCTTGGTATCGACGGGGATCATTTTCTGCTCGGGATGTTTCCTTCCTCCCTGGGGAGGGACATTCACTATTGAACCTTCGAGAAGCTTCAGCAGGCCCTGCTGAACTCCTTCCCCTGAAACATCGCGGGTTATCGAAGGATTATCACCCTCTTTCCTTGCGATCTTGTCGATCTCATCAATGAAAACTATTCCCTTTTCTGCTGCTTTTACATCATAATCAGCATTCTGGAGCAGACGTGTAAGCAGACTTTCTATATCCTCGCCGACATATCCGGCTTCTGTAAGGACTGTTGCATCAACAATTGTAAAAGGGACATGAAGCATTCTGGCTACGGTCCTTGCAAGAAGTGTTTTACCTGTACCGGTTTCACCGACAAGGATAATATTTGATTTCTCAATTTCAACCTCATCGGCTTCAGCCTTCTGCATCAGTCGCTTATAATGGTTATAAACCGCAACTGATATGACCTTTTTGGCCATATCCTGGCCAATTACATACTGATCGAGGAAATGTTTTATTTCTGCCGGTTTAAGAAGATTTACGGTGTCGAATTTAGTACTCTTCTTTGAACCTAGTTCCTCATTCATTATGCTGTATGCCTGCTCGATACAATGGTCGCAGATATGACCCTCGAGGCCGGCAATCAGAATATTGGCATCTTTTTTAGATCGGCCGCAGAATGAACATTTATCCATCTTGTTTATTGTTCGTTTTTCTGGAGGATCTCATCGATCATCCCGTATTCCTTTGCTTCAAAGGAAGTCATCCAGTGATCCCTGTCGGCATCCTTAGCTACTTTTTCAACAGAATTGCCTGTATGCAGGGCTATAATTTCATAGAGCTCGTTTTTGATCTTCAGTATCTCGCGTGCCTGTATTTCTATATCTGAAGCCTGGCCTTCAAAACCGCCCATCGGCTGGTGGATCATAATTCTTGAGTGTTTCAATGCAGACCTCTTGCCTTTTTTTCCTGCTGTCAGCAACACTGCACCCATCGAAGCAGCCATACCGGTACAGATCGTCGCCACATCGGCTGAAATATACTGTATGGTGTCATATATTCCCAGTCCTGCATGTACATGCCCGCCGGGAGTATTGAAATAGATCTGAATATCTTTACCCGGATCTGAAGAATCGAGATAAAGCAGCTGAGCCTGGATAATATTGGCTACATCATCATCGATAGGAAGGCCAAGGAAGATTATCCTGTCCATCATAAGACGCGAAAACACGTCCATCGAAGCAACATTCAGCTGTCTCTCCTCAATGATTGTAGGAGATATATAACTTCCGTAGATAGATGATAAGCGGTGAAGCTTTAAACTGCCGATACCGAACTTACTCCTGGCATATTTTGCGAAATCGTCTGTATTGCTCATTATTGTTCAATTTTAATAGGATAACAAAGATATAAAGATTAATTCTAACTTCCATTATTCAAATCCTTTGTGTATCCTTTGAGCGCCTTTGTGGTTAATTTTTTTACCACTAAGGGGCACAAAGGCTATCACAAAGTAACACAAAGGAATATAGTAAGTTAACATTATTTATAAATTAAGCGGACTAAATATTAGTATGAATTATTTCTCAAATAACTTATTGAATTCTTCAACTGTCAGACTTTTATTTTCGACTTTCACAGTTTCTTTAAGGTTTTCGAGGACTTTATCTTCCAGTATCTTATCTGCAATTCTTTTTGCATCGTCCTCTCTTTTAAGGGTTTCTTTGGCATAGTTGGTTATCTGTTCGTCGTTAGCGTAATAAAGTCCGTATTGCCTGAACTGGAACCTGGTAATATTTTCAGCTTCCTTAACCAGTTCTTCCTCAGTAAGCTTTATACCGGCATTCTTAGCCACTTTATTCTTGATAAGCTGCCATTTAAGATCTTCCCTGAATTTATCAAATTCCTTTTCGATCTCTTCGGAAGTGGTTTTTTCATTCACTCTCAGGAGCCATTTTTTAAGGAATTCTTCAGGAAGGGGGAATTCAGTTTTTTCCAGAGCCAGCCGGCGGATATCCTGCATAAGCTTGTAGTTACTTTCCCGTGAAAGGTTTGCGGAAATCTCCTCCTCTATCTTTTTCATGAACTCTTCCGATGTGGAAATAACACCCTCGCCATAGATCCGGTCATAAAGATCAGGACCTTCCTCGGCAGGGAAAAAACGTGATATCTCTTTGATAGTGAACCTGAAATTACCATCAAGGTTTTCACAATCTTTGGTTTCCTTCTTTACTAAACCGGCAATTTCGGCAGTATTCGGGAAAGCCTTACGGATATCGAAGTCGATTAAATCATTTTCCTTTTTCCCGATGAAAGTCTTCTTTATTTCTTCGTCCTTTATTATATCGACAGCCAGGGTGGTCTCTTCGGCGCTGATACCATCGGGTATTACCTCCCCGGTTTCATTTATTGCCTCTATTTTCCCTTTCAGGATATCTTTTTCTTCGGATATGCCGGCATTTCTGAACTCGCCGTAACGGCGGGTATAACTGCTGACATAATCGTTTTTCATTTTGTCGTCAATTATGATCTCATGATAGATAACCTTATTTTTCTGGCTCAGGTCCAGTTCGAAAACAGGAGCAAGGCCCAGCTCGAATGAGAAAGTAAGATCATCACTGTTTTCAAAGTCAATTTTCTCATTCTGATCAATTATCGGGAGAGGGTCGCCAAGTATTTCTATTTTCTCGTCGGTAAGATATTTATGAACGTTTTCCGAGACCATTTTATTTATTTCATCCACCTTTACAGCGGTGCCGTACATTTTCCTGATCAGTCCTATCGGCACCATACCGGGTCTGAATCCCTTGATATTTGCCTTTTTACGATAATCTTTCAAAACTGTTTCAACTTTTCCTTCATAATCGGCTTTTCCTAACCTGATCGTAATGACAGCATTGAGGTCGTCTCTGTTTTCTCTGGAGATATCCATCTTTGGTTATTGAATTATATTTTCATTTAAAAAACCGCCAAAACGCACATTATCAGAGGTTGAAGGCGGTTTGTCTGTTTTGTGCGGATGAAGGGACTCGAACCCCCACGTCATTAAGACACAAGATCCTAAGTCTTGCTCGGCTACCAATTACGACACATCCGCGAAAAAATCCCCGCAAAAGTACTATAAATTAGCTTAAAAACAAACGGGAATATTTACTTCCTGAGCTCGAAGTTCTTGCCCAGGTAAACTTTTCTTACATGCTCGTCTTCAGCAAGTTGTGATGCAGTTCCCGATTTAAGGATCTTTCCTTCGAAAAGAAGGTAGGCCCTGTCGGTAATCGAAAGGGTCTCATGAACGTTATGATCGGTGATAAGGATGCCTATATTTTTATTCTTCAGGTGGGAAACTATATTCTGGATATCTTCAACAGCGATGGGATCGATCCCGGCAAAAGGTTCATCGAGAAGAATGAAGCGGGGTTTGAGGGCAAGGGCCCGGGCTATTTCAGTACGTCTTCTTTCACCTCCCGAGAGCTGAATACCTTTGCTTTTTCTTATTTTCTGAAGCCCGAATTCATTTAACAGAGATTCAACTCTTTCAGCCTGCTCTTTTTTAGAAAAATCGGATAATTCAAGTACTGCCCTGAGATTATCTTCAACAGACAGATTCCTGAATACCGAAGCCTCCTGTGCAAGGTAACCCAGACCTTTACGTGCTCTTTTGTAGACAGGAAGATTCGTTATCTCTTGATCGTCAAGGAAGATCCTTCCTTCCTTGGGTCGGATCAATCCTACAATCATATAAAAAGAGGTTGTCTTTCCAGCCCCGTTTGGTCCGAGCAACCCGACGATCTCACCCTGTTCCACTTCAAAGGAAACATGGTCGACAACCGTACGGTTATGATATTTCTTTACAAGGTTTTCTGTATGAAGCTTCATAACATGGTTCAGGTTGCATGATCAGTAGCCGTTTCGGATTTATCTTCATCCATAAAGGCTTTGTGCTCTTTTTCCTTTTTCTTTATAACCCTTCCGGAGATACCGATGCTGACCTCATAAAGGATGAGAAGAGGAATACAGACCAGCATTTGTGAAAAAACATCAGGGGGAGTAATGATAGCTGCCACAATGAAGATTACGACAATGGCATGTTTACGGTACTTTCTCATGAATGTCGGAGTGATGATACCGATCTTTGTGAGAAAAAAAGCAATTATCGGAAGTTCGAAAATCACTCCGGTCGCGAGACATATAGAAGTTATGGTTCCGATATATGATCTGATATTGATCTGGTTGACAACATCGGCACTGACCTGGTAAGAGCTGAGGAAATGTACTGAGAGCGGGGCAAGCAGAAAATATCCGAACAGAACCCCGATGAAGAATAGTCCGGTTGAGAACAAAACAGCTCCTCTTGTATATTTTGCTTCATTTTCGTGCAATGCAGGCTTGAAAAACATCCAGAATTCGCGGATTACTACAGGGAATGCCATAATAAGACCGGCAACAAGCGCAACAATGATATGGGTCGTTATCTGACCTGCCATTTTTATACTTATCAGGTTAAGCTGCTGCCTGTTGATACAGAGCGCGTCGATACTGAGCTGGTGCCCGAAAATATTCGCATGCCCGAGGTTACACAGCAACCTGTTTGTAATGAATTCAGGATTTTTTGGAGCCAGTATTATTTTATCAAAAATGAAATTCTTAAGGAAGAACGCCAGGAGCATCAATACAAAAATGGCAATGAAGGAACGGATTATATGCCATCTCAGTTCTTCGAGATGTTCGAGGAATGACATTTCTCCTTCTCCTCCTTTGGCCGATTTCCATTTGAAAGCCATTTGTCGTCAGTATTAAAATTCAGCGTGTAAAGATGCTAAAACTTCCATTTCAAAACAATATACCTATTATTATATAATGGTTTTATAAAAACTATTTGTTAATAATATCATAAATTATTTTTTTGATTTATAAAATGATTAAATTTATGTAAAAAGTAAGAAAGGACACGTTTTGACAGAATTAACAAGAAATGAAGTTATGGTAAGTGACAGCACCATACATGATTATTTAAAGAAGTATTTTGGTTTTGATACATTTAAAGGTAACCAGGAAGGTATAATCAAGAATATTCTTGATTATACCTTCCTGGTTACCTTTAAATGTATCAAAACCAAAATACTTCTTTAAATAATCATGTATGGTGCTGTCACTTACCATAACTTCATTTCTTGTTAATTCTGTCAAAACGTGTCCTTTCTTACTTTTTACATAAATTTAATCATTTTATAAATCAAAAAAATAATTTATGATATTATTAACAAATAGTTTTTATAAAACCATTATATAATAATAGGTATATTGTTTTGAAATGGAAGTTTTAGCATCTTTACACGCTGAATTTTAATACTGACGACAAATGGCTTTCAAATGGAAATCGGCCAAAGGAGGAGAAGGAGAAATGTCATTCCTCGAACATCTCGAAGAACTGAGATGGCATATAATCCGTTCCTTCATTGCCATTTTTGTATTGATGCTCCTGGCGTTCTTCCTTAAGAATTTCATTTTTGATAAAATAATACTGGCTCCAAAAAATCCTGAATTCATTACAAACAGGTTGCTGTGTAACCTCGGGCATGCGAATATTTTCGGGCACCAGCTCAGTATCGACGCGCTCTGTATCAACAGGCAGCAGCTTAACCTGATAAGTATAAAAATGGCAGGTCAGATAACGACCCATATCATTGTTGCGCTTGTTGCCGGTCTTATTATGGCATTCCCTGTAGTAATCCGCGAATTCTGGATGTTTTTCAAGCCTGCATTGCACGAAAATGAAGCAAAATATACAAGAGGAGCTGTTTTGTTCTCAACCGGACTATTCTTCATCGGGGTTCTGTTCGGATATTTTCTGCTTGCCCCGCTCTCAGTACATTTCCTCAGCTCTTACCAGGTCAGTGCCGATGTTGTCAACCAGATCAATATCAGATCATATATCGGAACCATAACTTCTATATGTCTCGCGACCGGAGTGATTTTCGAACTTCCGATAATTGCTTTTTTTCTCACAAAGATCGGTATCATCACTCCGACATTCATGAGAAAGTACCGTAAACATGCCATTGTCGTAATCTTCATTGTGGCAGCTATCATTACTCCCCCTGATGTTTTTTCACAAATGCTGGTCTGTATTCCTCTTCTCATCCTTTATGAGGTCAGCATCGGTATCTCCGGAAGGGTTATAAAGAAAAAGGAAAAAGAGCACAAAGCCTTTATGGATGAAGATAAATCCGAAACGGCTACTGATCATGCAACCTGAACCATGTTATGAAGCTTCATACAGAAAACCTTGTAAAGAAATATCATAACCGTACGGTTGTCGACCATGTTTCCTTTGAAGTGGAACAGGGTGAGATCGTCGGGTTGCTCGGACCAAACGGGGCTGGAAAGACAACCTCTTTTTATATGATTGTAGGATTGATCCGACCCAAGGAAGGAAGGATCTTCCTTGACGATCAAGAGATAACGAATCTTCCTGTCTACAAAAGAGCACGTAAAGGTCTGGGTTACCTTGCACAGGAGGCTTCGGTATTCAGGAATCTGTCTGTTGAAGATAATCTCAGGGCAGTACTTGAATTATCCGATTTTTCTAAAAAAGAGCAGGCTGAAAGAGTTGAATCTCTGTTAAATGAATTCGGGCTTCAGAAAATAAGAAAAAGCAAAGGTATTCAGCTCTCGGGAGGTGAAAGAAGACGTACTGAAATAGCCCGGGCCCTTGCCCTCAAACCCCGCTTCATTCTTCTCGATGAACCTTTTGCCGGGATCGATCCCATCGCTGTTGAAGATATCCAGAATATAGTTTCCCACCTGAAGAATAAAAATATAGGCATCCTTATCACCGATCATAACGTTCATGAGACCCTTTCGATTACCGACAGGGCCTACCTTCTTTTCGAAGGAAAGATCCTTAAATCGGGAACTGCATCACAACTTGCTGAAGACGAGCATGTAAGAAAAGTTTACCTGGGCAAGAACTTCGAGCTCAGGAAGTAAATATTCCCGTTTGTTTTTAAGCTAATTTATAGTACTTTTGCGGGGATTTTTTCGCGGATGTGTCGTAATTGGTAGCCGAGCAAGACTTAGGATCTTGTGTCTTAATGACGTGGGGGTTCGAGTCCCTTCATCCGCACAAAACAGACAAACCGCCTTCAACCTCTGATAATGTGCGTTTTGGCGGTTTTTTAAATGAAAATATAATTCAATAACCAAAGATGGATATCTCCAGAGAAAACAGAGACGACCTCAATGCTGTCATTACGATCAGGTTAGGAAAAGCCGATTATGAAGGAAAAGTTGAAACAGTTTTGAAAGATTATCGTAAAAAGGCAAATATCAAGGGATTCAGACCCGGTATGGTGCCGATAGGACTGATCAGGAAAATGTACGGCACCGCTGTAAAGGTGGATGAAATAAATAAAATGGTCTCGGAAAACGTTCATAAATATCTTACCGACGAGAAAATAGAAATACTTGGCGACCCTCTCCCGATAATTGATCAGAATGAGAAAATTGACTTTGAAAACAGTGATGATCTTACTTTCTCATTCGAGCTGGGCCTTGCTCCTGTTTTCGAACTGGACCTGAGCCAGAAAAATAAGGTTATCTATCATGAGATCATAATTGACGACAAAATGAAAAACGATTATGTCAGCAGTTATACCCGCCGTTACGGCGAGTTCAGAAATGCCGGCATATCCGAAGAAAAAGATATCCTGAAAGGGAAAATAGAGGCAATAAATGAAACCGGGGAGGTAATACCCGATGGTATCAGCGCCGAAGAGACCACCCTGGCTGTCGATATAATAAAGGACGAAGAAATAAAGAAGACTTTCATCGGGAAAAAGGAAAATGATTTAATCGACTTCGATATCCGTAAGGCTTTCCCGAATACTGCCGAAATTGCCGGTTTAGTAAAGAAGGAAACCAAAGATTGTGAAAACCTTGATGGTAATTTCAGGTTCACTATCAAAGAGATATCACGTTTTTTCCCTGCCGAGGAAGGTCCTGATCTTTATGACCGGATCTATGGCGAGGGTGTTATTTCCACATCGGAAGAGTTCATGAAAAAGATAGAGGAGGAGATTTCCGCAAACCTTTCACGGGAAAGTAACTACAAGCTTATGCAGGATATCCGCCGGCTGGCTCTGGAAAAAACTGAATTCCCCCTTCCTGAAGAATTCCTTAAAAAATGGCTCCTGAGAGTGAATGAAAAAACCACTTCCGAAGAGATCGAAAAGGAATTTGATAAATTCAGGGAAGATCTTAAATGGCAGCTTATCAAGAATAAAGTGGCTAAGAATGCCGGTATAAAGCTTACTGAGGAAGAACTGGTTAAGGAAGCTGAAAATATTACCAGGTTCCAGTTCAGGCAATACGGACTTTATTACGCTAACGACGAACAGATAACCAACTATGCCAAAGAAACCCTTAAAAGAGAGGACGATGCAAAAAGAATTGCAGATAAGATACTGGAAGATAAAGTCCTCGAAAACCTTAAAGAAACTGTGAAAGTCGAAAATAAAAGTCTGACAGTTGAAGAATTCAATAAGTTATTTGAGAAATAATTCATACTAATATTTAGTCCGCTTAATTTATAAATAATGTTAACTTACTATATTCCTTTGTGTTACTTTGTGATAGCCTTTGTGCCCCTTAGTGGTAAAAAAATTAACCACAAAGGCGCTCAAAGGATACACAAAGGATTTGAATAATGGAAGTTAGAATTAATCTTTATATCTTTGTTATCCTATTAAAATTGAACAATAATGAGCAATACAGACGATTTCGCAAAATATGCCAGGAGTAAGTTCGGTATCGGCAGTTTAAAGCTTCACCGCTTATCATCTATCTACGGAAGTTATATATCTCCTACAATCATTGAGGAGAGACAGCTGAATGTTGCTTCGATGGACGTGTTTTCGCGTCTTATGATGGACAGGATAATCTTCCTTGGCCTTCCTATCGATGATGATGTAGCCAATATTATCCAGGCTCAGCTGCTTTATCTCGATTCTTCAGATCCGGGTAAAGATATTCAGATCTATTTCAATACTCCCGGCGGGCATGTACATGCAGGACTGGGAATATATGACACCATACAGTATATTTCAGCCGATGTGGCGACGATCTGTACCGGTATGGCTGCTTCGATGGGTGCAGTGTTGCTGACAGCAGGAAAAAAAGGCAAGAGGTCTGCATTGAAACACTCAAGAATTATGATCCACCAGCCGATGGGCGGTTTTGAAGGCCAGGCTTCAGATATAGAAATACAGGCACGCGAGATACTGAAGATCAAAAACGAGCTCTATGAAATTATAGCCCTGCATACAGGCAATTCTGTTGAAAAAGTAGCTAAGGATGCCGACAGGGATCACTGGATGACTTCCTTTGAAGCAAAGGAATACGGGATGATCGATGAGATCCTCCAGAAAAACGAACAATAAACAAGATGGATAAATGTTCATTCTGCGGCCGATCTAAAAAAGATGCCAATATTCTGATTGCCGGCCTCGAGGGTCATATCTGCGACCATTGTATCGAGCAGGCATACAGCATAATGAATGAGGAACTAGGTTCAAAGAAGAGTACTAAATTCGACACCGTAAATCTTCTTAAACCGGCAGAAATAAAACATTTCCTCGATCAGTATGTAATTGGCCAGGATATGGCCAAAAAGGTCATATCAGTTGCGGTTTATAACCATTATAAGCGACTGATGCAGAAGGCTGAAGCCGATGAGGTTGAAATTGAGAAATCAAATATTATCCTTGTCGGTGAAACCGGTACAGGTAAAACACTTCTTGCAAGGACCGTAGCCAGAATGCTTCATGTCCCTTTTACAATTGTTGATGCAACAGTCCTTACAGAAGCCGGATATGTCGGCGAGGATATAGAAAGTCTGCTTACACGTCTGCTCCAGAATGCTGATTATGATGTAAAAGCAGCAGAAAAGGGAATAGTTTTCATTGATGAGATCGACAAGATCGCAAGGAAAGAGGGTGATAATCCTTCGATAACCCGCGATGTTTCAGGGGAAGGAGTTCAGCAGGGCCTGCTGAAGCTTCTCGAAGGTTCAATAGTGAATGTCCCTCCCCAGGGAGGAAGGAAACATCCCGAGCAGAAAATGATCCCCGTCGATACCAAGAATATCCTTTTCATCTGCGGTGGTGCCTTCGTGGGCATTGAAAAGAAAATAGCAAACAGGCTCAATACCCAGATAATAGGCTACGGCGCTTCAAAGATCAGGGAAAAAGTCGACAAGGACAATCTCCTGAAATATATAGCCCCCCAGG
>ERZ795059.6399-NODE-6399-length-10453-cov-6.431044_pt1 | contig 10453 bp, 10 predicted proteins | sample MGYA00375143_ERZ795059 | MGnify/ENA primary metagenome ERZ795059 (study PRJEB30188, sample SAMN05720168) | activated sludge metagenome | isolation source: Anaerobic digester | place: USA | collected 2015-01-07 ... | reverse complement strand
AAGCTAAAGTTGAAAAACTCCTTAATATTGATATTGATAAAGGACAATATGAACATTACATGCTTAAAGAAATTGTGCAACAGCAGTTTACAATATTAAAAGCAACATCATATTCATTAAAAGAATTAAAACCCTTAATAGAGAGAATTAAAAACTCAAGAAATATATATACAATAGGTGCAGGAACAGCAGGATATGCTGGTGATCAGGTTTCTTACTACTTAAGAAAAATATCAAAAAGAAATGCAATTAGTATTAAAGCATATGAAATAGAATCATATGTTGATATTGTAGGAAAAGATGATGTAGTTATTGCTTTCTCACAAAGTGGAGAAACTGCAGACACTCTTGAGGCTGTTGAAACATTTAAAAAGAATAAAGCATATATTTGCAGTGTTATTAACATGCCAGGTTCAACTCTCTCAAGAATGTCAGATATCTTCTTTATGTCTAATGCAGGAAGTGAAATATGTGTAGCCTCAACAAAAGTATTTACATCACAAATATCTTTTGGATATTTACTTGCAAAATCATTAATTAATGAATACTCAGAAGCAAAAAATGAGCTCTCAATTCTTTCTCAGAACTTAGAAACTTTCTTTAATGAAAAGACATTTAGTAATATTAAAAAGATATCAAAACTATTAAAAAACAAAGAGCATTTCTTTATCCTTGGGAAAGGACAGAACTATCATATAGCACAGGAAGGTGCACTTAAGATAAAGGAAATATCATACAAACACTTTGAAGGATTTGCAGCAGGAGAACTTAAACATGGTGTAATTGCATTAATTGAAAAAGGTACACCTGTTATCTCAATTATTTCAGATGATACAAACTACAAAGATATGATATCTGCAACATATGAAGTAAAAGCAAGAGGAGCATTAACAATTGGAGTAGGAGACAGTAAATTTTCTAAAGAAAACTCTTTTGATTATTTTATCCCTGTCGCACAGTGCAGTGAACTTAAAGCTGTTGCAAATGTAATTCCTTTCCAGTTAATATCATATTATTTAGCACTTTCTCTTGGAAATAGTATTGATAAACCAAGAAATCTTGCAAAATCTGTTACAGTAAAGTAAGTTACTTATCGGACAAAAATTTATATCTATATGCCTTCTTATTAAATTCTGCTCTATATACTCCAATATGCAAGTTCTCTTCTAGAAATTCAGGGGTAATTTGACTATCAACAAGATTCTCAATATCCTTTCTTGTTTTATCACTTCTTATCAATATCCATAATCCATCAGTTACAAGCCCTGTCATAATTGCTTTTGATGATATCCATGACTTAATATCCTGAGCTGAAAAGAAGTTATAATACACACCACCATTCTCATCTATATGCTTAGGATGAGTGTGAATATTAAATAAATACTGAACTGTTAATGTTTTAGGTATATTTTTGTAATACACATCTCTTTTCTTTAATACCTTTCCATCTACTAAAAGCTCTTTTCTGGCATATTCTTTTTTAGCAGGGTGCTGTGAATATTTAACTTGGATTGAACCTCCACTTTTTACCATTCTATCAGAGCCTGTTTTAACTTCTGTAAGAATAATCTCTCCATCTGCCCAGAATACTGAAAATGCTCTTTCAAGTCCATCACTATTTGTTTTTTTATATATCTTTATCAACTCATCCCAAAAATCAAAAGGAAAAGAAATAGCTTCAGGTAAATTAAATGTATATGGGTATAAATCCTGTTCTCTTAATTTTACAATCTTACTTCTAAGCTGCTCAAATGAAGTAGTAGAAATCTTAGATCCACCTGTAAAAAAATCAAATATACCCATTTTTCTAATCTACTATATTATTTACCATGCACCACCAGAAGAGCCGCCCCCACCTCCACCAGAAGAGCCACCTCCACCAAAACCAGAACTTCCTGAACTCCAACCACCTGACCTAAAACCTCTTGAACTACTGTATGATGAAGATGGAGGGAGTGATGAAGCATATACCTTTCTATTAAAATCAGAGATTGAATCTACAAAGACATATGTGCTAAATCTATCCATTCTTCCTTCATACCACTGTGGTGGAGTAGTATACAAATCTTCAAATACTTTTGCCCACTTTTTCTCTAAATTAAATATCATTGCATATGGAAGAAGTGTTTCAAAAATACCTTTATACTTTTTAGGATCATTATGAAATTTAATTCTTTCATCTTCTGCAGTATCAATATACATTCTTAAACCCATTAAATATGCATAAGCCTCATTCCCTTTATCAGTTCTAATATTAATTCCTGCACCAAAGATAACAAGAAGAATTAAAGAAACAAGAATACCCAAAAAAGTACCAATTGAAGCTGATGAAATAAATACAGGTAGGGATTGAATAATGAAGAATAATAATATTAAGGAAATTGCAGTTACCATATGCTTTATATTCTTTTTACTTGATGATATATAGCCATTATCTTTCAAAAAACCTCTAACTTGAGAAAATGCTGTTGCTGTAGCATTGGGAAACCCTGATAATTCATTCATTTTTACAGTATCACCCTTTGCAAATAGTTTATTCATAATTGTTTTTGCATGCTCACTTTCGTTATCAAAATCCTTTTGTTTAACAAATTCATACTTTTTATTCTCATACTCTCGTATCTTGCAGTATCCCTTAACAGCCATTTCTATAAGCAGAGCAGATACCGCCTTGTTATTCTCTTTCTGTGAATCCTTAATAAGCAGGGAGCTGCTAAGAACATCAAAGCCTTTAAGTGGTTTGTACTGTGGAATTACTGTATACTTCTTACCATTGCGGAAATCTTTAAGAACAACAAAAAGAATAATACCAACAGGAATAGGAAGTAAAATACCTAAATTAGCAACAAGCATATCTTTTCTCTGCTGTGCTCTTGTATCATCAAAAGTCCCTTTAGGAAGTTTAACAGCAATTGTATATCCTTCATAGCTGTTTAATGTTGTATTCGGCTTTACTGTTAAAGTATTCCCATTAATTTCATATGTACAATTTTGCTCCTTAGATCCATCGGGACCAGTGTAACATACAGCCTCTGTAATATTCCCTGGCAAAGTTACAGTTGCAGATGCATTATCAATTGGAAAAGACCACCCTGGACCAATAATGTTAAGATACAGCTCATCATGAGTATCAAAGTATGAGACTCCTGTATACTTCATATTGTAATCAATAACATAAATATATGGCTCACTAATAACAATATTTGGATCTCCAATTCTAAGCTTTGCCCATCCATTTTCATCACTCCTGGTATATTTACCCTCTGTACTATTTGCTTGATTACTTAGTGGATAGTAAATAACATTATTAATTGTTAACTGTGTAGGTCTTCTAAATGCTGAAGTGGAGTATATATATGGAATAGACCACTCAATACCATGTCTCTCAAGAGATGTATTTGGCTGGAATGTTATTATTTCAATAACATGTATATCAGTACTTTTACTTACCTCAATATTACTTTTATACTCAAGTATTCTATCCTCACTTTGAGCAAAAACAGGTGTACAAAGCAAAAATACCCCTAGAAAAAGGAATAATTTAAGAAGTTTTTTCATATATACCTCTTTAAAATTTGACCTGAACATTTTGCTTTTCTTCCTCACTAGCTTCAAAGAAAGGAAACTCATTAAACCCAAGCATCTTTGCAAAAATATTGTTTGGGAATACCTGTATCTTTGTATTGAAATCTCTCACAGTGCCATTGTAAAACCTTCTTGCCTTTTGAATCTCTTCCTCCATATCTTTTAAATTAGCTTGAAGATTAAGGAAGTTCTCATTTGCTTTTAATTCAGGATAGTTCTCTGCTACTGCAAATATCTTTGTAATATTATCTTGCAGCTGTTTATCAAGTTTTAATTTCTCATCAGTAGATTTAGCATTCATTGCTTCAGTTCGCAGCTTAGTAACATTCTCAAACAAATCTTTCTCATGTTTTGCATAACCTTTTACCGTTTCAACAAGATTAGGAATCAAGTCATACCTTTGTTTAAGGAATGTCTCAATATCAGCAGTTGCTTCACTTATTGTTTGTTTCATCTTAACAAGGGCATTGTTAAGATTAATAACAAAAATAGCAATTAGCCCTAATACAATCAGAACAACAATTGCAATTGTTTGCATATATTTTATATAAAAATTTATATATCTAAAATATACTTAAATATTTTCCAAATATCAAATATCTCTTTTTATTCCTCTTTGTTTCTGTCTATTTAAAGCAAACCATACCCACAATAGATCATATGTATAATTTCGTTTATACAACTCTTCTTTTAAGAGAGTAGGGTTCATATTTTTAAATGTATATTCCATATTATTAAGAATTTTACTAACAAGTGTTACATTTAATACCTCTCTTTTAGGAAGTTCCCAATTTTTAATATCTTCAAAAATCTTGTCATTCAATTTATCAAGTTCATCATCAGACATATCAGCGTTTATGTTTATTTCTGCTGATTTCTCTAATATATCTCCTAATCCTTTAAGAAGAACAGGGTCTATATTCTTATCTAAATCATATATATTGAAATCTTTATTTGAAGAAACAAACTCTGAGACTCTTTTAAAGGAATCTTCAAAATATTGGTCTGAGAAGGCAGTATTCTCAAGACTAAATGTCCTACCTTTCTCAATATCCATACCTAATTATACAGGAATTTGTAACTTTTTGTATATTATCAATCTTTATACCCCTCTGCCTGAACAGTAAAGTTCCTAAAATAAAGTCATTCCCTTCTAATAGTAAAGTGCTTATTACTCCTCACCAAAACATCCAATTACACAAACCATTTCTTTTGTTCCCTCCTCTTTGTATCCCTCCGCTTTCAATTTTGCATCTCTTTCTTTTCTACACTTGTATTCCCCATCAATTTCTGCATTATACCTTCTTGTATCCTGACAAACAGAATAAGAATAGTTTTGTAAACAGTTAATGTTATCTGAATAACCTTTACTCTTGAGATAATCTCTTATACACTTTTCCATGTTCATCTCTTGATCTACTTTGGCAATTATTTTGTTATTCTTCTGTCGTAGCATTCTTAACTCTTCCATACATTTCGTACATCTCTTCACATTAATCTCAGGATGACTTTCATACCACTTTTTACAGGCAAATATACCAGCCACTAAAAGTAATACTACAAGAACTATGTTTCTTATAATAAGTGATGTCTTTTTACCCATACTTTTTATTAATAATTAAAATATAATTGTTTCCTATTTTGTATTGAGAACCTACTTGATACAAGGCTTTTTAATTTGGTATAACACTCCACTTATACATATTAATCTTTATACCCCTCTGCCTGAACAGTAAAGTTCCTAAAGTAAACACCCTTCCTTTCCATTAACTCTCTATGACTTCCTTTCTCTATTAATTTCCCATCCTTTATAACAAAAATAACATCTGCTTTTCTTACAGTAGAAAATCTATGTGAAATAATTATTACAGTCTTTTTATTAAAGAATTTATATATCCTATTAAATATCCTAAACTCTGAATCAGCATCAATAGATGAAGTAGGCTCATCAAAAATAACAAGAGGTGTATCTCTATAAAAAAACCTCGCAATAGCAATTTTTTGTTTCTGTCCATGACTTGGCTTTACACCATCTTTAAAATCTTCACTCATAACAGTATTGTATTTCTTTTTGTATTTCATAATAAATTCATGTGCTTCAGCATTCTTTGCAGATGCTATAATCTTTTTCCTATCAATTTCCTTAACAGGCTTCCCTATATATATATTCTCCTCAACAGTAAGAGAGCTATAAAAATTAAAATCCTGAAACAATGTACCCACATTTTTATACCAATCATTAATAGATAATTCTTTTAAATCTATTCCATTTATTAAAATTTTGCCTTCTTGAGGATCGTACATTCGGCAAAGCAATTTTACTAGTGTTGATTTTCCAGCACCATTTTCTCCAACAATTGCTACCTTCTGTCCACTCTCTATCTTCATTGAGAAATTCTTAAAAATATCTCTATGTGATCCAGGATAGCGAAATGTAATATTCTTTACATCAATAGAAGGTGGAGTAACTAATCTTTCTAACTTTATACTACCATCACTAACAAGAGGCTGTAAGTTAAAGAACTCTACTACTTGTTTTCCCTTTGTAACAGAATCAAGAAACATAACTAGTTCTGCTGTCATATTCTTCATACTACTGTAAAAATTACTAATTGAACTTACAAAAAATGTTGTATCACCAATGGAAATCTTTCTTTCTATTGCCATTTTGAATACTTGCAAACACCCTCCCATCACAGCAAATACATTAAGAATATCAACCAGAAATGTTGTAATTGAATCCTGCCGTACAATCTTTTTAATTTCATTGTTATAGTAATTATAAAAGTTTATATACTTACTATCTAAATATTTAAATGCACCAACTATGGATATCTCTCCTATTGATAAGGGGTCTGACAATTGATAACCGATTCTTCCTACTTTTCTTCTCTCTTGTATATTCTTATCTGATGTTTGCCATTTAAAATCTTTCAAGAAATAATGTCTGTTTTGTAGATATGAAATTATGGCTATTAATATCATAGCTATACCAAGAGTTCTAGAAAATGAAAAAATAATTGAAGCCGCTATTATTCCCCTAATTATTGATGCAACTATTCTTACAATACTTGTGTTTAAGTCTGCAATCTCATACATCCATTCCTCTGTCAATCTTCTTTTATTTGAAATATCTGGAAGTTGATTTGTTTGTACACCAAGAGAGTATACTTTTTCATAATAAAGCTTTGAGAAGTATGGACCATATATTCTTCTTCTTACTCTTGCAGCATAGCTATTAAGTGCAATCATTCCTGCATTAAAAAACTCAACACCTCCCAGTAAAACTATCATAGGATATATTGTTTTAATGTCAGGCTGTGGTGTTTGTACAAGTTCAATTATCTGATCTATTAATCTTGCCGTTATATATGTGTATATTAATCCAGACAGATTACTATATATTGTTGCAAGGAAGTTAATAATCGTAAGAGAAGGGGACATTTTCCAATTAGCAGATACAGACCATTTTGCAACACTAATATAATCTTTAAATGTGGGTTTTTTCTTTTTTGACATTAAGTAAGAGATAGAATTAATGATGGTATGTAAACTTATCAAGTGTACTCTATTTATAAAGAATTTTCCATATTAATATGATAAAATCAACTGATGAAACTAAAATACAGATTCAAGAATAGATACCACAATATTACATACAATGTATATGAAACAGAAAATGGTATTAAAGTACTATACTTAGATAATCCAGCAACAGTAGATTTTGATTTTGCAATACTTTTTAAAGCAGGTACCTCATTTGAAACAAAAGAAAATGTACCTAAAGGTACTGCACACTTCTTAGAACATATGCTGCTTAATCCCAACAGTACATTTAAAACAAAAGAAGAAATAGACAAGTTTGAACAAGGAAACAAAACAAGACCTTCTTTAGATATAAATGCAAGTACTACAAAAAAGAACATATATATCACGTCATATACTAATCAGAAGGGATATATGAGAGCTATGGAAAGAGTAGAGAGTATATTAGAATTTCCGAAGAAGAAATTTGCATCTCAAATGGAGAAAGAAAGAGGCATAATACTTGCTGAAAAAAGTAGAAAATTAAAGAAAGAGAAAGATTCTTTCCTTCAAAGTTTAATATTCCTTTTTAACAATGAACAAGAGGAATTTACATACAATATATTAGGCGAAGAAGAGGATATAAAGAGAATTAATATTAATGATTTAGAAAAATATTTTAATAGTAGATTTGTAACAGGTAATTGTGTATTTGCTGTTCAAGCTAAAGGTGAAATGAGCAGCAGAGTTAAAAGTAAATTAGAGTCAATATCAAAGAAAATCCCTTATGGAGTAGAAGATATACCAAAGAGACCTGTACTTAAAAACAGATGGAAAGTAGGTTGCTTTAAGGATGATAGGGCTAGTGGAGTTTCCTTCTCATTTCTGTATTTTAATAATGCTGAGGAAAAGATTGATTACAAACTTGATGTTATACAATTTCTTACTGGTAAACTTTTTTCATGGTTAGCATTTGATATATTAAGAGAAAAGAAGAGTTTAATATATGATTTTTCACCATTTAGGGTAAGAGATTTTTCTTTTTACTATGATATTTCTGGATTTAGTTTTACAACAGAAGAAAGTAAGGTACTGGATACTTTAAACGAACTGTATGCTGTTATATATGATTACACTTTTCACTTTCTAGAGACTAAGAAAGGAAGAGAATGGTTTGATGATGCAATTAGTAGATTTATTTTTCCAAGGAGTATTAAGTTTAGTAGTGATTTAGCAGAGTCTGATGCTTCTTCCCTTATTGAAGATAAAGAGATATTTAATGATAATAAATCTGTTAAAGCTGCTAAAGCTATTGTAATAGAAGATATACAAGAATATTTAAAAGAGATGATTAATATACCACCTCATATATGGGTAGAAGGAAATATTAATAAGAAAGAAATTATAGAAATTGTAAATAAATCATCATTTGGGAAGAGATTTAATATTAATAAACCTCTTCCCAATAAACTCAAATAAGGTTATAAAACATCACAACTCTCTACAGATATGCCTTCTATTGTTTCATACGAAGTTACTTTCCCCTGTATTGTTATTTTGTCACCCTTTTTATAACCTTGTAAATCATTTTCGTTACTTGGATAGCATTTTATTTGTCTTGAATAAGAACCATTACAAACTTCACTCTCAGTATCAACCGAATCCATATCCGTTTTATTAAAAATAAGAATATGATGCCCTAAAACTTCGCCATTACTAAGATCTAAATCTTCTTCAATCTCATAAAAATATCCATCAGTAATTTTAACATTTTTATTTAAATATTTTCTTACTGCAGTATCATAATTTTGACTAAATTCATATCCTAAAGTAGTTGCATCAACCTCTATATATTCATCTGCTCTTTGTTCTTCTTCATCTTCTAAATCAGAACTCTCTTTAGTAGAGAACATACCACAACTAATACCCATTGCGATAATACATACAACAAGTACTCCTATTATTACATAGAGTATAGTATTACTTGAAGGTTTTTTTACTCCTTCTGAAGTATTTACCTGACTCTCTGCCATATATTTATTTATAATAAATTAAATATAATATATTAACCTACAAATGATTCTATTACTTTTTTAAGATATGGTATATCTTCATAACTATGGTTGTTATCTACCTCCATTGGTCTTTGATATTTAATAATTGATACATTTAATCCCTTTTTATCAATTATTTCTTTTAACTGTTCATACCCTATTACAGGATCATATGGTTTTTGTATAAAGAGAGTAGGAGTTATTAAATTATCTAATAATTCATCTACATTATCTCCTCTGTTTAATGCCCAGTTATATGGAAATCCAATAAATACAAATTTGTTTACATTAATATATCCTAATCTTTGTGCTTTCATTCCTAATATACATCCTGCACTTTTTCCTACTACATTAATAGGTTCTGTTAAGTTTAAATCCTTTATCTTTTCTAATTCTACATCCCATTGTATATTACCTTCTCCTTTCCAATGATCATAATAGAGCATAGTGTTATCACCTTCAAATGCATTCATAAGGGATTCACACCACTGCTTATGATCTTTTGTATTTCCAGGTAAAAAGAGACACATATTAAAATATTATTAATAATTTAAATATGTTATTTAATTATACTCTTCCTCTCCAAACATACATACATTGTAAATATACTCAGGAACAGATATTATCTCTCCCTTCTCATTCTCTTTGCACCAAACCATATGTATATTCATACACTCAAGTGTATCTTGTATATTTATACCCATTGCTTCAGGACTGGTTATAAGGGTGGAGGAGGGATATTCATCTTTAATAATATCCCAATATCCTCTTAGTGTACTTCTTAAATGACCTTGCCAGTGTCTGGGGTTTGCAAGTTCACGTAGTGGCCATTGTGGATGTATTTGTGATTTAGCAGATATATACTGCTCAAATGGGAATTTAAGCAGTATCATATTTATATGTTCTGTATCATATTGTTGTGATATATTTAATACATCAGGAGGACATCCTTTTTTAATATGAAAGTTTGGACATCCTTTTGGGTGTCTATAATATGGTTTTAAACACATTTTTACTGTTTCTAATTGTGTATGGTATTGTAGGGGTATATTTTCATAAAGGTATATTTCTTTAGGGAATTGTTCTACTAATTTAGGAGATGTATATATGGGTGGTATCAATTCATATTTAGTATATTGATATTCTAATGTTTGTTCTTTTTCCATATTTTATTGTTATTATACTATATTTAATATAGTATTATTATTAATAATTAAGTATAATTACATTATTATATGGTGGATGTAGCTCAATTGGTTAGAGCACTGGTTTGTGGCACCAGGGGTTGT
>ERZ795059.6398-NODE-6398-length-10453-cov-8.104828_pt1 | contig 10453 bp, 10 predicted proteins | sample MGYA00375143_ERZ795059 | MGnify/ENA primary metagenome ERZ795059 (study PRJEB30188, sample SAMN05720168) | activated sludge metagenome | isolation source: Anaerobic digester | place: USA | collected 2015-01-07 ... | reverse complement strand
GGAAGGGCACGATATGCTGAAAACTAGAGACATGCAATATACCCTCATTATTAGGGTCATAGGATGTTTACTTATCGGGGCTGCCGCCTGGGGAGAAGAGCCCATGCCCAGCGCGGAGAATATCCCGCTGTCCAATACCAAGGCGATGATCTATGAACCGGGAAGCACCACGAGGCCTGGCGCGCCGATTTCATTGGGGGTCGGCCCGCATCTTTTCCTTGATGAATATCTAATTGAGCGTGTGGAAAATGTGGAGCGTGTGGTGGATGCGCCGCAGCGTGATCCTAGTATCCCGAATCCGATCGTGACGGGAAAGGAAGATGGTTGTTTTCAGCCGTACATGACTATTCTTCATGACGATCAAATGGGCCGATACCGGCTTTGGTTTGGGCATCGTGTGGATGACAATAGCACCAGCACATCGCATATCGGTTATATGGAGTCCGAGGATGCAATACACTGGCAGCGTCCAGCGCGGATACTTAAAGATCCAGCGCCGATACAATTTGGGGCGAGTGTTATCGATCGGGGCGCGGAGTTTCCCAATGCCGCGCAACGCTACTATTTTGCATGGTGGAGAGATGGCGGAATGAAAGTGGCCACGTCGCCGGATGGATTTGACTGGACACCCGTGTGCGAAACGCCGGTTGTACTCGCCAATCATGATATTACAAGCATTTTTTGGGATCCGATTCGGAAACGCGTTATCGGCACGATTTCCGTGTATCGGACGGGTAAGGTCTGGACCGGCCAGCGGCGGATTACTATGCAGACGTACAGCACTGATTTGCTGCATTGGGAAATCCCGCACTACGTGATTACGCCCGATGCCAAGGACCCCGGTGAAACGCAATTCTATGCGATGGACGGATATTTGGTGCGGGGTGATTTGATGATCGGCATGGTGAAGGTGTTGCGGGATGATCTCAAAGTGGACAATCCACCGGATCCGCCGGACGCGTATGGGATGGGCTATACCGCCTTGGCATGGTCGCGCGACGGCGAAACCTGGTATCGGGATCGTACGCATTTCTTTGATCCTGATCCGGCCAAAGGCACTTGGGATCACGCGCACGCCTGGATAGACGATCAAGTGATGGTGGGCGACGAGGTATATTTGTACTATGGCGGGTATGCGCGCGGGCATAAAGTCAATCGATTCGAGGAACGTCAGATCGGTTTGCTCCGGATACCATGTGACCGATATGTTGCGCGGGTGGCAGGTGATACGCCGGGGAAGATCGTGACGCCCCTGCTGCTTCTGAGTGGCAGCACGTTGACTCTGAATGCCGATGCCAAGCAGGGCAGCATTGGGGTGAAGCTTCTGGATGAGAATGGTCAGGAGATTCCAGGTTTTTCTGTTCAGGAAATAAAAGGCGATGGCATTCGTTTGCCGGTTCCGTGGGAAAAATCGCTTGGGGAACTCAACGGGAAGCCGGTTCGGATCGAATTTTTGATGAGAAATGCCAAGCTATACTGTTTTGAGATGTTGGAATAGTTAAATTTGATTATATCATATTTATTATTTATTTTTAATATATCTTCATAACTCATTGATAATAGGTGATTTATGTTTATTTCGGCAGGGTTTTGGGAGATTTTTCTTGACTTTTTGTTATTTGCGCAACATAATTGATGCGCAACAAATTTGTTGCGCATCAATTATGTTGCGCAACGCTAACAATAAAAAGGAGGCGTGAAATGAGCATTAACCTAGTGACAGGAGGTGTCCCAAGGGGGCAAGACTATTTTGGCCGGGAATCTTTTATTGAACAACTTTGGAGTCGTTTACGCACCGATAATGTGTTATTGCTTGCTCCCCGGCGTTATGGCAAAACTGGGGCCATGTTTCAATTGCTCGACAATCCGAGAGCACCCTTTCGCCCTATCTTTATAAATGTTGAACCCATAGAATCTGCTTCTGACTTCATGATAGAGCTTCTTGCATCATTGCGCCAGGATGATCGCCTTGCCCAAATGACGAACAAGCTCTGGGAGGGTACAAAGAATATCGGGAAAAATTTAAAAAAATCCACCGCGCAAATTGATATTGGAATGTTTAAGGTACATTTACGCGAGCATACGGATGTACAGGAAAACTGGGCATTGTATGGCGAGAAAATCATCGAATTACTAGAAAAAGGACAAGACCGGCCATTACTAATGATTGATGAATTCCCCATCATGGTCCATCACATCGCTCAGCATAACATAGATGAGTTAAGGCGGTTGATGCGGTGGTTTCGTAGTGCACGATTAACTCCAAAAGCTAAAACACGTTTTCTTTTAGGGGGTTCTATTAATTTGATGCCTACGTTAGATGCGATAGGCTTGATAGGCACTGTGAATGATCTTGCGATTGAAAAATTAGGCCCCTTCGATGATGAAACAGCCTTTAGATTCATTAAAACAGCCATAACATCGCAGAAAATGGTTGTTGGAGAGGGGGTTATCCAACATATAGTTGATATTATTGGAACGCATGTGCCGTATCTTTTGTCCGTCCTTGTTACCTCTCTGTTTGATCGGCAACGAACAAAAGGCAAGCCAATTACTAATGAGATGGTAGATGATGTGTTCAGCACAGAACTTTTAAGCCGTGCCACTCCGTTTTTCAATCACTATTATAGGCGGCTTCAAGATTATTATGCAGGTGATGAAGTCAGGCAGGCCAAAGTCCTATTGAGTTTACTTTCACGAGCAGCCGGGCCGGTTCAACGAGACACCTTATATCAAGAATACCTGAGAGTTTCGGGTATTCCACATACATCCGATGCGCTGGAAAAATTTCTATGGCTTATGCAGAAATTGGAGAATGATTTCTATGTAAGCTTATTCGAGAACAAATATGATTTCTCCAATCGCACCATAAAGCTATGGTGGCAAACCAACTATGGGTATCAATTTGTATGATCGCCAACCATCAAATTCATGTATACCATCCTCAGAAAACGAGGCCCGATGATCTTGAGGCTATTTTTGTCGGACGAGAACCTCTTGTAAATGATATTTTAGCTCGTTTGGAGGAATGGAAACCCTCCTCATCCCGTCAACACTATCTTATTATGGGTCGGCGCGGCATTGGGAAAACATGCCTCCTGCAGATAATCCGGCATCGAATTTTGCAGAGTGTTCTCAGTGCCAAATGTTTTCCGATTATTCTTGCCGAAGAAGGGTATAGCCTTGGCAGCATTGCGTGTCTTTTGCTTCAGGCCCTTGAAGTGCTTTCCACGGAGTTTCGGGATAAAGAAGTAGTGATTATGGTTGGGCAATTGAAACATGACCCTGACGATAAAAAAGTAGTGGATTTGGCGCTTGACGCATTCCGGCGATATCACAAAGAAACAGGCAAATGTGTTCTGCTCATGATTGAGAATATGAACCGAGTTCTTGATTGGCAAATGCGCCATGGAGTGCAAACGCATCTTCTCAGAAAAATCCTTATAGAGGAAGATTGGCTTGTGTTGATTGCCACTTCGCCAACCTATGTAAATGCCATTACCAAACCAGACGAACCCTTATTTGAATTTTTCCAAATCAAGACCCTGAATGAATTAACCCTCGAAGAACAGACGCTTTTGCTCAATAAACTCGCTCAATTGGAAGGCAATACTGGCTTTTCTGAACACGTGGCAGAATTCCAATCAAAACTCCATGCCCTGTATCATTATACTGGCGGAAATCCCCGATTGTCTGTTCTCTTATATCCTCTCATCGCCCATCAAAGATTTGCTGATGTCCAAGGAGAGCTTGTTTCCCTTCTGGATAGTATGACCCCTTTCTATCATGAGCGGATGAATGATTTGGCTCCCCAGGAAGCGTATGTTATCGAACAAATGGCCTTAATGCCCGAATGCTGTACACCGACAGAACTTGCAAAAAACGCCCGCATGTCAGCCAAAATCGTTCGCTCATTACTGAAGCGTCTCGAGGAGTCCGGCTATGTCCGCCGTGAACCGCGCCGGAAAAAGCAGACCATATACATCATCCCCGAACGATTTTTCCGGATTTGGCTGCAAATGTCGTATTCGAGGACACTCCGCGGGCGCACGCAATACCTTCTGGAATTTTTTTTCACTTGGTATTCCCTTCAAGAAGAACACAGCCGTGTCCATGACGAATGGGCAAAACAATCTTGCCGTGGCATGACGGTTAAGAAAGACGATTTTGCAAAACATGCGGTGGAACACATGCAATCCTCCAACGTAGTATCGGAGCATCGCGAAAAATACGCGCAAGAAGTTGTTGCCACATTTGCAGGAAACGATATCGATATTGAAAAGAACACAACCCATGCACGCAGCCGGATTCCGATTGAGCCACCTGCTTATGATTCCGCTAAAATTCTTCATTTTTTCCATCAAAAGGAATGGGGGGACAATGCTAACAACAGGAAACTTGCCCAATGGTTCCTGTTTTTGGCATTCAAAGCGAGAAAATTGAGCCTAATCCGCGATATCTTGGGTTCTACTTCAAAACACACAGATGCGGAATATTTCACACCACACCTTATTGCACTCAACTTTCTTGAGTCAAACCGGGATCCCTCAATTATAGAACGACAGCATCCTGAAGTGCGTGAAGCAGTGTTGCTTTTGGTTGAACTATATGATCATCCCAATGATGACACTATGCAGAACAACATCGATAAGTCCGTATACGAAAATGACGCGTTTTTCACATGAGCAAATGCCAGCAGCATGGCGCACTGAAAATTTGGAATTTACTTCTTTGGTTTTAACGGACTATTTGGCCCGCTGTTTGTTGAGGCGGTAGACGAAGGCGAGGACTTCTGCGACGGCCTGGTAGAGGGATTCGGGGATGGGGATGTTGATGTCGAGTTTGGAGAGGACGGCGACGAGATCGGGGTCTTCGTGAACGTGGATGCCGTGCTCTTTGGCGACGGCGATGATCTTTTCGGCGATGATTCGCTGGCCTTTGGCGATGATGCGGGGCGCGGCGTCTGCTTCGGCGTCGTAGCGTAAGGCGACAGCTTTTTTTGGTTTTTCCCGCTTCATAATTTCACATCAATCCCTGAAAAGCGGCGCATCATGGCTGCCGCGGCGCGGATGCGGTCGCCATCCCACCGCGAGACAGTAATATGTGCTTTTAGATATCCTGCTTTATCCAATGAGTCAACCAATTCATCGGAGGCGTCTCTGATTGCCTGGACAATTTCGGAGGTAGTGGCTTTGAAATGACAGGCGCATCGGCCAGCGGTCATTTGCAGAGTAATCCATAGATCACCTAGCCGGGTGGTGTTGAGATCGAGAGCCACCAAGGCGTTGTGTTGATCGAAGGGTTTTCCCTTGTTGCGTCCTTCGCCGAAAAAGTGCACTTGAGCAAAGCGCAACTCACTTCCTGATGGGAGCGGAATTTCGAGAAAAAGATAAGGTTGCTCCAGTGCGCGGAGATTTTGGAGTTCCCCTCCGGAAAAACGATTCAGTACGCGCTGAACAGCGTCATCAAACTGGCGCAGTTGCCCATTTTCACGCAGCCATGCGCGCAGCGGCTCCTGTTCGCGCAATTGTGCTAATTGTGTTCGAATATCTTTCGATAAAGACTCCAGGGAAGCATCTATTGAATTTGTTTTCAATGCAAGGGCAAGCCGCGCTTCCAAGGATCGTTTACTGCTGAGTTGTTCGAGGAGATTTTTAAACCCCGTGGTTTCCATCGCGGTGAACTGCGTTACCCATGCGCCAAATCGCGTGGCAAGATCGCCGGATAAAGCGCCTTGGGAAGACGCTTGTGCGAGCAGTGTGGCGAGTTGTTCCACGTCAGCACCGAGGGAGCCGCGGGAAAGAAACAAAGTGAATAATTGCTGAAGGACCTGAGTGGTTTGTGGCAGGTGCGCCGGAATGAGTGTGGGGGCCACGTCCGCTATAGGCAGTGCTCCGAGGGATTCGAGTACGGATGTTAGGAGAGTATTGGGAATGACTGTTCCGGCGGCGGTTTCAGGAGCGGCGGCGGCGGGGGATATCCTCAATTGGAGTTTTGCGGCGGTTCCCAGTACTTCGACGCGGACAGTCTCACCGGGGGTTAATTCCACGGAGGGATCCAAGGCGATGCGCGCCGCGCCTAATTGCAGGAGCAATTTGTCACCTTGCATCTGCACCACAGTTTGAAAGGCTTGGCCGGGGCGCAATGCCCCCCCATAAATGTTTTGCAGCGTGACGGTGTTTATTTGCGGGATCATGTGCTTTTTCCCGCGAAACCGGCCGGCCCCTTGACCCGTGTGTCCTGAGACCGAAGGTGTTTCATGTTACATCCGTTTTTGCCGTGCCAAGCTGAGCATCAAGCGCACTTCGCCCTTGCCCACGCCTAATTCGCGGGCAATCTCCGGGATGCTCATGCCCGCATCGCTGTATTCTGTTACACGTTGCTGTAAGGAAAGGGAAATTTTAGTATTGGCGGGAGGAGGAGAGTTTGAGGGCGGCATGGTGGCGGAGCGTTGTTGAGCGGGAATCAGGTCGAGCAACGCACGGAACGCTGCGCGTGCGTTTTCGGAGTCTTCAGGGGGGGCGGTACTTTTTACCGGTTTATTCTTGAGGGGAGGTTGTATGGGGGTATCATCAGTCTCGAATCCGCCCCAATCCGCAAATGCCGATTGCACCGATGTGTCCGGTGGCGGGGGAGGCGGTGGTGGAGTGGGTGTTTCCGGGGCATGCCGCTCCAAATGGATAGGGGGAGGCGGTGGACTGGCTTTATGCAGTGTGGCAGTTTGGGTGATTGTGGAATCCGGCGCCGACGTAGCAGCTAATGCAGGATGGTCTTGAAGACAAGCGAGTTGCTGTTGCAGGTTCTGAAGGTCTGTTTTTGCTTCCAGGAGTTGCTTTGCCAGTGTTTGTTGTTGTTCGTAGAGGCGTTCGTTTTTTGCCATGCTCTGGGCAAGAATTTGCTTGACTTGCGAAACCTTTTTGTCCAATTCCTGGTTGAATTCTTTTGCCAGATGTTTTTGTTGGGTGATGACGCTTCGCATGGTTTCAAAGAGCAGTGCCATGTCGGCGATATCCGCTTTGGTTTGTTCGAGGCGAAGCCGTTCTTTTTTTTCATTGCGGCTGTACAGGACGGTCAGCAATAAAAAACAGGCCATGGCGATCACGGCCATGCCGATAAGCGCAATCATAATTATATTCTGCATGTTGACGTCCCGATGGGTGCGTATCTACACAATAACATCCAGGTGATGACTGTCTTCGCCTTCAGCCAGGCGATGACGTTCTGCTGCGGCTTTGCGATCCGGAGATGATTCTTCCGATTCTTCCTGGGCTTCGTCTTCTTTGCGCCGCCGCTGGCCCATGAAGGGGTTTTTCCGCCGCAGTTCCTCATCCACGCGTTCGTTTTTGGCGGTGGTCTGGCCTACCTGCGATTCCACATTCACCTGTTGTTGGGCGGCGTCTGAGGCGCTGCGTGCCTGGGCGGCCAGGGAGGCGCGGTCCACGGCCTGTTGAATGCGCTCCACGGCGGTCACCCGGGCCAATTCGGTATTTGGGTCTATCGGTTGCGGCATTGCCCCTGTTTACCCTTCTTCTTGATTCACCACTTTGCGCAAGCGTTTCATTGCAGCGCTGTGAATCTGACATATGCGTGATTCGGAGACTTCCAACACCAGGCCAATTTCCTTAAGGGTAAGTTCTTCGTAATAGTATAAGTTTAACACTTTCTGTTGTTGGTCGGGTAGTTGAAGAATGGCTTTGACGAGGCGGTCGCGCCGTTCGCGAAGTTCGGCAATTTTACTGGGGCTGGGGGCCATGACGTTTGTAGTAAGGTCTTTTTTCCGGCTCTCCTGGGGTTCGTCTTCAGAAGGTAAGTAATCGTCCAAGGAAAGGATTTGGGCGGTCTGCAGTTGGGCATAGGTGCCTTCCACATGTTCTTCGGTAGTGCCCAGTTCCTCCGCAATGTCCTGATACGAAGGTTCGTGACCGCGTTCATGCCGCAATTTTTCTTTGGCCGCACCCACCTTCCTGGCCATGGCGCGCAGGGAGCGCGGCGCCCAGTCGAGGGACCGGATTTGGTCGATAATGGCGCCGCGGATACGGATGGAGGCATAGGTGGAGAACTTGATTTCCTGTGTGTGGTCGAATTTTTCCAGGGCATCCAGGAGCCCCATAATGCCCCAACTGACGAGGTCATCCATTTCAACGCTGGAGGGCACATGGATGGCCATACGGCCTGCAATGTACCGCACCACGCGCATGTAGTGCATGATGAGATCATCGCGGGCGGCGGAATCGCCCTGTTCCTTGAATCGAATCCAAAGATCTTTTTCCGTAGCGTCGTTCAATGCAAGCTTTCAATCCGGGCTTGTTGGCTGACAATTTCCGTGATGCGCAGGCCGAATTTTTCGTCTACCACAACGACATCGCCGCGAGCGATAAGTTTGTCATTAATGAGCAATTCGATGGGTTCATCGACAAGATGGCCAACTTCGATGATGGAGCCGGGGCCCAGATTCAGAATATCGCCGATTTGCATTTGCACCCGTCCCAATCGGGCCGTTGCTTCCAGGCGGATATCCAAGACCATGCCAATATTTTCAGTGCCTTTGTGGTTGGGGGGGGGCGTTTTGGGTTGTTCGGCCACGGTTTCAAATCCACTTAATATATCCGCCATCTCGTTCGGGCTCAGGGTGGGGGGGGCGGAGGTGGTTTGTTGGATGCCTTCTGGCGCCATGTGTTCTACACTTTCACTGTATGCGAAGATGCCTTTTCCAGACAGGTTGCCGCCGGTGAAGGAGAAGTGGCAGGCCACGGCATTAGACCCGAGAAAATCCGACAACAGATTCGCGGTTACGGGTGCGGTGATTTCAACCATATCCAGTTGTTCCACCCCGCGCCCAAAACGTTCCATTAGATTTGACACACCACCGCCCAATGTGGGCCCGGCGGCCTCGCGAAGGGCGGCGATATCATCTTCGGTTAATACATCTTTTGCAGATGGCTCGGTCTCCATAATTGTACTGGCGAAGCGCGCCGCGTCTGCCGTGGTGAAAAGCAGCACCACCTGGCCCAATCCGTTTTTAATGCGGCCCATAAAGGCCACTGGATACTGATCGGCTACAACGCCGGAGAAAGGTTGTGGTGTTTCGGGTGAATAATCAAATGGCAGGGACAGCATTGCGTTGAATACATCGAACGCGCCTCGAAGAAATCCGTCCACGATAATTATGGCGGTATTTTCATTCATTCCTGATTCCCTATTCTCGTGTTATTGCCGCCAGTTGTATGGCGCTTTGCTCTCCACGCCGTCCGCGTATTGCTTGATAGCGGCGAACGCCGCCGATTTCCACATCAATTGGTTCAAAGGGCGAACTGTCCAGTTGGACAATATCACCCACTTGCAGGCGGGCTATCTGCTGCAGGGTCAGTTGCGCGTGTCCCAAGACGGCGTCCAGAGGCACTCCCGCCTTCAACATCAATCGGCTAATAGCCTGGCGGGTTGTTTTTGCGACCTCCGGATTCATGCGGCGTGAGAAATGGGCTTGCTGGGAAATTTGATCCAGAATAGGATTCAGCACCATAAGGGGAATGCAAAAGTCCATGGTGCCGACACTCTCGCCGATGTGCACTTCATACCCGACGAGAATCACCATTTCGCTGCCGGCCACGATTTGCACAATGAGGGGGTCGTTTTCCTGTTGCACCACACTCATGTCAAACTCGATAAGCTGTTCCCAGGAGCGTTTCAGACAATCGAGCATCATAATTACAATGCGCTGGATAATCCGGTCCTCAATTTCAGTCAGTTCACGCGGTTCAGGCAGGGTAGAACCTTTTCCTCCGAGGACCCGATCTACAATGGGGAAAACCATGGAGGGGCTGAGTTCCAGTATTGCGTTGCCTTCCAAGGGGGTCATATTGATAATAGCCAGAGATGTGGGCCGTGCCACGGACAGAATGAATTCGTCATAGGTAAGCTGGTCAATAGAGGTTAAATCCACCCGCACCACGGTGCGCAGGAAGGGCGGAAGCAAAATGCTGACTTCCCGCGAGAATGCTTCAAAAAGGCTTTGCAGACCTTTTAACTGCTCTTTGGACACACGTTCCGGACGGCGGAAGTCGTACGCGACCAGATGGAGTTCTTCGGCAGTTTCCGGCTTCTCCTCCGTCTCGCCGATGTCGCCTTCCGACACGGCACTCAGGAGCAGGTCCACTTCCTCCTGGCTGAGTATGTCGGCCATGCTAAAATTTCACCCTTTTGTTAATAGATTAACCATGCTCAGTATATCACAGCATTTCAAGGTGCGCAAGGATGCGCTATGGGCTAAAGCATTATTTTTGAGTTAGATACAGAGGATTTGCCGAATAGCCCAATTAAACGCATAAACGGCAGTGATGGCACTAAGCGAAGTTTATTGATTGCTTCTTGTTTGTGAGGGGAATATCGTCAACCGTCTTATCTTGGGATACGTTATACAGGCAGAGCACATTTGAACACCCTTACACCACCCTAA
>ERZ795059.6390-NODE-6390-length-10458-cov-5.590983_pt1 | contig 10458 bp, 6 predicted proteins | sample MGYA00375143_ERZ795059 | MGnify/ENA primary metagenome ERZ795059 (study PRJEB30188, sample SAMN05720168) | activated sludge metagenome | isolation source: Anaerobic digester | place: USA | collected 2015-01-07 ... | reverse complement strand
AAAGCACCGTCCGCGCGGACGTCGATGAGGTGTTGCATAACAACGCACACATGGCCGGACGCTCCTTCGCGCATTTTCATGCCGGCAGCAACGGCGACGGTCAAGCCGCGCTCGACAGCCTGTTGCCGATCCTCGCTGACGAAGCCAACCAAGCGTATGTTTTCGACGAACAAGGCCGGTTGCTTCATCGCTTGAACGACCAACAGTTGCCCGAATACCTGCAATCATACACGGACATCGTCACCGCCCTGCGCGCCGCGGATTTCCTGATCGCCGAGGAAACACTATCGCCGACCAAAATGAAACTGGTGCTCGCCTCCAGCTCCCTGGCTGATTTTTCGTGGTTGAAAGCGGCCCATCATTTCCGCGACGATTTCACCAACGACGTGCGCGCCAAGCTGAACCAGACCAACTACCTGATGGCGATGTCAGCGGCCATGCTGCTGCTGATGCTGACGTTGGTGGCTTTTTTCCTTTCGCAACGGCTGGCCGGTTCGCTCACCAAGCCCATTCAGCAACTGATCGAGGCCGTCGATAAATTCGACGGCATCCACCCGGTGAAAATCATTGCCGAGCGCCGCGATACAATCGGCATTCTGACCGAGAGTTTCGCCGCGATGACCCAAAAGCTCGCGCTGATGCGCCAGGAGTTGGCCGCCAAACAGGAGTCGCTGGAAAAGGCCGATATCGAACTGATGCAGCTCAACCTCAACCTCGAGCGCCGCATTGAAGAGCGCACCAAGAATCTCAAGGACGCGTTGGGGCGTCTACGCGAACTGGATAAAAACAAGGATGACTTTCTCGGGCTGATCAGCCACGAATTGAAAACCCCGCTGACCAGCATCAGCGCCAGCGCCGAAGGCTTGCTCAGCGAGGATTTGAATCTCTCCGAAGAAGGCCGACGACAGTTTTTGAGCATCATCCGCGACGAGGCCGATCGCTTGGGCCGCCTGATCAACGATCTGCTGGACATGACCCGCCTGGAAGCCAACCGCATGCCGATCAACAACAAGTCGGTCGACCTGGCCGAGTTGGTCGCGCACAACGCTTATGCCCATCGCGCGGCGATCGAGCGCAAGGGGTTGAAACTGGTCGTCGAGATTGCCGAGGATCCGATGCTGCACAACGTGCTGCTGGATCCCGACCGCATGACGCAGGTGATGACCAATATGATTTCCAATGCCATCAAATTCACCGAGCGCGGCCGTATCACGGTTCGTCTGGAACAGGCGTCGATCATCGATAAACAATTTGTGCGCCTGACCGTCGCCGACACCGGCATCGGCATTCGCCCGGAAGATGCGCCGAAAGTCTTCGACCGCTTCCAACAGATCGAACGTTTCGACATGCATCACGAAGGGTGGGGCCTGGGCTTGCCGATCAGCAAAATGCTCGTCGAGCGCATGGGTGGGGAAATCCGTTTCGCCTCCAAACCCAAGCACGGCACCGCCTTCACCGTGACGCTGCCCCTGGCCGGGCCGGAGGACGACGCGGATCAGCCGGCATCCTGAGCGGGCCGGCGTTTGACAGACGATGGTTCTCCATGTCAATAAAAAAAGATCGGCAACATTGAGGAACGCATGACCAAATGCTACTACCATCCGAAAGAAGACGCACTCTACGAATGCTCCATCTGCGGTAAGGCCATCTGCGGCGATTGCATGCGCTTTCTGGATGACGAACAAATCGTCTGCCCGGGCTGCACCCTGGAAAAGGGAGTCGATCTGGCCGACGACGGCACCAAAGAATATTTGGATCGCGTTCAGCAATTGCGCGATGAAGAAAAAAGACACGAAAGCAAATTTTCCAAAGCGCTGAAACTGATCAACGGATATCTCCTGTTGTCCATTTTACTGTTATTGGCCGTCAATGTGTACATCAGCAATTACCTGGGGCAAGCCGGCGCGCCGGCTACATTCAATTCCCAATTGTTCAAACAGTTGGGCGACCCGGTCAACGAAATGGCGTATATCCTCGCCAAGATTTTCCGGTACGCCAACGATCACGACGGGAAATACCCGGAAAAACTCGACGACTTGTTCCCCGCTTACCTGGAAAGGCTGCCCCGCGTACTGGGAACCGACGAACAATACTCATACGCGCCGATCAAAGGCGAAGAGGGTTTCATCTTCAATTTGCCGCGCGCCGACCGCTTCGGCTATCGCAAACTTTACGTCACGGCGGATGGGATGATAAAAACCGAATGAGGAAACGCAACGGCTTTACCATTGTCGATATCCTGTTCTGGCTGATCATTCTGATCCTGGTCGGTCAGGCGGCGCTGCGCTTCGACGATGTATATCAAGCACATTACCGATTTGTTTGTTATGAAAATCACGAGGCGGTCGACAAATTGCTGTGGAGCGTCTGCGCGGAACAACAACGCGAAATCTGGGATGTTCTCACCGCTTATCCCGTTTTGTATCCGGATGACCGCCCCGCCCAACTGGTCGTCGTTTTCAAACCGCGATTAAGTGAATACGAACATTCCATCGTCATCGAGCCTTTGCATCGTTGGGGGCCGATCGAATCGCCGGTCTGCCCGCTCGATCATCACCCCCCCCTGGTTTCTTCGATCAATTATTTGTTTTATGCCGGCAAGTGGCACTGCCTGTTCAACCAATACCATTCCGAGTAGGGTTGTAGCGCCGCGTTGGGGGAGTGCCCACTCTTTTCCCGAGATGATACTGGGAATTTTGTCAAAATAATATTTTATACACTTCGAGTAGAATATATTCATCGAAGCTGAAAGAATAGAAGGTATCGCTTGACATATCTAAGCCAAACCAATTATAAAAATACGATTCCTGGGGAGGGTTTATCGGTGTATCTTTTCGTGCGCAATCCGGAAGGGTAACGATTTTCGCTAAAGGAGTATGCAGTTCCGTGAGTCCAGACAAGAAAAAGGAAAATGGAATCGTTGCCGATATCCCCGAGTCGGTTTTTGAGGAAGCGCTCAAAGCCGTTGAAAACATTCAAGCACAAGCCCAACAAAAGCGAAAACAAGCCCAAACCAAGCCGATTGAAAAGGCGACCGACATCGAGATCGTGGAAGAAGATTCAGAAATTATCGATCTAATGGAAATTCTCGATGATGGTGAAGTCGAGAAAAAGCCGGTTGCCAAAAGGCCGGATAAAGCGGAAAGCATCGATAACGATTTGGCTGTATTGTCCAAATTGCTGGAAGACGAATACAACCTGGAAAAAGAAGCCGATTTCTTTAAAAACGTGCTGTTCGACAGTATGCAGGAATCGGCGGATAAAAAAATCGACGAAAGCATTCTCAAGGAAAAGGAAGGGCAAATCCAGGAATTGGCCGAACGGCTCACCAGTCTGCGGACGGAATTTGAAAAATTCCGCCAACGATTGACCAAAGAGGCCGAACAAACCAAGCGTTTCAGCAATGAGTCATTGATATTGCAACTTTTACCGATTTTAGATAATTTAGAGCGTGCCATCGAACATGCTGAACATTCGGATGATAAAAACGCCATGATCCTGGGTGTTCGGTTGATTCATAAGCAATTGTTGGATACTTTTGCCAACGCCGGCGTGAAAGCACTGGAGGCCAAGGGCAAACAATTCGATCCCGCATACCACGAAGCAATGGTTATGTTGGATACGGAGGAAGTACCGCCCAATGTGGTCATCAGCGAGTACCAACGGGGCTATCTGTTGTTTGAACGATTGCTGCGCCCTTCGAAAGTCGTGGTGAGTAAAAATCCGAACGGTGTTCCCGGATCGGCAAGCGAGCTCAAGCAAGCAGGGGGTGACGATTCCGCAACGACGGTTCCAAACGGGGAATCCTCGAAGCAGAATGGCTGATATTCGATAGGGGAAAGTAAACCTGGAGGGCTCGGCCCTTTAGGAGGAGGAGAAATTATGAGCAAGGTGATCGGTATCGACCTGGGAACCACCAACTCCTGTGTCGCACTAATGGAAGGTGGAGAACCGATCGTTATCGCCAACGCTGAAGGGTCGCGCACGACCCCCTCGATGGTGGCCTTCACCGAAAACGATGAGCGACCCGTCGGTCACATCGCCAAGCGCCAAGCCATCACCAATCCGGAAAACACAGTTTATGCCATCAAACGGTTGATTGGTCGCAAGTATGTCAGCCCCGAGATCCAGCGCGCGCGCAAGATGGTGCCGTTCAATATCGTCGAAGCGGAAAACGGCGACGCCTGGGTCGAGGTCATGGGCCGCACTTACTCCCCCGCTCAGATCAGCGCCATGTTGTTGGAAAAGATGAAGCAGATCGCCGAAGACTATCTCGGTGAGGAAGTGACCGAAGCGGTCATTACCGTACCGGCGTACTTCGACGACGCCCAGCGGCAGGCCACCAAGGACGCGGGCACCATTTCCGGCTTGAACGTGCTGCGCATCATCAACGAACCGACTGCGGCCAGTCTGGCTTATGGTCTGGACAAGCGCGACAACGAGCGCATCGGCGTGTTCGACCTGGGGGGCGGCACCTTCGATATTTCGATCCTCGAAATCGGCGACGGCGTGTTTGAAGTCAAGTCGACCAACGGCGACACGTTCCTGGGCGGCGAAGATTTCGATCAGCGCGTCATCATGTTCCTGGTCGAGGAATTCGAAAAAGCGCAGGGCATCGACCTGACCAAAGACAAGATGGCCATGCAGCGCCTGAAGGAAGCCTCGGAAAAAGCCAAGCACGAGTTGTCCTCGATCGAAGAGACCGACGTCAACCTGCCCTTCATCACCGCCGACGCCTCCGGTCCCAAACACTTGAATATCCGCCTGTCGCGCGCCAAATTGGAGAGCCTGGTCAGCGACCTGATCGCGCGGCTGGAACATCCTTGCCAGCAGGCCATGCGCGACGCCGATCTGGCGCCCGAAGACATCGACCGCATCATCCTGGTCGGCGGCATGACCCGCATGCCGCGCGTGCAGGAAAAGGTGCGCGAAATCTTCAATAAAGAGCCGTTCTCAGGCATCAACCCCGACGAAGTCGTCGCCATCGGCGCGGCGATCCAGGGCGGCGTGTTGCGCGGCGACGTCAAAGACGTGCTGCTGCTGGACGTAACCCCGTTGAGCCTGGGCATCGAAACGTTGGGCAGCGTGTTCACGCGCATTATCCCGAAGAACACGACCATTCCGACGCGCAAAAGCCAGATCTTCTCCACTGCCGCCGACAACCAGCCGGCCGTTACCGTGCACGTCCTGCAGGGCGAGCGCGAAATGGCCGACGACAACCGCAGCCTGGGCCGCTTCGAATTGGTCGGCATTCCGCCGGCGCCGCGCGGCGTACCGCAGATCGAGGTCACCTTCGACATCGACGCCAACGGCATCGTGCACGTCAGCGCGAAAGACCTGGGCACCGGCAAAAAGCAGGCCATCCAGATCACCGGCGCTTCGGGCCTCTCCGAAGGCGACATCGACCGGATGATCCGCGAGGCCGAAAGCGCTCGCGACACCGACACCAAGCGCCGCGAACTGGCCGAGTTGAAGAACAACGCCGACGGCCTGATCTACACCGCGGAAAAATCCATGCGTGAATACGCGGACAAGCTCTCCGATCGCGAAATGGATCAGATTGAAAACGCGATCTACGAACTGCGCGAAGCGATGAAGGGCGACGATCCGCGCGCCATCCGCGCCGCCATTGACGAACTCAACAAAGCCAGCCATAAGTTGGCCGAAACGATGTATGCTTCGAGCTACAGCGAAGTCCGTATGGAAGACGAAGACTTCAGCGAGGAATTCGACGACGAATTCGACGACGGCGACGAATTCGCGTAATTCTCATTATTCCGTACCGTCAAGGGGTGCGACCTTCAAGGACGTACCCCTTTTTGATATCCAAGAAGCGATGCAGGACCACTATAAAACACTGGGCGTAAGTCCGCGCGATGATTTCGAGGCCATTCGCCGCACCTACCGGCGGCTGGTGCGTGAACTGCACCCGGACTTCAGCGACGATCCGACCGCGCATGCGCGCTTCCTCGAGGTCGCCGAAGCGTACCGCATTCTCGCCGACCACAAGGCCCGTCGCCGCTACGACGCCGAACGCCTGCTGCGGCTGCTTGTCCCCTCGCCGCGCCTGCGCGAACTGGTCGACGATCCGCAATTGCGCCATAAGGTCGCCGCGACCATCGCCCAGGGTTTGCGTCGGCTGACCTCCTACGCCGTGCCGCCCAAGGGCCTTGCCGGACACAACGTCGAATTGACGCGGGAAATTTCCTTCGCCGAAAGCTACGCCGGCGCGCGCCTGCCGGCGACCTATCGTCGCCGCGAACGCTGCCGTGACTGCGGCGGCGTCGGTTGCGCCACGACCGCGCCCTGCCCGGCCTGCGCGGGGAGCGGGCGGATTATCGTCGGCGGTCCATTGGGCATCGCCAAACGCTGTCCGCGCTGCGGCGGCTACGGCCTACGCGGCGAAGGCGTCTGTTCATCCTGCCGGGGACAGGGGATGATCGAGCACGAAACCTCCGTTAAAATTAAAGTGCCCGCCGGCGTGGAGCACCTGGGTCGTTTGCGCATCAAGGGCCGAGGCGACCAGGGGCGCCTGGGCGGCGTCGACGGCGATCTGGTGGTGGAAATCCGCGTCGCCGGCTCGCTCAATTTTTCCCGCAGCGGCCGCGACCTGTCGACCGACATCACCATCGGCGCCGGCACGGCCGTGCTGGGCGGAGCGGTGGACGTTCCCCTGCCCGACGGCCGAACCATCGAAGCGATCCTGCCCGGCGGGCTGTACAGCGGTCGCCGGGTCCGCCTGGCCGGCCGGGGATTTCCCCACCTGGACCAAGAACGACGAGGCGATTTGTTTCTGACCGTCGAGGTCGCCCCGCCCGACCTGCTGCCCGCCGCACAGCGCGCCAAGGTCGAAGAATGGCTGCGCGAAGCGCAACGCACCGGCGGTCACGTGCCTGCGGAGTTGAATCGCCAAGTACGCCGCATTTTCGGGAGTGACGAACCATGAATTATCGTCTGCGCCTATTCAGCGCTTTGTTGATCGCCACGTTGTTTGTCGGTTGCGCCGTGCACACGGCTTCCTCGCCGCCGTTGACCGGCGACGATTCGCCGGAGTATGTGCAGGCCTTGTTCGAAAAGGGCGAGGCCAACTACCGCAACAACTTGAAAAACAAGGCGCTCGAATACTATTTCCTCATCGTCGAGCGCTACCCGCAAAGCAAGCAGGCGGCCCCCTCGTATTACAAAATCGGCCGCATCCACATGGACAAAAACGATTACGAAAAGGCGCTCCACTACTTCAAGCTGTTGGTCAGCCAGCACCCGGAAACGCCTTACGCCCTCGAAGCGCATTATCAAATGGGCGTGTGCTATTTTCAGCAGGGCAAATACGACCTGGTTTTGCAGACCCTCGGTTATTACACTAATGTCCGCGATGCCAAACGGTTGCCCAAGGCGCGCCGTTTGATGGGCGACGCCTACTACAAAACCGAAAAGTACGGCGACGCCCTGCTCGCTTATGCCGCGGTGAGCGCTTCGTTGGATCGTCCGGAGCAGGTCGAGTTGCTCAAGCAGACGCGACTGCTGGTCGAACAACATCTTTCGACCGGCGAGTTGCTCACGCTGATTCCGCGCATGGCCGACGGTCCGATCGCCGATTTCACGCGCTATCGCGTCGGCCAGGAACTGATGACCCAGGGCAAACGCGCCGACGCCTCCAAGGTGTTGCGCGACATCAACTTCTCCAAGCGCAAGTACAAGTTTTACGACAAAGCCGCCAAGCTGCTGGAAATGGCCGAATCGCCGGGCGTCGCACCCGCCGCCGGCATTCCCACCGGGCGCGATGAAATCGTCATGCCCGCGGCGCCGGAGCGATCGGAAGCCAAACACAGCATCGGCGTGCTGCTGCCCCTCAGCGGCAAGCGCGCGGTCTTCGGCCGCGAGGTGCTGCACGGCATCATGCAGGGCGTCGAATTGTTCGGCGCGCGGCGCGGCGCCCCGTTCAAGGTCGTGCTGTACGACACGCAGGGCAACCCGGAAGAAGCGGTCAAGGGCGTGGAGCAACTGGCCGACGATCCCAGCGTGATGGCGATCATCGGACCGTTGTTGGGCAACTGCGCGCCGGCGGCGGCCGAAGCGGCCGAGCGGCGCCGCATTCCGTTGATCACGCTGACCACGCGCGAAAAAATCGCCGACGGCGGCCGGTGGGCGTTCCGTAATTTCCTCACCGCTTCGCTGCAGGTGAAGGCGTTGATCAACTACGCCGCCGAATACCAGGGCGCGTTCCGCTTCGCGGTGCTCTACCCCGACAATCGCCAGGGCAAGCTCTACCGCGATCTGTTCGCCGCCAATCTCGATCCAAACCGCCATCGCCTGGTCGCTTCCGTCGCGTACTCGACCGACGAAACCGACTTCAAAAACGCCGTCCGCCAACTGAGCGCCGCTGGGCAATTCGACGCTTTGTTCATTCCCGACAATCACCGCCGCGTGGCGCTGCTCGCGCCCCAGTTGGTGTACTACGGCGTCAAGGACGTCACCCTGCTGGGCACCAACGCCTGGAACCACGACGAGCTGGCGCGCAACGCCGGCAGCTACCTGCGCAAAGCGGTAATCGTCGACGGCTTCTTCGCCCGGGCGGCGAATCCGGAAGTCACCGAGTTCGTCGAGGGCTACCGGCGCACTTTCAACGATCCGCCGACGTTCCTGTCCGCCGTCGGCTACGATACCGCGCGCATGCTCGGCTACATTCTCAATCGCGCGCCGGACATGACCAGTCGCGAGACGATGCGCCGCGAACTGCTGGGCCTGCAGGATTTCCCCGGCGCGACCGGCGAACTGACGATGGGCGAAAACCGCGAAACCGGCCGCCGATTGTATCTGCTGCGCGTCGGCGAAACCCACATCGAAGAAATGTTCTGACCTTGAACGGTTCCGATCTCGCCGCAATTTTCGGCCCGCAGGGCGTGCTCGCCGCGGTGTTCGAAAAGTATGAACATCGCCCCGGCCAGTTGCAGATGGCCGAGCACGTGCGCTCCGCCCTCGCCGATCGCGAAGTCGCCCTCATCGAAGCGCCCACCGGCACCGGCAAGACCATCGCCTACCTCGTGCCCGTTTTGCTCGCCGATCGTCGCGTGGTCGTCTCCACCGGCACCAAGGCGTTGCAGGAACAGATCGTCACCAAAGACGTGCCATTGGCGGAATCCGTGTTGGGCCGGTCGATCAAAGCGGTCGTCATGAAGGGCCGGCAGAATTACGTCTGCCGCTATCGGTTGAAACATTTTCTCGCCCAACCCGAATTCGCCTCGCGCGACGAGGCCTCGCTCTGGAAAAAAATCGAGCGCTGGGCCGAACTCACCCAGACCGGCGATCGCGCGGAAATTTCCGACCTGCCCGACGATTACCAGGCGTGGAAAGACATCTGCTCGTCGCCCAACACCTGCGTGGGCGTGCGCTGCCAGCACAACCGCGAATGCTTCATCACCAAGATGCGCGGACGCGCCGCGGCGGCCGATTTGATCGTCGTCAATCATCACCTGCTGTTCGCCGACCTTGCGGTGAAAATGAGCAGCGGCGGCGAAGGCCAGGTGATCCCCACCTTCGACGCGGTCATTTGCGACGAAGCGCATCAGATCGAAGAAACCGCCACCAGCTACTTCGGCGAAGTGACCAGTTCCTTCCGCTTCGAGGAATGGGAACGCGATCTGGCGCGCGTGTTGGCCGGCAACAAAATCGTCGACCACGAACTGACCGTCGCCGTTTCCGAGATGCGCCTGCTCTACGAGGGAATTTTCAAGCACTACCGCGGCCTGCCCGAAAACGTCAACCGCTTCCGCCCGGAGCATTGCACGACCGAAATTCTCGAGCTGCTCGCCATGTTGACCAAGGCTTGCGCACGCATCGGCGCACGCCTGGAAGCCCTCGGGGCGAAGAAGGAGATCGTCGATTTCACTCCGCTGTCCCTGCGCGTGGGCGAACTGGCGCGCATCACCGACGATGTGTGCGCCGCCAATGATCCCGGCTTCGTCTATTGGCGCGAAGTGCGCCCGCGCAGCGTCATCCTGCACAAGGCGCCGATCGACCTATCCGGCGCGATGCAGGATTCGCTGTTCACCTTCACCACCTCGGTGGTCTTCACCAGCGCCACGCTGGCCAGCGGCGACAGCTTCGCTTACATCAAGGATCGCCTGGGCATCGGCTTCGATTGCGTCGAGGCGCAACTGCCCACCTGCTTCGATTATCAGCGCCAGGGCGTGATGTACCTGCCCAAGGAAATGCCCGATCCGGCGAACCCCGCTTTTCTCGACGCGATCCTGCCCGAAATCGAGCAGCTGATCCGCGCCAGCGGCGGACGCGCCTTCTGCCTGTTCACCTCGATCCGCAACATGACCGCGGCCTACGAGGCGCTCAAGGACAAACTGCCCTTCCCCTGTATGTTGCAGGGCCAGGCGCCCAAGCACCTGCTCATCGAAAAGAAACGCGCCGAGCCCGAAACGGTGCTGTTCGCCACGGCCAGCTTCTGGG
>ERZ795059.6385-NODE-6385-length-10460-cov-6.178664_pt1 | contig 10460 bp, 7 predicted proteins | sample MGYA00375143_ERZ795059 | MGnify/ENA primary metagenome ERZ795059 (study PRJEB30188, sample SAMN05720168) | activated sludge metagenome | isolation source: Anaerobic digester | place: USA | collected 2015-01-07 ... | reverse complement strand
TCGCGCCGGTGGTTTCCATGGCGTTATGGGTCGAAGTCGGTTCGGCCGACGAACTGTCCGCCGAAGCGGGTCTGGCCCATTTGCATGAACACATGATCTTCAAGGGCACCGCCCGGCGCGGTGTCGGCCAGATCGCCGCGGAGGTTGAAGCCGCCGGCGGCGACATCAACGCCTTCACCAGTTTCGATTCCACCTGCTACTACCTGACCGTGGGGAAGGATGAAACTGCCGTCGGCCTCGACATACTCGCCGATGCGGTGTTTCATCCCGCCTTTGCCGCCGACGAATTGAAAAAGGAAATTCAGGTCGTGCTCGAGGAATTGGCCATGTATCGCGACCTGCCCAATTCGCACCTGGCCGAATCGGCGTGGGACAAAGTCTTCGCCGTGCACCCTTACGGCCGGCCGATTATCGGTACGCGCGAGGTGCTGCAAGGGCTGCGCCGCCAAGACGTGTTGGCTTTCTATCGTCGACACTATCGCCCGGAAAATTTCGTGCTCGCCGTCGCCGGCGATTTCGAACCCGAAACCACGCTGCGATTGATCCATCGCTTGTTCGGCAAACCGAAAATCGCCGCCGCGAAAAGACTTTTACGCCCGGACGAACCGCGACAGAAAAAATTCCGCGGGCTTGTGTTGCACGATCCCATTCACGAGGCGCATCTGTATCTGGCTTTTCCGGGGCCGGCATGGAATCAGCCCTTCGCCGCCGAACTCGACATTCTGGCCACCATTCTCAGCGCCGGCGAAAGTTCGCGACTCGAGCATCGCGTCAAATCGGTGCGGCAGTTGGTCTTCGACGTCTCCACGCACCTGTTCGCGCCGAAGGATCCCGGTCTGTTCGCCGTCGACGCCACGACCACGGCCGACAAAGTCCGTCCGGCCGTCAGCGAAATTCTGCACGAACTCTATCGCCTGCGCGAGCAGTGTGTCACCGCGCCGGAACTGGCGCGGGCGAAAAAACTGGTTGAAGCGTCCTTCGTCGGCCGGCGCGAAACGGTCGGCGGCATCGGGCAGGGGCTCGGCTATTCGGTGATCCTCACCGGCGACATTCACCTTGAAGACCTCTACCTCGAACAGATGCGCCACGTTACCCGCGAATCCTTGCGCCGGGCGGCCATCGAGGTCTTCCGCCACGATCGCCTGACCGGCGCCGTGCTGCTGCCCAAGGGCGAAAAGATGTCGCCACACGAATTCGAGGAAATTGCGCGATCGGTGTATCGGCGGCATCCGGGTGTTGCGAACCAGGCGAAGTCCGCCGTAGCGGCTGCTGCCGCCACGCCGCCGTCGATCATCAAAGGAAAACGGCGCAATCGGTTGACCCGCACCGTCCTGCCCAACGGCGTACGGCTACTGATTAATGAAACGCATCATGCGCCGTTGGTTTACATCCGCACCGGCATGCTCGGCGGTCTACGTTACGAACCGCCGCAACTCGGCGGCTTGTCTGGCCTGACTGCCCGCTTGCTGGCGCGCGGCACCACGGAAAAATCGGCCCTGCAATTCGCGCGCGAGGTCGACGATCTGGCCGCCAGCGTGCGCGGCGTTTCCGGCTACAATACCATCGGCGTCGCCGGCGATTTCCTGTCCGTGGACTTCGCCAAAGGTCTGCAATTGATGGCCGAGGCCTCGCGTCTTCCAGCGTTTTCGCCTACGGAAATGAAACGGCAGAAGCAGGTGGTCCTGGGCCGTATTGCGCAACGCAAAACCAATTTACAGGCATTGGTGCGCGATCTGTTTGCCGAGAAACTCTACGGCAATCACCCCTATGGCCGCACACTGTTGGGCGACGAGCCCACCGTTGGCGCGATCAAACGCAACGACGTGCAAGCCTACTGGGACGCGTTGCTGGACCCGACGAATTTGGTGATTTCCATTTCCGGCGACGTGGAATATGAACGCGCCTACGATCTGGTCGGCGAAGCCTTCGGCGAATTGCCGCCTACCGGTTTCGCGCCGTTGTCGCACTCCGAGCCGGTCGCGCCACAGGGATTGGTTTTCGCCGAGCGCATCATTCCCAAAGAGCAAGCGCACATTCAGATCGGCTGGCTCGGTTGCCGCATCGGTTCGCGCGACGAAGTGGCCCTGCAACTGCTCAGCGCCGCGTTGTCCGGGCAGGGCGGTCGGTTGTTCCTTGAGCTGCGCGACCGACGCAACCTCGCCTACAGCGTCTATAGTTTCCAACAGGACGGCATCGAGCGCGGCGCCTTCGGCGTGTACATCGCCACCGGCAATCAAACCGCCGACGAAGCGCTGACGGCGATGCGCGAGGAAATCGACCGCGTGCTGCATAAACCGCCGCGCGGCCGCGAACTGCAACGGGCCAAGCGCTACTTGATCGGCAGCCACCGTCTGCATCTGCAGACCAACGCCAGCCTGGCGCAAACCATCGGGCTCAACGAGCTGCTCGGACCTGGTTATCGCGTGCATGAACGCTTTGCCGCTCAGGTCCAGCGGCTCACCGATGAGGATCTCGCCCGGGTGACGCGCCGCTATTTGAGTGCGGAAAATATGGTGGTGGCGATTATTCGCGGGTAGCGTTCGCCTCCAACTCCGCTTGGAGTTTTTCGAGCGCCTCGTGCACGATCCGCTCCGCCGTCTCGCGATCCTCCGACCACAGCGACAAGGTGATTTTCAAGCCTTCGGCGTCGCCGAAATAGGTGGGGTTCGTCTTCACGTACAGGCCCGGATACTCCGTGTTCAATTTTTGTGCGATGCGCGTCAACAGCGATTCGTCCGGCTCGTCGGTGGGGAAGGTCACCTCGGCGAAACCGCCGCGGCCGAACAGTTTGGCGAGAAATTCGCTGGCCGCCAGATCGAACATCGCCCAGATTTCGCGCGGCACGCCGGGAAAACAAAAGACCGTCATGCCGTCCCAATCCAGGCGCACCCCCGGCGCGGTGCCCACCGGATTTTCAAACCATTGTGCGCCTGCCGGCAATTGCGCCATTTTTTCCCGTTCCGGCGTCAATCCGCCGACCGGCACATGCCCTTGGACGTGCAGATCGTCGTATTTTTCCTCGATGAACTGCAGTGCCTGGGAATCGGCGATCAGTTCCACGCCGGACGCCCGAGCCAATCCGGCCAGGGTCAAATCGTCGAAGGTCGGCCCCAGACCGCCGGTGATCAGCAACACGTTGGTGCCGTTGTTCTTGGCGGTTTGAATTTCCCCGGCGATCGCTTCGATGGCGTCGTCGACGATGGCGATGCGGCTCAACCGGCCGCCCAGCGTGGATACCCGGCGGGCGATCCAGTTGGCGTTGGATTCCAACGTGCGGCCGGTCAACAACTCGCGCCCGACCGCCAATACTTCCACTCGCGGCATTTTGTTTCTCCTGAGGTTTTTTCCAATATACGATGGTTGCAGTTTTGATACAATAAGTTCATGGACAAACTTGAACGGAAATTCGCCGCGATTCTTACCGACAATCGTCGCGGCGCCGCCAGCATTACCTCGGCGGCGGTCGAGGTGCTGATCGCCTTGTGCCGCCGCCCCGACGTCACGCCGGAGCTGTTGCTGGAATATACCGTTCGCTTGCGGCAGGCGCACCCCAGCATGGCCGAAATCATCAACCTCGGCGAAGACCTGCGCGAGTGCGTCGCCGACGGGATGGACCGCGCTTCGTTGCTGGTGTATCTCGACGCTTATCAAAAAGAGACCGCCGCGGCGATGGAGCGGGCGGTGGCGATCGCCGTGCGCCACTTCTACGATTTTCACTGCGTGGCCACCCTCTCGCGCAGTCGCCTGGTGCGCGAGGTGCTCGCCAAAACCGGGGCGCGCATTCTCATCGCCGAATCGCGCCCGTTGAACGAAGGCGTCGATCAGGCGGTCATGCTCAGCGAATTGGGATTGAAAGTCAGCGTCATGGCCGATGCGCTGTTGCCCGCGATTCTTGTCGAGCAGAAGGTCGACGCGGCGATCGTCGGATGTGATGCGCTGCTGCCGACCGGGTTGGTCAACAAGGCCGGCACTTACGCCCTGGCGCTGGCCTGTCACGAGGCGAATATTTTCCTGGCGACGGTGCTCACTTCGCGCCGTCATCTATCCGCCGAACGCGCCGCGTTGTTCGCGGTGAGCGACCATGCCGTCGGGGAAATGAATCTGCCGGCCAAGCTCGCTCCGACGGCCATCAACCGCTATTTCGACGTGACGCCGTTGCCGCTGATTTCCATCGCCTACAGTGAGCAGGGGGCGTTTCGTCCCGCGGAAAGGATCATGTTCCGGTAATGGTCGATCTGCATATCCACACCGACGCCAGCGCCGACGGCCAACACTCGCCGATGGAAATCTTCACCATGAGCCGGGCGCTCGGATTGCGCTGCGTCGCTTTTGCCGATCACAACACGCTCGCATCGCTGGCGCAGGGATTCGTCTTGGCGCGGGAAACGGGCGTCGAATTCATTCCCGCCGTCGAAATCAACACCGAACTCAACGGTGTGGATATCCATCTGCTCGGTTACGGCGTCGATCCGTTCGACGAACAAACGCGCCTTTGGTTCGACGAGATCGCCACCGTCTTTGCCGACGTCGCCCGGCGGCGCACGCAGCGCTTCAACGAGTTGGGTCTCGAGCTGACCTGGGAACGCGTAAACCGGCACGCCGGCGGCAAGATGCCCACCGCCTCGAGTTTCTACGAGGCGATCGTCGAGAATCCCCTCAATCATCATCATCCGCTGATCGAGCCCTATCGCACCGGTCCGCAAAGCGACAATCGCTACGTTCATTTCTATTTCGAGGTCCTTGCCAACGGCGGACCGGCCGACATCGGCGACGCCGCGCTGCCAGTGCTGGACGTCATCGCCCGTTTACGTGCCTTGCGCATCGTTCCCGTGGTCGCCCATCCACGCGAGTTGAGCGAAGCGGCGCTGCGCGAGATGATCGCCGCCGGGCTGCTGGGCGTCGAGGCTTATTGCTCCTATCACGACGCCGCCCAGGGCGCGCACTGGCGCGGTTTGACCGATCGTTACGGCCTGCTGTACACCACCGGCAGCGATTTTCACGGCCGGGCGATCAAGCCGGCTGTCAAGCTGGGCGAAATCGAGCATAATGATTATATTGTTGCGCGACGGCTGCGCGAGGCAATCGCAGCGCTGGCGTGAACTTGCCCAGCCGCAACGAACAGTGTACAAACCGATAAAAATAAATACGTGGGAGATGAGATGGATATTACCCGCCGCCAAATGTTGCAGATGATTGCCGCGACCGGCGTGGTGGTTGCTGCGCCGCCGCTTAGCGAACTTGCGCTGGCCGCCGCCGAACCGCGCGTGGTTGCCTTTAAAGGCGAACAGGCCGCTACCGTGCGCAAGATCGTCGAGCGCCTCGGCGGCATCAACAAGTTTATCGCCAAAGGCGACAAGGTCGTGATCAAGCCGAACATGGGTTTCGCGACCGCGCCGCTGCGCTCGTCGAATACCGACACCGTCGTCATTCGCACGCTTGCCGAATTGGCGCTGGAGGCCGGCGCGAAGCAGGTGCAGATTCTGGACAATCCCGTGCATCCCGCGCCGTTGTGCAAGGTGCGCAGCGGCATCGTCGAAGCATTGGCCGGGCTCGACGACGTGTTTGTGCAGTGGGTGAAAAACGAAAAATTTTTCGGCGACGTCGTCATTCCCAACGGACGGCAGCTTAAGCGGACGCAGGTGATGAAGGCGATCCTCGAATGCGACGCGCTGATCAATGCGCCCATGGCCAAAAGTCACGGCGGCGCGATCGTCTCCATGGGCCTGAAAAACTGGATGGGCGCCGTAAAGAACCGCCAGGAATGGCATTCGACCTTCAACATGCATCAGGCGATCGCCGATTTCGGCACCTACATTTACAACGACAAACGGCTCAAGTTCACCATCCTTGACGCCACGCGCGTGCTGGCCACCGGCGGTCCCGGCGGGCCCGGCGAGGTGCGCCATTTGCAGACGATCATCGGTGGCTTCGATCCGGTCGCCATCGATTCGTTCGGCCTGTCGCTGTCGGCCTGGAACGGTAAAAACTACAAGCCGCATCAAGTTCCCTATATGCAAATCGCCGAGGAGATGGGCCTGGGCAGCTCCGATCTGAGCAACCTGCGCTCGGCTTGAGGAGGGTCATGAAGCTGCGCCGCGTCGTTCAACTGCTGTTTCTCGCGTTGTTCGCGGTGCTCATCGCGCTGACGACCTTTCCCCTCCAGGCTAAGCTGCCGGTCGATTTGTTTTTGCGCCTCGATCCGCTGCTGCTCCTTGGCGCGAGCATCGCCGCGCGCACCGTGGTAAGCGGTTTATTCGCCGCCTTCGTCATGCTCGCGCTCACCGCTTTGCTCGGCCGTTTTTTCTGCGGCTGGATCTGCCCCCTGGGCACGACGATCGAGCTGACCGACGATCTGCTTTGCCGCCGCCGCAAACGTCGCTGGCCCAACGCGCAACGCGTCGGACGCGGCCTCAAGTACGTCAACCTGATCGTCATTCTCATCGCCGCCGCCTTCGGCTACGGTCTGACGTTTCTGCTCGATCCCATCGCCTTGTTCACGCGCGCGGCGACGTACCTGCTGCATCCCGCCGCGATGCTGTTGGCCAATGCCGGGCTCGACATCCTACGGCCCGTCGCCCTGAAGGCCGATTGGGTGAAGCTTTATTACGCCGAGTTGCATCAGCCGCTGTTTTCCTCCGGCTCGCTGGCTGCGGCGATCGTCTTCCTCACGATCCTCATGCTCAATCGCCTGCAGCGCCGGTTCTGGTGTCGCAGCCTGTGTCCGCTGGGCGCGATGTTGGGCTTCTTCGCGCGTTTTTCGCCGGTGCGGCGGCAGGTCGGCGCGGCCTGCGATCACGACGGCAAATGCAAGCGCACCTGCGAAACAGGCGCGATCTTCGACGACGAAGTGCAGTACGATCCGGCCGAGTGCATCCTCTGCTGGAATTGCGTCGACGATTGCCACCTGGGCGTGACGACCTTCCGCTTCGCTTCGCCGTTGCCGCGATTGGCGCAACCGTTGGATATCGGCCGGCGGCGTTTTCTCGTCGGGCTGGCCGGCGGCGCGTTCGGCGCGCTGTTGTTCCGCTCCAATCCGGCGCGGGCGGCGCGTCCCGACAAACTGCTGCGTCCCCCGGCTGCGCTGCCCGAAGACGATTTTCTCAAGCGCTGCATCCGTTGCGGGCAGTGCGTCAAGGCGTGCCCGACCAACACGTTGCAGCCCGATTGGGGCGAGGGCGGTCTCGAAGGCCTGTGGGCCCCCCATCATCAGATGCGCCTGGCCGGTTGCGATCAAGGGTGCAACGTGTGCGGGCAGGTGTGCCCGACCGGAGCGTTGCGCGACGTGCCGCTTTATCAGAAGCGCTACGCCAAACTCGGCACGGCGATCATCGACCAACAACGCTGCGTCGTCTGGGCCGCTGATAAATTCTGTCTCGTTTGCGACGAAGCGTGCCCGTACAACGCCATCTACTTTGCCGAAAACGAACAAGGGAAACGTCGGCCTTACGTCGACCGTCGCCACTGCAACGGTTGCGGCCTGTGCGAGTCGGTGTGCCCGGTCGACGGGCAGGGCGCGATCAACGTTTATCCCGATGAGCAGATCCGCCTGTCGCAGGGCGATTATGCCGACGAAGCGCGACGGCGCGGCTTCCTTTTCGAACGCGGCGTCGCCGAGGATAAAATCCTGCCCGTCGGCGACGGCGGCGAAGCCTACGGGGATTGACCGTGAAGCTCCCCGATCGTTTGCGCCACGCCTGGCCGCACGCTTTTGTCGTTCTTGCCGTGCTGCTGGTCACCCGCGATTGGTGGAATGATTACCTGCTGGCCGGACACAGCGCCTACATGGATTTTTACCGCCAAGTCGTGCTCCACGACGCCATCCGCCAAGGGGATTGGTGGCCGCGTTTCGCCGAGCCCTTTTATCGCGGTCACGGTTCGTTGCTTTTTCATTTCTATGCGCCGTTTAGTTATTATTTAACGGAATTGTTCATTTTTCTGCATGCTCCGATCGCGGTGGCGATCAAAATGGCGCTGGCGACCGGTTTGTTTCTTTCCGGCTACTTCATGGTCCGCCTGACGCGCGAACTGTTCGACGATTGGGCCGCGGCCGCCGCCGGTGCGCTGTATGTGCTCGCGCCTTACCATCTGGTGGATGTCCTCGCCCGCCACGCTTTCGGCGAGGCGATCGCCTTCGCCTGGTTGCCGCTGATTTTCTGGGGGCTGCTTGGCGCGGTGCGCGATGGTTCGCGGCTGCGCCTGGCCGCCGGCACCGTCGGCATCGCCCTGTTGTTGTTGACACACAACATCACGGCGATGATTTCCGCGCCGTTCATCTTCCTCTGGTGGTTGTACCTGACGATCGTTTATGGGAAGGAAAATCGGCGCGGACCTTTGTTCGGTGCGCTCACCGGCGTGCTCGGCCTGTTGCTCGCCGCGTTTTTCTGGATGCCCGCGGTCATGGAGACCAATTTCATCTGGTCCGAGAAGAGCCTGACCGACGACTATTTCCAGTACCAAAAGCATTTCGTCTACTGCAAACAGTTTTTCTCGCTGATGTGGGCGCACGGCGGTTCGGGACCGGGGATGGACGACACCCTGCCGTACCAACTCGGCCTAGCGCACTGGCTGTTGTTGCCCGGCTCGTTGATTGCCTTGTGGCGCTGGCGCGATAAACGCGGGCAATTACTGCTGTGGTGGGCGTTACTGCTTGCAGCGCTGGCTATGTGCCATTTCATCAGTCGGCCTGTATGGAGCGCGATCGACAAACTCGCCTTTGTGCAATTCCCTTGGCGCTTTCTGGTGCTCGCATCCTTCGCCGGCAGCCTGCTGGCGGGCGTGGCCGCGTCGGGCCTCCGTCGCTGGAACTGGGGCGGGCAGGGCGTGGCCTTTGCGTTGTGCGCCGTCTGTCTGCCGCTGGTCGTCTACGCACCCTACACCTACGCCAAGCACACGCTGTACAACACGGAAAACGGCAAATACCTGCGCCTGAACAAAGACGATTACGCCGAGAGTCTGCCGTACAAAAAATTCATCCGCCTCGAAAAGACCGTCGATGCCACGTGGATCTCCCGCCGACTGATTCGCGCCACGGCCCGCGAGGATTTCCTGCCCAAGACAGTCCGCGATATTCCGCCGCGTCCCCCGGAAACGATCTTCTCCGTTGCCGGCGGCGTTGTACTCGATCAGCGCCGGGAAGCGCCTTGTCGCTATCGCGCCCAGGTGGTCATGGATGATGCGGGCGACCTGCTGCTGAATCGTTTCTGGTATCCGGGTTGGCGCGCCACGGTCGATGGCCATGACGTGTCCACCGGTGCCTTCGGTCCGCATGGATTGATCCGCATCATGCTGCCGGCCGGCGAGCATGAGGTATCCGTCGTGTTCGGCACGACGCCTTTACGCACGACCGCCTGGTTGATTTCCCTGGCCGCGTTGTTCGCGTTGATCGCCGCGATGATCTTTTTTCGCCCGGGTGTCTTGTCGAAAAACTAGACTTCCTTACAATGTTCGCTGAATCATTCGCTGGGGAGTTTCCTATGCGCCGACTGTCCTTTTTCTGCTTGTTCGCCTTGTTTCTTTTGAACGCCTGTTCAGGATCGCCGGTGGTGTACGATCGCATCGAGTCGGGTCGCGCGATCCAACTTCCGCGCGATCATTACGCGCATGACAATTTCCGCACCGAATGGTGGTACTACACCGGCATCCTTGATGCCGAGGACGGTCGCACCTTCGGCTTCGAGATCGTTTTTTTCAAACGCCGCATCGAAAACGATTTCTACATGGGCATTCCCCTGCGCGGCGGCTTGGTCACCGATCGTGCGCACATGGCGCACTTCGCCATTGCCGATCCGCAAAAGCGCGAACTGTTTTTCAGCGAGCGAATCGGTCTGGATCACGAAAAGGCCGACGGCGAAGCCGGCGCGCGCCAAGATTGCTATCATGTGTGGAACGGCGATTGGTCGGTGCGCGAAATCGATGGCCGGCAAGTAATCGACGGCGAGATGCGCGGCTACCGTTTGAAGGTTGCGCTCGCACCGAAGAAGCCGCCGGTGTTGCACGGCGACAACGGCTTTTTCCTGAAAGATGAGAGCGAGTGGGGCCAACACGGCACCTATTACATCAGCTACACCAACCTTGTCGGCGAGGGAACATTGTTCGTCGACGGCAAACCGCTGGCGGTCAAAGCCAAAGCCTGGATGGACCACGAATACGGCACCAAACAGCTCGGCCCTAAGCAGATCGGCTGGGATTGGTTCTCCATCCGCATGGCCGACGACACCGAATTGATGGTTTACCTGCTCAAACAGCGCGACGGACGACACAGCGTGTATTCCAAAGCCTCGTTCGTCGACATAAACGGCAAGGTCACCGCGCTACGTTACGACGACCTGGTCGTCACGCCGGGCCGGACCTGGCGCAGCAATGAAGAAGGCGGCGGCAAATACGTGCTGGAATGGACGATCGCGATTCCCAAGCTAAAATCAGTCTACCAGGTCAAACCGGTAGACTGATTTTAGCTTGGG
>ERZ795059.6378-NODE-6378-length-10472-cov-11.581837_pt1 | contig 10472 bp, 9 predicted proteins | sample MGYA00375143_ERZ795059 | MGnify/ENA primary metagenome ERZ795059 (study PRJEB30188, sample SAMN05720168) | activated sludge metagenome | isolation source: Anaerobic digester | place: USA | collected 2015-01-07 ... | reverse complement strand
TTTCTTTGACAAATTCATTTTTCGGCATATTTTTCAATCCGCTGGCTGTTTAAAAAATTGCAAAAACTGTTTGTCCCGGAGGGAAAAATGTTACATGGACCTGCTGCAAAACTCGGCAAAGACAATGCCTCTGCCGTGAAATCAAAACTCGGTCTCAAGCTGTTTGCTGTCTATGCTTTGATCTATGCCGGATTTGTTGTTATCAACATGGTCGATCCGAATATGATGGAGATGAAGATTGTTGCCGGTCTTAATCTCGCTGTAGTTTACGGATTCGGACTGATAATTCTCGCCATAATCATGGGGATAATTTATAACGGGATCTGTACAAATTGTGAAGACAGTATGAACAAACCTGAAAAAAACACTGAAAAGGGAGGAGAAAAATGATTTATACAACTTCTCCTATCGCCATAGGGCTCTTTTTATTTTTTGTTTCGTTTGTTCTTTTCCTGAGTTTTTATTTTGCCAAGAAAACCAAAACATCTGCTTCATATTTCGCCGCAGGGGGAACCATTCACTGGGCTGTAAACGGGATCGCTTTTGCCGGTGATTATCTTTCCGCAGCTTCATTTTTAGGCATCTGTGGAATGATAGCTTACTACGGATTTGACGGATTCCTCTATTCCATCGGATATCTTGCCGGCTGGGTCGTTGCCCTTTTTGTTGTTGCAGAACCGATGAAACGGCTTGGCAAATATACTTTTACCGATGCACTTGACTCACAGTTCAATTCAAAAAGCATTCAGCTTCTTGCCACAATAAGCACGCTTGTTGTTTCGATCTGCTATCTCATTCCGCAGATGGTGGGAGCCGGTGCACTTGTCACACCGCTTCTCGGACTGCCTCACTGGGTTGGAGTTGTGATGGTAGGTGCCATCGTTATTTTTATTGTTGCAACTGCCGGAATGACATCAACAACCTATGTCCAGTTCATTAAAGGCGGTCTTCTGATAGTTTTCTCAACTATTCTTTCTGTTTATATTTTCAGCAACGGCATTAACCTTAAACCGCATGCAGATTATCACGAATTTAAAACGATTCCCGTAGTTGTTGACGAAAACGGTGAAGTTTCGATCTCTGACAGCGAATATGCTTTTGCCGGCAAAACTGTTGTCAAAGGGGACACTTTTGTCAAACTGATCAAAGGCAGTGTTGCAAGCTGGTGGAAGCTTAAAGAGAGCTATCTTGAAGAAACGATCTTTATCGAAAAGACTTCAGAGGGCAAACTTCTTTTCAACGGGGAACCTCAGGAAAAAGGGAAGTTCTATTCCGTCGGTCATGCAAGCAGGATCGTTGTTGACGGAAAAGAAGTTGAAAAATCGGGACATCTCGGCCCGGGCTCATTTTTATCAACAATCGACAACAGTGAAATCGTCCGTTTTCTTCCGGTAAAGTTTAAGCACAACGGAAACTCCGTGTCTTTGTGGCAGCAGACTGTAACAAAGGGCTCAAAGATCATGAGACCCGGTCTTCTTTTTAAGATCGACGGCAATTCAACTTTCCTTCAGAAACTTAACTTTATTTCGCTTATGCTTGCACTGTTTCTTGGAACTGCGGCACTTCCGCATATTCTGATCAGATACTACACTGTTCCAAGTCAGAAAGATGCCAGGAAATCAACGATCGTAGCTATTGCCGCAATCGGATTTTTCTATATTCTCACTCTTTACATGGGTCTTGGAGCAATGGTAAACGGAGTGCTTGATGTTGAAAGTTCTAACATGTCTGCACCGCTTCTTGCAAAATTTTTCGGAGTAGGACTTTTTTCAATAATCTCAGCGATTGCATTTGCAACCGTTCTTGGAACTGTAAGCGGTCTGATCGTTGCCGCATCAGGAGCTGTCGCACATGATCTTATGGATAGATTCCTTGCAATAAAAATGACCGACACACAGAAAGTCAGGGCAGGAAAAATGTCAGCTGTCGTTGTCGGAGCTCTTGCAATCATAATGGGAATAATTTTTAAAGGGGTGAATGTCTCTTTTCTTGTGGGGCTTGCTTTTGCAGTAGCCGCATCGGCAAATCTTCCCGCGATTCTCATGCTTCTTTTCTGGAAAGGAACAACTGCCAAAGGTATTGCGGCTTCAATATTTGTAGGCATGACTGCTTCCTTGTCGATCATCGCCCTTTCTCCGACAATGTATGAAGTTTACGGACTTGATCCAGCAACAGCAATAATTCCGCTGAGCAATCCCGGAATTATATCAATACCGCTGAGTTTTATTACCCTGGTTGTCGTTTCTATAATCACAAAAAAAGACAACAGCACAAAAATTTCCGCTCCGGTATAGATAAAGCTAAAGACTCTGCGAAAAAATCTTTAATATTTTTAATAGATTGACATTCACTGTAATTGTTGTATAACTTTTGCGTGCTGCCAATCAGAAATAGTTTGGAAGGCAACATCGGATTTAGTTATGGATCTCTGGTCACACCATGGACAGTCGTCCAGTAATTTTATTTAACCATGGTAAGTTTTTGAGAGAGAAAGAATGAACATTTATGTTGGAAACCTCGCTTACAATTTAAGCGAAGACGAACTCAAGGCAGCTTTTGAAGCATTTGGAAAAGTTGAATCAGCAAGATTTGTAACTGATCGTGACACCGGCCGCTCAAAGGGCTTCGGTTTTGTCGAAATGCCGAACAAAGATGAAGCAACCAAGGCCATTAACGCTCTTAACGGCACTGAACTTCAGGGCAGAACACTTACTGCCAATGAAGCTCGTCCACGCGAAGAAAGAGCGCCAAGAACCGGTGGCGGCAATTACGGTAAGAAATACTGATCCCCCCTTTTAACTTCTAAAAGTCCTCACTCACAATAATATTTGACAAACCATTTTTAATAGTATTAGCTTCTTTAGGGTTCTGTTTTTTAATTAATTTTAGGAGGATGATATGAAAAGAGTTCTTCTTGCTACCGACAAACCTTTTGCCGCAAAAGCTGTATCAAAAATTCAGGAAATTTGTGACAAGGCGGGGTATCAGCTTGTCAAACTTGAGTCCTATACTTCACCTGACCAGCTCAAAGAAGCGGTAAAGGATGTTCATGCAATAATAGTCAGAAGTGATCTGATAACCAGAGAGATCATGGATGCCGCTCCAGAACTTAAGATCGCTGTAAGAGGCGGTGCCGGCTTTGATAACATTGACTGCAAAGCCGCTGCTGAAAAAGGGATAGTGGTCATGAACACCCCCGGAGTAAATGCAAATGCAGTCGCAGAGCTTGCGATCGGTATGGCAGTTTATGTTGCAAGAGGACTTTTCACCCCGAAAACCGGCGGAGAGCTTCTTGGAAAAACTATCGGAATTCATGCTTACGGCAATGTAGGTAAAAATGTTGCCCGTATAGCCAAAGGATTCGGCATGGAAGTTTATGCGTTCGATCCTTTCGTTAAAAAGGAAGCTATCGAAACAGACGGCGTAAAAGTTGTTGACACAGTTGAAGATCTCTACAAAAAATGTCAGTATGTATCTTTGCACATTCCGGCAAACGATAAAACTAAGAAATCAATCAATAAAAACCTTATCGCCCTCATGCCTAAAGGTGCAACACTTATAAACACAGCAAGAAAGGAAGTAGTATGCGAAGAAGGGCTCAAATTCGTTTTTGAATCAAGACCCGATTTCAAATATGTGACCGATGTCGCTCCCGACAATGCCGCAGAACTCGCTGAAAAGTTTGCAGGAAGAATATTCTGCACACCGAAGAAAATGGGAGCTCAGACTAATGAAGCAAACGACAACGCCGCAGAATTTGCCGCAAACAACATCGTAAATTTCTTTGAAAAAGGGGACATCACCTACAAAGTGAACTGATTAAATCACCGGTTACTTCACCCATTCCCATGCACGGAAGTGTTCAATTCCGTTAATGTTACCGAAAGAGACAGGGTCGAGTGTGACAACTATTTTAGGGAAGTTATCTTTGATCATTTCAAGATTGCCGAATTCACGGGAGATAACATTTTCATTACTTAAAATATATGCCGCCTGGACATAGAGAATGGAGTTATTTTTCTTTGCAACAAAATCTATTTCTTTCCCTGAAATTGAACCGGCCTGAACGGAGTATCCTTCCCTTAAGAGGTGAAGCAGAACTGCATTTTCAAGATATTTCCCCGGTGTGTTCTCACGGATCATCGTGCTGAAATATCTGAAAGACGGGTCGTTTATATAAAATTTTCTGTCCCCGGTAAGTATTTTCTTCCCTGCCACATCATATCTTGGTACTTCGTGTATGAAGAAAACATCTTTCAAATATTCAATATAGTTCCCGATAGTGACAGAGTTGGTTTTCCCGCCATTACTGGTGATAACATTTGCGAGCTTATTTACAGAAAAATAACTTCCGACAGAATCAACAATTAATTCAATAAGTTGATCAAGCAGACGAATATCCCTCACCTGATACCGGTCAACAATATCCCTTAAAATTATGGAATCCCTCAGATTTGAAATATAGTGTCTTATTGTCTCATCATCAGTAAGTTTAAAACACTCAGGCATTCCCCCCGTCTGCATATATCGCGAAAAGGATTCCGCATTATGTCCACTTTCTGTAATGCCGCAAAACTCACTGTAGCTGAAGGGAAAAAGAGTGTATGAAATGTATCTGCCCGAAATTAAAGTTGCGAGTTCACCCGAAAGAAGAGAGGCATTTGATCCGGTTATGAAAATTTCCCAATCCTCTGTAAAATCCTGAGCAAGAGAGTTGACACATTTTTCCCAGCCATCAATTTTCTGAACTTCATCAATGAAAAGAAAACACTTTTTGTTTTCTGAAAGGTTTTTTCTGAATTTAAGTGCAAAATTGAAAAGATCTTCGTGGTTTTTAATAAAGTTGAAGACACCGTATTCCATATTTATGTAAAGTATTGATTCTTTTTTAGAAATCTTTTTATCAACCAGCATATTCATTATCTGGCGGATCAGAAAACTTTTTCCGCATCTTCTCTGTCCGCTGATAACCTTTATCAGTTTGTTCCCTATCCATTTTGAGATGGTGTCAGTCGCAGAAGTTCTTGGAAATCCGGCACTTAACGGTTCTTTTCCCCAGATCTGATATTTGCTTATTGAATCAAACATGACAACCTCCGCTTAAAACATACTTTAAACTTTACCACAAAAAAACACTATTGTAAAGTATGCTTTAATCGAGTCCCAAAGCAGTTTTGATTTTGTTTCCGATCTCGACCAGGGTTTCATCTGAGACGATGCCTTTGATTTCAACGACTCGTTCTTTTGCGATTGTTCTGACTTGAGCACAATCAGCTTTTGCAGGTTTTCCGGTTTCATTTATCATAACTTCAAATGCGGGAAAAAATCTCTCTATTTTAGTTGTCATCGGCACAACCGAAATTAGTGGAGAGCGGCTGTTCAGCTGATCAATTGAAACCACGACCGCGAAATGGATGTTTTTGGTTTCCGACCCGACTGAAGGATTAAACTGAACTAAAACTATTGACCCTCGTTTAATTTGGCCAATTTTCTTCTGATTCGCTGTTGAATCCATCAAAATCCTCCATATTGCTCTTTAAATTGGCACAATAATCGTCAATCTGGCGGTTTAATTCCGCCTGCGCCTTTTCTGCAATTGCTTCACGAATGAATTTGCTCAGGTTTTTTGGATTGGCCTGCTTGATCAGAAAAAAAGTTCTTGCATCAAGACCGATTGTTATGTTTTTCATGACACACCTCCGAAAACATCTTTCACAATACTATCAGATACACAGCAATGTGTCAACAGTAATTTATATGTATGATTCGGGCAATAGAATATCATACTCTCATCACCATCTTCGCAACTTCAACATCCATTTTGGAAAAACCGAACCATTTTATTTTTCTCTATTTGAGATCTTATCCTGTTCCTGCTGGATTATTTTCTTCAATTCACTTTCGGATGGGAGATTCACAAGATATTTCGAGACAAAGACCTGTTGCGGCAATCCGGCTGTTGCATATTTTACCAGATTTTCATTTTTACTCATTCCCGTTCTTTCATAAAGCAAACTGTTCATAGCTCTTTGCAATTCTCGCACCGACCAGTTATTTTTTATTGTTTCTGTTTCATAAAAGAATCTTTTTAACAAGGTGTCCGCTTTAAGCAGCTCAATTATGTGAGTGAAACTCAATCTGTTTATTAATATTTCCGGATTTGTTTCAAGCTTGCCACAAATATCTTCAACTATTTGATTTTGTTCGACATTGTATGACAACTGCAATTTCCCAGTCACCGCATGGAAAATTGGTATCTGCCTGAAATCAGTTAAAAAAGATTTTGCAGTCAGTGACTGCAAAATCATTGGATATGAAAGATAGAATGTTCTGAAAAGATATAGGTTTCTTTCGGATAATCCTTTAATGTGTACACTTCTTTGTGCAATTTCTTTCATCACACCTTTTCCGTATTCAGCTCTGTCCAATCCGTTCATTTCATATTCATTAATGTAAAATCCAAACAGCCAGTTTCTGAGCGTGAGAGCAGTATTTACCTGCTTTTGCACCTGTTTTTGAAAAAAGTTCTGTGTTTCTGTCAACAAAAGAATTAAATCAGATATCTCTGAAAGATTTTGAATCTTGCCAACCATTTTCCGACTCCAAAAGTTTAGTCTGGAATAGATAATGCAACAATCAAATTAAATATGCAAGAAATTGGATAAGAAATTGTAAATTAAAGAAATTGATTGAGTGCGTAAGTTTTCAACCCAAACTGATCTTGCTTAATTCTTCAATGATTTCATCTATTTCGGTCATGTTGCGGATTGAGAATTTTATTGTGTGGGAATCTGAGAATGTTCCTTTTCTCTTTTCGATGAATTGAAAGAGTTTTTCGATGTTTTCGGGGATGAATGCGGGTGCAAGTGTAAGAGAAAAGCTGTTTGCATTGACAGTCATTGATGAGCCCCCGGCTTGTATTGCTTTAAGCCGTGCATTTGTTAAAAAGATGAGGTTTTCTGTTTCAGGCGGGATACTGCCGAACATTTCTGTCATGGTTTCTTTGACCCAGTTGAGCTCCTGAACTGAACGGATGTCTGCGATCTTTCTATAAAAACCGACTCTCATTTCTGTGTCTGGAATATAAGTTTCGGGAATGTTGGCAAAAAGGTCTGTCGAAATGTCAAATTCAGTTTCGCTGTGCGGCACGCCGGTTTTAAGCTCTTCAATCCTTTTTCTCAGCATTTCCAGATACATATCATATCCGACACCTTTGAGTTTTCCTGACTGGGCAAAACCGAGAATACTGCCTCCACCGCGAATGTTGAGATCTTCCATCGCGACATCATAACCCGATCCAAGCTGATCGAATCTCTTTATAACTGCAAGCCGTGCATATGAATCGGGACTTATCGTGCTGAGATTAGGGACAAAAAGATATGCATTTGCCTCTCTGTTCCATCTGCCGACCCTGCCGCGCAACTGATAAAGCTGAGCCATTCCGAACATATCCGCTCTGTTGATTATGATAGTGTTCACCATCGGAATATCAATTCCCGACTCAATAAGCGAAGTTGAAAGGAGCAGATCATATTTCCTGTCAACAAAATCGACCATCACATTTTCAAGTTGTTTTTCATCCATCTGACCGTGGGCAATACATATTTTCAGCCCAGGAATGAGATTTTCGAGCTTCATTTTTATGTCATTCAGAGATGCGATCCGATTGTGGACAAAATATATCTGCCCGTTTCTTGACATCTCGTTTAGAATCGCTTCTTTGATTATTTCTTCACTATATTCAAGCACATAGGTTCTGATATTCTTTCTGTCGCCGGGAGCGGTTTTAATGAAAGAGACTTTTCTTATTCCAAGAAGCGACATCTGAAGAGTTCTTGGAATGGGTGTTGCCGTCATCGACAATGTCGCAATATCTTTTTTCATCTCCTTTATCCGTTCCTTGTGGGCAACTCCGAACCTGTGTTCCTCATCAACCACGAGAAAACCAAGATCTTTGAACTCGACATCCTTTGAAAGGAGACGGTGAGTGGCTACAACAATATCCACTTTACCATCTTTGAGATCACGAAGGACTTCTCTCTGTTTTGCATCGCTGTAAAACCTTGAAAGCATTTCAATTTTCACAGGAAGTTTTGAAAATCTCTCAATAAAAGTTCTAAGATGCTGAAAAGCAAGGACTGTTGTCGGAGCAAGAACCGCCGCCTGTCTGCCGTTTGCAACTGCGATCATGCACCCTCTCATCGCAACTTCGGTCTTGCCGAAGCCGACATCTCCGCAGAGAAGACGGTCAGTTATCTCATATGTTGAAAGATCGTTCTCAAGTTCAAGTATTGATTTTCTCTGATCCCTTGTTTCACGGTATGGAAACAGCGAAGAGAAACGGTTGTACATTTCTGTATCAACTTTGAGCGGTTCAACGGTCTGAACGCTTCTTTGAGCGTAAAGTTCGAGAATTTTTGCCGCAACTTCTTCAACTTCTTTCGTCACTTTGCTCTTTGTGATCTCCCAGGTTGAAGTCCTAAGCGAGCTGACTCGCGGGAAAGCCCCTTCCTCCCAGCGGTATTTGTAGACAAAGTGCATGTTGTAAACAGGAATAAAAAGACGGTCGTCGCGATCGTAACGCAGCACCAGACAGTCGGTTCCGTTCATCCTTTCAGTCCCTTCGTAAATTCCTATTCCGAAATTATAATGGACGATGTATTCACCGGTTTTCAGCGCCTGAAGCTCAAAAACTGCATTTTCGTTATATTCCGGAATGACGATCTCTTTCTTTATTTTTTTTGAACCGGGAATTCCGAAGATCTCTGACGATATGAACGAACAGCCGGTAGAAGGAACAAAAAGGATTGAATCTCTTTCAAACCACTCTCTGCTCTCTGTAAGATAAATAGTTCCTGCTTCTGTTTCAAGAGGTATTCTTTCAACAGGGATTACTGGAAGCCCGGAGTTTTCACAAAGTTCGATCATCGGATCTCTTTCATTGGGTTTTGCATAAAGTACCGCAGTTTCTTCATCTTTTATTATTTTGTTAAGAATAAATGCCGGCTCCTCTTTTACTCGCTGAGCAACTTTTCTGTGTGTTATCTGGAATTTTTCTATCTCCGAACCGATTGAAAAGAGGGTGCTCACTTCAATATCGAATGAGGAGATCTCTTTGAAACAGTGACTAATTTCAAAAGGGATGAAATGACCCTCTTCAACTCTTTTTTTTCTTTCTTTATCAAGCACAGCAAGATCATTTTCAAAAGTTGCTTCACCCCTCATTTTCTCCCACCGGACCCTTGTTCCTTCAAAAACTGAATCAACTGTGCTGTCCCCGGCAATAATAGGATACATGTCCCATTTTGAAAAAACTCCTGTGCTTATCAGATCTTCAGTTTCAAGGATCTCTTTCATCGATAAATTGGCGGCTTTATTTTCAAGAACACTTTTCCAGTCGGTTCTTAGATTATTTGAAAAAAGAAGTTTGGGAATGTTTATTGATTCAATTTTTTTCCAGTTTCTCTGAGTCGAAAGCCAGAAAAGGGACATCCGTTCGATTTCATCATCAAAGAATTCAAGCCGCACTCCCTTCCCCGGAATAAAAACACCGACATCGAGAATGTCGCCTCTTAAAGCAAAGTCCCCCGGTTCCTTGACAACAGCCACTTTTCTGTATCCGGACATGACAAGAGAATTTATAATGTCTGATATCCTGCAGTTCAAGCCGGTTTTAAGATCGAGCCGTCCATTTTCGATGTCAGGAATGACCATTCTCGAAGAAAGAGGTGTGGTAACAACAACATCGGCTGTTTTTGATACGATCTTTGAAAATGTGCTCTGGGCATCGGGGTCAGTTCCGCTCCTTTCAAGAAGAAGAAACTGGGGAGCAAAAAAAACAACTTCAAAATCAAATGCCGAAAGTGCTCCGGCAAGCATTGACCCGTCTTTAAATGACGGTGCTTCGATAAGAAGTTTTCCGTGTCTTTTAAAAAGTTCTCTGACCAGAACAGGAAATCCGTCTGCCGGTGTCTCGATGAATCTTGTCATTCTTTGATGGTCGGCATGAAAAAATCGAAGTTTATGAGGTTTTCTTCTTCACTTTTTCTAACTGCCATTCCCTGGTCTGTTTTTATGTATATTTTCAGAATGTTACCAACTTTTTTGGGATATATATACTCGACTTCTGCCTCAAAGCCCCTCGTGTCAATGATGTTAAGCAGGTATTTCGGGATCTTTTCAAAGTTGTGAACATCAATTACATAACCACCCTTTATTTCTCTGAACTGATAATCTGTTTCTCCTGTCACTTCCATCGTGACACGACTGAATTCAGCAAACTTTCTGAAATAGATATTTTTAAGAGCACCTTTTTTTTCAAGTTTCTGAACAGGAAGATCCGGAAGAAGTTCTGATAAGGTCTTTTCTTTCTGCGGAGTTGTTACTTTAAGATGTCTTATCTCTCCGTCATCGGTTTTTACTGATCTTTTTACTTCCGGGGTGGATACTTCAGCCAACCTCTTTTCTTCAGC
>ERZ795059.6376-NODE-6376-length-10473-cov-7.476099_pt1 | contig 10473 bp, 12 predicted proteins | sample MGYA00375143_ERZ795059 | MGnify/ENA primary metagenome ERZ795059 (study PRJEB30188, sample SAMN05720168) | activated sludge metagenome | isolation source: Anaerobic digester | place: USA | collected 2015-01-07 ... | reverse complement strand
TTATTAAATAGACAATTATTGCGGAAATTTCCGCAATAATTGTCTATTTAATAATCTCCATTGTTTGAGACGATAAATTCCTATCAGTAAACCTAATTTCGAACTCTTGCTTCTGTAATGCGCTAAGTATGAAGGGTACGAAAATTACAGTACCGTATGTTATTTATGGACATTCATTCATTTGATTGAAATATTAACATTCACTCTCAATCCCAGAGTCTCAACCTTAAGCCTGGCGATAGGTATTGGAATGATTTTTGAAATCGGGGAAAATATACAACATTTTTCGCTATAACCTGTGTTGAATCGGTGGATAGGTTGTTTGATGCAAGTGTTCAAAAATCAGCAGACATGAAGAGAATCGTCAGCCCTTATTTCGCTCGATCTTCGCTCCTAAACAGGAACCTGGACGCATAGCGTCGGAACGATGAACCTTTCTTTGCTCTTTCGAAGGACGGCTCTTTGGAAGTTGTTTTGCCGCTTCTCCTATTATCTCGATGTTTCTGATTACCGCATCCTGTGTCTTAAAATCGGCCATGAATTCATCATACGACATATTCCTCACATAGGCCGCGATTCGATTTATGCTATCGATCATATCCTCAAGTATCCCACTGATCTCTCTCTTAGACATATCTTATTGACTGCTCGATATCGTGTCTGATTCGGCAGTTTCGTATGTTTTTTAACCCGGAGGGAGTTAGTATATCAACCTTCTTTCGTACGATGCGTTCAAGGTGCTCTGTGAGCTCCATGAATTCCAAACCGGGTACTCTGTCAAACTCTACGTAGATATCTAAGTCACTGTCGTCGCTCTGATTTCCCTTCGCAAACGAACCAAAGATACCTATCTTCGAAACGGAAAAACGATCTTTGAGTTCGGGAAGGTTTTTGCGCAATACCTGAATAACGCTTTCTAGATCTTGCATAATACCACCTCACCGGAATTTTACCACGCCTACCGATCACATTGAGTGCAAGACGCTTAGGGATATCTGCGATAAAGACAGATAGGAAACGACAGCCGTCCGAGAAGAGAGAGATCCCGTACGACTATGCAAATGAACACAGGAGGAATATAAACAGCTTTGGAATAATCAGACTCCTTTTTTCCATACTCACAATCTCTGAGAAGGCAAAGACAGGATACAGATCGAGGGCCACGTAAACAGGATCAGACTCCTATTCTCGTGGATCTGGAAGCCAAGAATCTGACATGCAGCAAGGTGAGAAACGTACAGGGGCAAATGCAATCCAGTCTTTTTTCCGTCAATAAAAATGAAGCACACAAGGTCACAATGCCGATAGGCAAATTGCGTGAATCCCTTTCCAAACCTAAGATTTAAACCCTTCGACCTGCTACGAAATCCAGCAAAACACATAGTGACACGCTCACAATCTTCACAAGTTCTATAACCCTTTCAGGGCAACGAACTCGTGCATTTTGTTTACCTGTGTCATGTCGAACTCGGGTATTTGGAATGCAATAATCCACCAGCGGAAATATTCCGGCGGAGGGTTGTCTTACACAGATTGGTTTGTAATCAAAATCGCTTCCCCGCCAGTTCGATCATCCCCATTCCCAGGGAGTTTTTCTGGCCCAGGCCGCAGTGATATAGAAAAGCTATCTCTTCTTTCTTTCCCGTGATTTTGACGGGTACCATCGAGCCGAATACTTCCGTGTCTTCTTTGATCTTTAGCCTTAAGTTGCTTTTTCGGCCGGTTCTCTTCAGGTATTCTCTATCCACCGTCAGTTCTATGTCGCTTTCAATACCGTGGAAGATTTTGAGCTTTTCTTTTGCGTTTCTAGTGAGGTATTCGTCGAAAAGGTCCGGCTCCTGATAGGCCCTCAGGTAGGTGGGGGTGGTGTACTCCTCGCTGCGGGTAGATAATACGATCGGCGAGATACATTTGAACAGCTCTTCGCCGTCGGAGAATTCCTGGGAAGTTGCAAAGGCTCTCTCGATAAGCAGCGAATGATTCATAACTCTTATCTCTCTGTTTATCAGCAGGAAATCCACAAGGTTCTGCATGAACTCTCTAACCGGCGAGGAGATGTACAGGGTGCCTTCATTTTTGGTGAATACGATCAATTCGCCGTTGTCCCCGCCCCTGGTGTAGCCTCCTGGCTCGGGAATTATTCTCGAGAAGCAGAAGAACTTGAAGCTCTTGTTTCCATCGACGAATCCTTTGTCGTGAAGCCACTTCGAATAATCGGGATTCGCCTGCTCGATCATCGAATAAACCAGTCCCGATAGCTGATAGAAGTGATCGCGTGGAATAGCTTTATTTTTTAAACCGCTGAATTTGAGCTTGATTCTCATTCTTTCCTCCATTTTCTTTCACCAGACATTGCGGCATGAATACTCTGCCTCGCGTCTTTTTATTCTACACCGGGAAGTAAACTCCAGTCTTCTCAACCTGTTCGTGACGCCGGAGCCGGTTGCACTAACACACGCCCCGCCGAAGAGGGGCTGTTTAGATCAGGCAATAGGAGTGTGTGGTGTGGTTCCCTGTTGAACAATTGTGTCTTTCGGGCTGTCTCAAAGTTGTTGAGATCTTTACCTGGAGAGATCTTATCGGGTAACCCGGATAAAGTGAAGCGTGTATAATTGTTATGGAATGTGAAAGACGTACGGAGGTGAAGTTCTATGAGTTTTGCCCTGAAACGGGGTGGAAGACCTAAAATAAACCGGATAAGGAACAATTTCATAAGGGCTTCAGTCCTGCTGGCAGTGGTTACGCCGGTCTCCATATACGGGATTTTCGGTTTCATGAACGCGAGCAAAAGGCTCGAAGGCTTCGGCTGGTTGCTTCCACTGCTGATCGTGATATGGGCTCTGGTCGGCGCCATCTGGCTTTACTCGTTCTACATGTACAGAAAGGCTCTCCAGAATGCGAGAAGCTACTATACAGGCCTCAGATCGAGGCGCCTGAAAGCTTCGGGTTCCTCCTTCGACCGGTCGATTATCGTTCCGATAAAGATGAAATCAAGCTGACCTTCTGTTGTTCATGAACCATTCGTAGAGCTCAGGGTTCGAATACGTCTCTGTCCAGGCGTCGTGTCCTGCTTCGGGATATATCTTCAGCTGGACGTTGCCGCCGGCCGATTTCAGCTCCCGCACCAGCACTCTGCTCTCCTCCACCGGGACGATGTTGTCCTTTTCGCCGTGAAAGACCCAGACCGGGATGTGTTTTATCTCAATCACCCGTTCGGGGAAGCCCAGTATGCCCAACCCCCCGCCGCAAATCGGTGCGATCGCCGCGAAGGTCTCCGGGTATTCGACCGCCATGTGCCATGTGCCGAATCCACCCATAGAAAGGCCGGTGAGATAGAGCCTGGACTCGTCGATTCTGTATTGTTCGACAATAGTGTCTATCAGGTACTTCAGGTCTTCAAGCCTGTTCAACCACCAGTCGTTCTCCGGGCATTGCGGCGATACCGTCACGAATGGAAAGTCCTCCATCTCGTTCACGACTCTGGGAATGCCGTGCTTTTTCACCAGCGATAGATCGTTTCCCCTCTCGCCGGCTCCGTGGAGAAACAGTATGAGCGGCCAGTCGTCCTCTATCTGATCGTATTGCAAAGGTAGCGATAGATAGTATTCCAGCGATCTCTTCAAGTTGAAAACCACTCTCGAAGGATGAAGCTCCATTCTTCCACCTCCTCTCGGTCTTAATTTAGAGGATAACACAATACTCCCGGCGAGCCGATAAAATCATATACTCTCGCAAAGTCATGCGCCGCTTTCCTTTTTCAAAAAGGCTCGTTCATGAAGACATCGCATTTTTGTATGTCCTCGCCGTTGTAATCCTTCAGGATTCTTGCCATCTTCAGTTCCACCATTCTCCTCAACGACTCTCTTCCGCCGATAACGGTCGAAATCGCCCCGATCCCGATCTCCAGCTGCGCCTCTTCTTCGGGGATTTTTGTCAGGTTCAGCACCCCGTCCCGTATCTCCAGCATGATGCCGCCGATGTTCCACGGACACTGCGCGTCTTCGATCTTGAGCGCGATTTTGACATCCGGGCTGTCGAGCATCAAGCCGTCGAGTTTCATGATATCAACTATTCTTATCATCGATCCCTCTCTCAACTGGCATTCGTCGGGTTTGTCGTAAAGATACGGCCAGATTTCGCAATTCATGGGCCCGAAGAGATGAATCTTGTTGACCTGATGGGAGAGACTCTTTATATACGAGAACATGGCCTGTCTTACCTTCTCGTCTTTGCTCACAAAGGTAAGGATGGAATGAAAGTAACTGCCTTCTTTCCGGTCCAGGTTGATCGAGTAGTCCATCAGCCCAACGACTTCGCTTTGTCTGGTGAACCTGACCACTCTCTTGGCGACCTGGGAGGACCATACTGGCGATAGCCTGTCACGCCAGTCGGTTTGGTTCCTCAAGACGTAATTATAACTGGAGGAGGCGTAGCGCCGGTAAAACTCTATCGATTCTTCATCGGGGAAGGCCATATCCCGGGCGTCGATGTCGCCGGAATCGAAATCCCTTATGCTTGAGGGCGAGAATTTGATCAACTGCCACCTGTCGAAGACTTCCCAGCCGTATTTCCTGTAGAAGCCTCTCTGGAAGGGATAAAGAACCGATACAGGATAACCGAGATCTCTCATGGACTCCAGAGTGGCCGACAGAAGCAGCCTGACGCCGCCCTTGCCCCTGTAGTCCTGCCTCGAGCAGACGAGCGCGATTCCGCCCATCGTAACTGCGCTTTCCCTCAACCTCATTCTGTAAGGATATACGACACATCCGGCCACCAGGGTCTCCCCGTCGTAGGTTCCATAAAGCAAGCGGCCCCCCTCGACCAGCTGCTCAAAGAGTTCTTCCAGTTCGTCGCGGTCTCTCTTCTCGAAGGAAAAGGCCAGAGCCGATACCTCGATCATTTCCCTGTAATCGGATATTTCTTTGAAAATCACCTTATCTCCCCCTATTCTCGATTTGTTGCATATGTGTCACGACGAACATTGTATCATGAAGACCACAGCGCAAGAACACTACCCGGAAGAGCGGAAAGAACTGTCGAGCGATGTTGGTTAAGGACCACGAGAAGGGGAGAGAGAGACTGACTGACGCGAAAAATGGGACAGACATGAAGAGATTTGTCAGTCCCGGTTTTTCACGCGATGACAGTCTTACAATCTTCTCGTCATGAAGGCTGTGATTCTGTATGGTATCCTGCTCTTACCCACAACGCACAACCAACAACCGTTCTTAGAGGGAGGCGGCGAACTTGGTAGAACGTGTAACTGAAGGAAATATGAAGGATTTTCTTTCCTACTGCCAAAAGTACGGAGGAGAACACGATGATTCGTATCTCCCCGGAGATGATTTCGCGATCGACGATGATCATCCTTCCTATTTGCTCTACGATGAAGATCGGAGAGTTTGCGGCGCCTCTTCGCTCATGCTGGAAGAGCGCTACAGGAGAGCCAGGAAGGGAAGGTTCATGATATTTCACTCCACTCAATCGGGACTGGATGGTTACAGGGGTTTGCTCGAAGCCATCCTTGCCGAAGCTACGGAAGCGGTTAGGAGCGTCTATCTCTTCGTTCCGCCCGGGCCGGAAATCCAGCGTGTGCTCGAGAGGCTGGGCTTCGAGATCGAACGCTATTCATTTGTCATGCAGAGAAAAATGACGGATTTTGAAATCCCCGTTCAAGAAGGCATTAGCTTCGTGGCCTTTAACGAGAGAGAACACAGAGAACTCTACTGCCGTATAGTCAACAGCGCTTTCAAGAAGATCGCCGGCCATATCGATATAAGACCTGAGTGGGTCTCGGCGATGATCGAAAAGTACAACATTCCGGCGGAGGGTATTCAGTTGCTTTACTTTGAAGGCACTCCCGCGGGTCTCTTTTTCAGTGAAATAACCGAAGACGGAATGCTAGAGATAGGGCCGATAGCCGTGCTGCCTGAGTACCAGGGTAGGGGATTGGGTAGAACGCTGTTGCGCAGGGCCGTTCAACTGTCGCAGCGATTAGGTCTGGACAGCGTGCTCTCCGTGAACGCTGAAAACGAGAAGGCCCTTTCTCTGTACCTCAAGGAGGGGTTCACGAAGGTCGACACCAGGATCTGCTACGGGCTGAATCTGAATCCATGATTCTATCAGATCGGCAGGCTCAGTATTTGCCGGGCAGGATTCTCTCGAGTGCCCTCGGATCGAGTATCTTCACTTTCCTTCCCTCGAGGGATATTATTCCCTCTCTCTGAAGATCCGACAAGGCGCGGGAAATGACTTCCCTGACGGTTCCAAGACCGCCGGCGATTTCGCTCCTGGTTTTGTCGAGAGCGAAGGTTTCCGAATTTTCGCGGGTGGATTTATCGATCAGGTACATGGCCACTCTCTGTCTTACCTTTCTGAGAGAAAGTATTTCGATGAGGTCGGAAAGGTTGTCGATCTTTTCGGAAAGGCTGCCCAGAAAGCTCAGGAGGAACCGCTCGTTCTTGAAGGCCTTCAGCAGGACCCTGAGCGGGATCTCGAGGACTTCCGAAGGTCTTTCGGCGACCACGTTCGTTCGGTACGGGCCTCTCGAAAAGACGAAGCCCTCGCCGAGGAGATCGCCCTCCCCGAGGAACTTTATGATCTGTTCGTTTCCCGATGGAAGAAGCTTCGACACTTTTAAACCGCCCGAGAGTACCACTGTGAGACAATCGCAGAGATCGTCGGTGGTATAGAGGAGCTCGCCCCTTTCTACGGAGACCGTCCTCGAAGCCTTCAAAAGAGTGTCGAGCTCATCTCCGCTCAGTGAAGCGAAGAAAGGGCTCTCGCCGGGTTTCATTTCACGCTCTCGATCCGTTTTCTTTCTATCAGACCCAGCATGTGGCCTTCTGGGTCTCTGAAAAAGGCGAGAATCGCGTTACCCGACTCGAACGGACCCAGTAGAATCTCGGCCCCGCGCCTGGCAACTCTCTCGAGAACTATCTTTATATCTTCGACTTCTATATACAGGGCCCTGTGGGGCGGGAGAAGCCCTTTGCCGGTGAAGATTCCGCCGTCTATGCCTCCGGCGCTTCCGCTCTTGAATGAATAGAACCCGGTATCGTCCACAGAGCTCTCCCATTCGAAGACATCCCGGTAAAACTCCGCCAGGGCCGGCCCGTCTTTTGCGTTGATTTCCCAGTAAACTATGGGGCTATTTCTCTTCGCCACGGTCCTATCCCTCCTGCGCATCCGATACGTTCCTTGTCATGTTCATGCTGGTGACTTCGTAACCCATTTTCCTGTAAAGCGAAACCGCCGCCGCGTTGTGGGCGAACACATGGAGCGAGATGCTGGCTATTCTCTTTTCTTTCGCGTACTCTTCCAGGGCGGCGAGGGCGGCACGGCCGTACCCCATTTTTCTGAACTCTTCGAATATTATAAGATCGTATATGAAGGCTTTCTTCGGACCTTCTCCGGGGGCGATATTGAGCCAGATATATCCCGCCCTTTCGCCGGTCCCTTCATCCAATATGCTGAAAAAAACGTGGTCCTGTGTGTCGATTCCCCGCGGCAGGAGAGTGTTTATCTGGTTCATCGATTTCTCCAGAGCCTCTTCTCTGGTCCATCTGCCGGATCGAACGTTATCTTTTGCATAATTGGCCGTGAGTTTTTCAAGGTACGCATCGAAATCCGCCGGCGACATGTTTTCCAGTTTAACCATAAGACCTCCCAAAAGACTCATGCCAGTCTCTCGAAGATTTCCTTCTCCACTATTTCCCTGGTCCTGTTCGATTCTATCTTTTTATCGCGCGTACAGGTTTTACTCATCGCGTCTAGACGCGATAGAAGATCTCTGAAGATCTCGAGCGCGGTTCTTTTGATCCCCGTCGATTCGAGGTTCGATAGGCGAACCGCGGTATCGGCGAGGAAGCTCTTGTCGATGGAAAGATTGTCGAGAATGAAATCCCGCATCGTACCGATAGCCGCCTCCGTGATCTTCACCGGGCAGGCGTTCCCTATGAACTCGTTGAGCAGAGAGGCATCGAAAAAACCTTCGAAAAAGCCCCTGAAAGCACGCGAGTTTTCGTATATCTTCTGAAGCCTTTCGAATGCGAGGCTGCACTGCCCGTTTCTCACGTAACCTTTTATAGATTTCTCGATGGCCTTTCTCAACTCCTCCATGATCTCTCTGTTGGTTTTCTGCTCGGACAGTCCGGCGAGCACCAGTTCCCAGCGGCTATCGGGCAGAATTTTCGTCTTGAAAAACCTGCCTTCGATCTCCGACATATCTTTGATCGTCTGAAGAACCGAGGAGAGGTCGTCCTTTGAGGCCAGGTTTAAACACCCGGAATTGAGGAGATTGTTCAGAGATACGAAGGAACTGGAAAATATTTCGCTGGCCGCAGAATAGACCGGACCGGCCTTGAGTATGGCGATTATAGACTTCCATATCTTCTTTTGAAAGCTCACTCGATTCCTCAAATCGACTTCGAGCGATAACTGTTCTATGTACTGGAGATCCTTGAGAAGCTCCATCACGAGGCAGTCCCAGTTTTCGTTCACTTCCTGCAGAGCCACGCCAAGGTCTTCGTAGGTCTGCAGAAGCGAAATTACGGTCTCGCTCTGGCCCCTTCTCATGAGCTCCATAGTGTAACTCCTCATGTTATCTACGAGATTTCTTATTCTTTTCGAGATCTCATTCTCCGACCCGGCACCCCTGTAAATAGCGCTCGATGTCACCTCGCTGGCCGCCGACACGACTGCGCAGAAAGCATCCCGGTCGTTCTCGCTTACGGCCCTCTCGGTGAAATGCACGAGTATCTTGAGTATTCTCACCGTCTCGTCTGCCCTCGTGGTGTTGACTCCCTTCGCTTTCAGATATCGAAGGATGTTTTCCAGTTGCATGATCCCCAGAAGCCTGATCAGATAAGGCACAAAGAAGGATATGGCGAGAAGGCCGCTCGAAAGAAAGGCCTTCGTCCAGGCCGATCCGGCCTGTGGAAAGCTCGCAAGAAGAAGGGTACCAAAGACCACGTTGAACACGAACAGACAAGCGACGAAATAAATATCGGGGAAACGGGCGAACATATACAGAAGTCTGGTCGAATAAGTGCCGGAGATCATGATCGCGGAAAGCATCGTTACAATCACGGTCGTTGCCAGTAAAACGACCTGAATCAGTACAGTGATACCCGCTATCGATTTAAGACTGTCGAAATAGCTTTCTGAATTGAGGATCGACGGGGTATTGTTTAGTATGATTAGAGAAGGAACGAGAAATGCCAGACCGAAAAAGACGTAAAGCAGCAACTGAGAATGCCCGATTTTCCAGTGCTCGCTTTTCATTCAGGTACGCCTCCTTTTTGCGCGTTTGACGGAGAAGATCGATTTGTTGTTGAGCAAACAGTTTTCCGCTTTATACCGTTCCAGTAATATTCTAAACCCTGAACCGTACCGGCGGTTTAATCGATGGAGGGAGAGATATGATTTTTGTCATGATCGTTTTGTCGGTTTTCGCCTTTCTGCTTCTGGCCGGTTTTGTTTTTTCCAGCAAGGTCATAAAGCCGAATTGCGTTCCATACGAAGAGACGTACAGAATGGAGATCGATAAAGGCAGGTTCGACCCTGTCTGGTACGACAAGCTGAAGAAAGAGGAGCACTGGATCGACTCGCCCTACGGCTATAAGCTGCACGCCATATACCTTCCATGCGACGCTTCGAAGAAGACCGTGATCATCTGCCACGGGATAACCTATTCGCTCTTCGGATCGATGAAATACGCCAGGATCTTTCTCGATCTCGGGTTCAACGTGATGACTTACGATCATAGAAACCACGGCAAGAGCGGCGGTAAAGACACCACTTTCGGTCACTACGAGAAGTACGACTTGAAAGCCGTCAAAGAATGGGTCCTGAAGAGAACGGGAGAGGGAACGATCGTCGGCCTGCACGGGGAATCGATGGGGGCGGCGATCGCGCTCCAGTATCTGGCGATGGATGAGAACATATCGTTCTGTATAGCCGATTGTGGATTCTCCGATCTCAAAGAGTTGTTTAAGATTAGAGTCAACAACGATTTCCATCTTCCGGCCTTTCCCTTCATGGATATTGCCGCTCTTATCACGCGTATCAGAACGGGCATGAGCTTTGCCGACATCAGCCCCGTAAAGGCTGTCGGGACAGTCAAGACCCCGGTGATGTTCGTCCACGGCTCGGAGGACTGGTATGTACCGGCTTTCATGAGCCGAAAAATGTACGAAGCCAAAAAGACCGGCTCTAGAAAACTCCTCGTTGTACCCGGAGCGGCGCACGCCTCCTCGATAGCGACCGATCCCGCCGGATACACCGATGAGATCAGGAGCTTTCTGGAGCAGTATGGCCTTTCATGAGTCGGTAGTCCTTAGGGAGAGCACAAGAGCCGTCCTTGGTAAAGACCTGAGGCGAGAGGAGTATCGAAAACACGAGATTAAGAGAGAGACGCGAAAATCGGGTACCTTATCATATAAATAAGGAAAAGTCTACTACTCAAGTGAC
>ERZ795059.6373-NODE-6373-length-10476-cov-6.412340_pt1 | contig 10476 bp, 8 predicted proteins | sample MGYA00375143_ERZ795059 | MGnify/ENA primary metagenome ERZ795059 (study PRJEB30188, sample SAMN05720168) | activated sludge metagenome | isolation source: Anaerobic digester | place: USA | collected 2015-01-07 ... | reverse complement strand
CCAATTAATTTAATTTGTGATGGTGATACGTACACATCATCAGGCGATGAAAGGTAATTATAGTCTGAAGAACGCAGAAAACCATAGCCTTCCGGTATAATTTCCAACACACCTTCTCCTAAAATAACGCCATCCAAATCTATATTAAAATCTACTTTTCTTTCTTCCTGTGCAGGATAATCCTCTGACTCATCCGCTACATTCGCACTTTTTTCCTGTTGTGCTTCTTTTTTAAAAACTTGTCTCTCTTGTCTTTCGGGTCTCTCTTGTCTTTCGGGTTTTTCGTGTTTTATTTGCTTTTCTTGCTCTTCTCGTTTTTCATGTTTTTCAGCGACAACTTCTTCTTGTTTTTCTTCTTGCTGAATTTCTTCTTGTTGTTTAGGCTGATAAACCGTTTTTTCAGGAGTCGTCACCATTTCTTCTTTTGCAAACTCAGCATTCATTGCATTTCTATCAGAAAAAGGATTTTCTTTCGCTTTCTTTACCGGCGTTACTTTTTCTGCCACTTTGCGCGGTATTCGTACACGTTCTTTTTTTTCTTTAGTGGAGTTTTCTTCTGTAGCTTCTGTCTTTATTACTACTTCTTCATCTTTAGACTCTTCTTGCATATCTTGTTTTTTGAGGATAAGTTCAATTAATTCGGGCTTCTTGGATTTAATAATTTTTGCTTTTGGCACCAATAAATTTTCAGCTATTTCTTTTAATTCAGGTAATAACATTTCTGTTAAAGTGGAAATATCGTACATACGTCAAACTAGTTAAGTTGGAAATTGAAAAACATGAAGTGTGGATTCTGAAATTCGTTTGTGATTGGTCAATAAAACGCGAGGCTGTATTGATTGATATTGCAAATTAACGAAACATTTATGTAAAAAGTGCCTTTTATGTTACTTTTTTTTGAAAAAATGCCGATTTATAAGGTATTTCGGTGTTGGCTATTCGTTAAAACTTATCTTTGCAAAACAATATAGAAAAATGCTCACTTTAGACCAATTACGAAAAGACACTCCGTTTGCGAAAGAACGTTTAGCACACAAAAATTTTAAAGACATTCATTTTGTGGATGAAATTATTGTGTTGGATGATAAACGGAAATTAGTAAAATCTTATCTGGATGAATTCTTATCACAACGCAATTCTTTATCGAAAGAAATTGGTGGCTTAATGAAAGAAGGTAAAAAAGAAGAGGCTGAACAGTTAAAATTAAAAATTGCGGACATCAAAGAGAATGCAGACAAGCTGGAGCTGGAATTAGCTGAGCTGGAAACGGCAATTTTCGATAAACTCGTGACTTTACCGAATTTTCCGAATGCAAGTGTTCCAAAGGGAAAAACTCCGGAAGAAAATGAAGTGGCGTTTTCTGTTACAGAATTTCCAAAATTACACGCCGGCGCACTTCCTCATTGGGATTTGGCAAAGAAATACGATTTAATTGATTTTGAATTAGGCAATAAAATTACCGGCGCTGGCTTTCCTGTATATAAAGGAAAAGGTGCCGCTTTGCAACGTGCGTTAATCAGCTTCTTTCTGGACAATGCCATTGCAGCAGGTTATAACGAAGTACAGGTGCCGCATATGGTAAATGAAGACTCTGCGTATGGAACAGGACAATTACCGGATAAAGACGGACAAATGTATCACGATGCAACAGATAATTTGTATTTGATTCCGACAGCAGAAGTGCCGATTACCAATTTATACCGCGATGAAATCATTGATGAACGAAATCTGCCGATAAAAAATGTTGGCTACACACCTTGTTTTCGCCGTGAAGCTGGTAGTTATGGTAAAGATGTGCGTGGCTTGAATCGTTTGCATCAGTTTGACAAAGTGGAGATTGTACGCATCGAAAAACCGGAAAATTCGTATGCCGCTTTGGAAGAAATGTTGAAACACGTCGAAAGCTTACTGAAAGCCTTAGAATTACCTTACAGAATTTTGCGCTTATGCGGTGGTGATATGTCCTTCACGGCAGCATTAACGTATGACTTTGAAGTCTATTCTGCAGCACAGGAACGCTGGCTGGAAGTGAGCTCGGTTTCTAACTTTGAAACATTTCAGGCAAACCGATTGAAATTGCGCACCAAAGATGCGGAAAACAAAAAAGCACTGGCGCATACTTTAAACGGAAGTGCGTTGGCGTTGCCGCGTATTGTTGCAAGTTTGCTAGAAAACCATCAAACGGAAGAAGGCATTAAGATTCCTAAAGCGTTGGTACCGTATACAAAGTTTGAGATGATTTCGTAATTGAACCTTATTTTGATTTTTTTTGTTATAAATTACAATTGATACTTACAATTTATTACTCACGACTTACATCTAAACCATGATATTCATCTCAGAAAAAGCAAAAGAACGTGTGCAGAACATGTGGAAAGAAGATAATCTTTCAGCCAATCATTTTGTACGTGTTTCCGTAACGAGTGGTGGTTGCAGTGGTTTATCTTACAATATGAAATTTGACGACCAGACACAACCAACAGATGAAGTGTTTGAAGACAAAGGCATCAAATTAGTCGTAGATCCGAAAAGTATTTTATACTTATTAGGAACCGAGTTAGATTTCTCCGAAGGTTTGGATGGAAAAGGATTTTACTTCAATAATCCGAATGCATCGCGTACTTGTAGTTGCGGTGAAAGTTTTAGTTTGTAGAATATTATTACCGAGCAGCTTTAAACTGCTCTAAAAATCTCGTATCATTTTCTGATAACAAACGAATATCTTTTATCTGATATTTCAGCATCGTGATGCGTTCCACACCCATTCCAAAGGCAAATCCTGAATATTTCTTAGCATCGATATTACAGTTCTCCAGTACTTTCGGATCTACCATGCCGCAGCCTAAAATTTCTACCCAACCTGAATATTTACATACATTACAACCTTTGCCTCCACAAATGAAACAAGTTACATCCACTTCTGCACTCGGTTCCGTAAACGGAAAATAAGATGGTCGGACTTTTATTTTGATATCTTGTCCGAATAATTCTTTCACAAAGAAATCCAGCGTTTGCAATAAATCGGCAAAGGAAACATCTTCATCAATATATAAACCTTCTACCTGATGGAAAAAGCAATGTGATCGCGCAGAAATCGTTTCATTTCTAAATACTCTTCCTGGTGATAAAATACGAATCGGTGGTTTTTGGTTTTCCATCACACGCACCTGTACGGAAGATGTATGTGTACGCAACACCACATCCGGATTTACGTTGATGAAAAACGTGTCCTGCATGTCGCGCGCCGGATGATCTTCCGGCATATTCAACGCGGTGAAATTGTGCCAGTCGTCTTCAATTTCCCGGTCTTCTTCTACAGCAAAACCCAATCGTTTGAAAATATCGACAATCTGGTTTTTTACGATTTGTATCGGATGTCGTGCACCAATAGTTGTCACATCACCGGGCAAGGTTAAATCTATCGATGCTGTATCTGCAGTGCTGTGTTGTAGTTTTTCCTGATGTGCAGCAAATTTATCTTCTGCAGCTTGTTTAACACTGTTTACCAGTTGTCCGAATTCTTTTTTGCGTTCGTTCGGCACTGTTTTAATTTCAGCGAAAATATCTTTCAGCACATTTTTGGTTCCTAAAAAACGGATGCGAAATTTCTCCAGTTCTTCGGCTGTAGAAATAGTGGTATCGTTAGCTTCTTTTAAGAGTAATTCGGTGCGTTCAAAAATATCCATACCTCAAAAATATAAAAAAGAGGCACAAAACAGGCCTCTTTATATGATTTGTAATGATTAATTAATTAGAATTTCAGCTCATCCAATGTCACTGTATGTGAGATTTTAGCATCTTCAGAAACCAAATAACCGTTAGGACCTGATCCTGCTGTGTTGCCGAATACCTGTGCTTTTACGGTTACCGGACTTGCTTTCCAGTCTATTGTTAAGAAGCCGAAATTTACATATTGATAGCCATTTCCAACTCTGATAGCATTATTTCTGGAGGCTACTTTATCTTCATGATGTGTGATTCCGCTCGAAGTAAAATCATAAATTGGATACCAGCCTGCAGGTTGAGTTTTGGTAAATTCTGCAAAATGTACGTCTCCGCTTAAGAAGAATACACCGTTTGCACCTGTAGTTTTAATTAAATCATACATTTTTTGTTTTTCCAAAGGCAATACTGCCCAGTTTTCACCACCGTCATAAACTGAGTTAAACTGCAGTGAAGACATTATGATTCTTACTTTTGCCGGTTTACGTAATTCTTCTTCCAGCCAAGCCCATTGTGTTGCACCTAAAATGGTAGCATCTGGTGACAACATTGTGTCGTATCCGCTCAATGCTGCACCGGCACCTGAACTTTTATAAGCCGAGTGATTATAACGTAAATCCAGCATAATTATCTGTACTTTACGGTCATCATCATTGTAATAATAAGATCCGTAGATACCGCCGTCCGGTCTGTTGTGGCGCGGGTCAGTTTCCGGAATGTTCCAGAATTTAAAAAACAAATCTTTTGCAATTGCTTTTACCGGATTTGTAGTAGTTCCATCGTTTTCACCAGTATCATGGTCGTCCCAGGTAGCAATCATTGGCACTCTGGCACGAAGTCTTCTAAAGGACTGATCACCGCCTAATTGTCGGTAAGCACCTTCCATATATTCTTTGGTGCCCGGTGCCAAAGCAAAGAAGTCACCATAAATATTATCACCACCGCCAATGTACAACTGCGGGTTCAGCTCCAATATTCTGTCAAAAATTTTCTTATCAGACAGATATTGTGAACAACACGAACCGAAAGCTATTCTGGATAATGGTTCTGCTTCTGTAGTATTACCGTTGTTTTTTGTGCATCCGAATAAAAATATTGCAGAAGCAAAAAGAATAAATAAATTTTTCATTGAAAAAAGAGGTTACGTTGTGATTATATTCAAATTTATGAATTTTTTGTGAACATTAACTAAAGAGCTTCACATATTTAACATATTTTTTTTTAAAAAAGCAGCTATACAGAATCAATCTTGTAAATAGTATTTTATTGTTCTATTTTTGAAGGCATGTTTGACAGATTTTCAGAAGATTTAATGCGCGCATTTACGCAGCCACTTCCAGGAAAAGTGGCGCACGAAACACTTAAGCCTTATTTAAAAATAAACAAATCTCTGGATGCGCCCAAGTTGCCAAACACAAAAGAAGGAGCGGTGATGTCTTTAATCTATCCGGTTAATAATATTCCTCATATTTTGTTTATTGAACGTCCTGTTTATAATGGTGTACACAGCGGACAAATTGCATTTCCTGGTGGGAAAATTGAAAAATCTGACTCTTCCTATTTAGATGCGGCATTGAGAGAAACTCACGAAGAAATTGGCCTTCCGGCACAGCAAATCAAAGTAGTTGGTGCACTTTCGGAGGTATACGTTTTAGCCAGTAATTTTATGGTATATCCTTATGTAGGATTACTGGATGAGATTCCGTCTTTAATACTGGAAGAGAAAGAGGTTGCCAGCACTTTTGAAATACCATTGTACCGGTTTTTTGAGCCGGATATCTTAAAAGAAAAACCAATAAAAAATGCATTAGGATTTACGCTGATGGCACCGTATTATGATTTGGATGGTAAAACATTATGGGGAGCAACTGCAATGATGGTAAGTGAACTTTGCACCATCATCAAACAACAAGACATCATAATAAGATAGAAAATTAAAAGCGTTTAACGTGCATCCATCTCTAAAGAAAATTGCATTTTATTTTCAGCTTTCTGTGTATTCATTTTTTTTTTCAGCTTGAAAGAAAACAAAATGAAAGTCAGGAAAGTTGCCAGCGCAAACTCTAACAACATAAGGTATAAATTACCCCAACTTTGGAGAAAATAAATGAGCACCACAAACAGAATATTTATTCCAATTAATACATAGGTAGCATTTACATGCGAAAATCCTAAATCTATCAAACGGTGGTGAATGTGGTTTCTATCTGCCAAAAAAGGAGATTTTTTATTTAATATTCGTAACGTAAACGCACGCAACGTATCGTAAACCGGAATAATGAGTATTGCTATTGCCATTGCAGGTGCAGCAATTATTTGAATACCTTCACTGCTTCCGTTGCGTAATACCATTTCGTTTTTTTCTATAAACTGAATGGCCAGTACTGCTGCTAATAAACCAATGGAAAGACTTCCTGAATCACCCATAAATATTTTTGCAGGTGTATAATTGTATTTTAGAAAAGCAAAAACAGCACCACTCATGGCGGCTGCTAAAATTGCATAATCAAAAAATCCATAGAAAAAGAACCAGGCACCAAAAGCTACAGACATAAAAATGGTGACACTGCCGGCCAACAGGTTGATGCCGTCAATTATGTTAAAAGCGTTAATTATGAAAATAATCGTTACGATGGATAAAAGTATACTGAACGCTTCACTTATATAAGATATTCCAAACAATCCATATAAACTGGTGATACGAACTTCGCCTAAAATAACTATAATACAAGCCGCAAAAATCTGACCTATAAATTTCTTGGATGCTACTAATTCTACAATATCATCTTTTGCACCCAACATGAATGTAAAACACAACGCTGCCAGAATAAATCTCATTTCTTTTGTCTTCAAATCAAAAGAAGCAAATAAACAGAATGCTATCATGAAACCACCAAATATACCAACGCCACCCAATGTAGGTGTTACGCCAAAATGTGACTTTCTTTCGCCTGGTGTGTCAAACAAATGTTTTATGTTCGCTACCTTGATAATCGAAGGTATAAACATGTATGTTAGAACGAAAGATGTCAACAACGCAGAAGCAAGTTTTATGTAATCGCTGTGCATATTTATAGTTCAAAGTTAACAACAATTATTTAAAAAACGTTAAAACCAATCAAAGTTTTGATACTAAATTGATATACAATCTATTTACCGTTTCACTGGAAAAAACACTTTCAGCACGTTTTCTTGCATTTATACCTATCTGATTTTTATATGTATTATTCATCGAAATAAATTTAGAAAAAACATCGGCAAGTGAAGCTGCATCAGCCGTTTTGCAGATAAATCCTGTTTCACCATCTGTAACCGCATCTTTGCAACCAGGTGCATCAGAGGTAATGCAGGGTTTTCCCATGGCCATGCCTTCTAATATAACCCGCGGCATGCCTTCTCTGTAAGATGGCAGCACCACGCAATCTGAATTGCAGATGTATGACCGTGTATCTTTCGCGTATCCGTGGTATTGTATAATTCCGTCTTTTATCCAGGCATCCAGTTCCTCTTTTTTAATAGCTGAAGGATTGTCATTGTCAATTTCACCCAGCAAATGAAATTCAACATTTTGATTCTCTTTCAATAGTTGTCGGGCAGCTTCTGCATATTCATACACACCTTTATCTTTCAGCAATCGGCCTATCATCAGAAATCGGATAATTCTGTCTTCCTTTTTGGGTGCACAAAAATCCGGACTAAAACTCACCGTATCGATGCCTGAGCCTGGTACTATCTGTGTTTTCTGTTTGCTTACCAGCTTATTGCTTACAAAAATTTCCAAATCGTCTGTGTTTTGGAACAATACCTTATCGGAAAAAGAAAAAGCCAGCCGATATAACCGCTGTGCTACTTTGCTGGCAATGCCGGCATTCAGAAATGTATAACCCAGACCGGTTACCGTACAAATGGAATGGGTATTCGTCAATCGAGCCGCCAATGTGCCGTATATATTGGGCTTGATGGTATATTGCAGCACCACATCTAATTTTTGTTGCTTGTAGATCCGTCTGAACTCATTCATTAGCTTAAAATCGTTCAACGGATTAGTGCCTTTGCGTGCCAGGTTGTGGACTTCAATAAACTCAATATTATTTTCTTTCAGCATCGGTGTATAGGTATCCATTGGTGCAATGGCCACCACTTTATGACCTTCCTGTTGCAACGCTTTTATTAATCCTAAACGGAAATTATAAATATTGAACGCAGTATTGGCAACAATGCCTATGTGGAGTTTTTTGTCCATCTTCTTTTCAAAGATAATTTTTTTATTTCGCGCAAAGACGCAATAAACGCAAAGTTTTTATTGCTTATGCTTAATGCTTAACCATCTATTTTCTCCAAAAAATTCTGAAAGACAATCAGCGCCTAGATTTGTGGAGTTTTTTGTCCATCTTCTTTTCAAAGATAATTTTTTTATTTCGCGCAATGACGCAATAAACGCAAAGTTTTTATTGCTTATGCTTAATGCTTAACCATCTATTTTCTCCAAAAAATTCTGAAAGACAATCAGCGCCTAGATTTGTGGAGTTTTTTGTCCATCTTCTTTTCAAAGATAATTTTTTTATTTCGCGCAATGACGCTTCCGAAGTTTCGGAAGAACGCAAAGTAATGTTTTCAATTTATTCATCCATGTATTTTCTCCAAAAATTCTGGAAGACAATCAGCGCCCATATTTGTGCATGTACATCGCCGGGATTATTTGAAAATAATTGCAGTTTCAGTTGCTGTATCATTTCCAGACTGAAAATACCTTGTTCTTTAATATAATCATCGTTGAGCCAGTCGTTCAGAATCTTATCTTTCAAATCCGTTCGGAACCATTGCAGCAAAGGCACTTCAAATCCTTTTTTCGGACGATTGTACAATTCCTGCGGCAGCACGTCTCTGAAGGCATCCTGCACAATTTTCTTTTTGATGCTCGCGTTAATTTTGCTTGAAACCGGTAAGGTAAACGCAAATTCCACGATTCTATAATCCAGAAACGGCACCCGCACTTCCAAAGAATTGCGCATACTCATTCTATCGACTTTCACCAGCATATCATATGGCAGCACCATGTTTACATCTGCAAGCAAATCGTCATTCAAGGTGCCGTCATAGCTCACCAATGACGAAAACTGCTGCCTGGTTTCAATAATTTCCGTCATGCCTGCATCCACCTTATCCTTTAGCAATCGCTCCGAAAAAGATAAATCATTGATGCAGCACCAGCGCCACCAGCGGTCTGCCGGCGACAAATCCATACCAATGGCAAATCGTTCCAATTGACGTACTTTATTGCTTATTTTTCCGCTGCGCGATTTAGGCAGTTTCTCCCAAACAGGCTGCAACAAATGGATGATATTGGCTTGCCAACTGTTGCTGCGCGTTTGCCATTCACCATAGTGCTTGTTGTAGCCGGCAAATAATTCATCACCAGCATCACCGGAAAGGGCCACCGTGACGTGCTGGCGTGTGAACTTCGATAATATATTTACAAGCAACGCCGATGAATCTGCAAAAGGTTCATCCGTATACTCTAACAATTCGTGTAAACTCTGAAATAAATCGTCGTTTTTTAATTTGAAAACGGTGTGATTGGTTTTGAAATGTTTCGCCACCAAATTTGCATATGGCGTTTCATCAAAGAAATCATTGCCTTCAAAACCTATGGAAAATGTATTTAGATGCTTGGTATGGCGCGATGCCATGGCTGTTACGACAGATGAATCGATGCCTCCACTTAAAAAAGCACCCAATGGCACATCGGCAATTAAACGCAATCGAACCGAATCATCCATCAGGTCGACCAGTTTTTGCTTCTGTTCTTCGTAGGACAACTGATTTTGCTCTGCTGCTAAAGCGTTGTATGGAATTGTATACCACTTCTTAATTGAGATTTCAGTCCCGAATTGTTTCGGGATACGAATTAAGATTTGATTGCCAGGTTCTAGTCGTTGTATATTTTTAAAGATGGAATTTTTTCCGGGAATGTAATTCAATTGAAAATACAAACTTACGGAGCTCCAGTTAATTTCTTTTTTTACCGGAAATTGCAGGATGGATTTCAGTTCGGAACCGAAGAAAAAATAATCTTCGTCTTTAAAATAATACAAAGGTTTGATACCAAATCTATCGCAGGCAATAAAAAGGGTATCTTCTTGTTTATCGTGAATGGCAAAGGCGAAAAATCCGTTGAGTTTATGCAGAAAGCTTTCGCCGAAATGAATGTAGGCATACAGCAACACCTCTGTATCTGAATGTGTTTTGAATTGTACACCTTTTTGCAGCAGTTCTTCACGGATAGTTTGGTAATTGAAAATCTCGCCATTGAAAATGATAGCATACCTGCCAGAAGCATCATAAATCGGATGATTGGCTCCTACGGAAGTATCTATAATGGACAAACGTGCATGCACCAACGATGCCTTACCGATGGTTACAAAACTCTGGTTGTCGGGACCGCGTTTATTTAAAGAAGTGGCGGCATTTTGCAGCCATTGTTGTTCTACAATTTTATTTTTGAATGAATAAGCACCTGCAATTCCACACATAAGCTGATGTACGATTTTTGTTGTACAATGTACGATTTTGCTATGAGAAATTAAAAAAGCGGTGATTTTATGCTGCTTGCAGAATTCGAATTTATATTTTGATGATTTTATAAGCCTGACCTATGGAAAAGGAAGGTGTACCTATCGATCTTGTAGGTTCGCCTACCATTTTTAGATCGGAAGAGCGTCGTGTAGGGAAAGAGTGTACCATCCAGTGTAG
>ERZ795059.6368-NODE-6368-length-10482-cov-4.950897_pt1 | contig 10482 bp, 7 predicted proteins | sample MGYA00375143_ERZ795059 | MGnify/ENA primary metagenome ERZ795059 (study PRJEB30188, sample SAMN05720168) | activated sludge metagenome | isolation source: Anaerobic digester | place: USA | collected 2015-01-07 ... | reverse complement strand
CCTTCCAGGGATGCAATATAACAGAGGAGTTCTACGATTTTGTCATGACCCTGCAATCAGAAACTGGATTTCAGACCCCGTTGTTCAGCGGCCCTCCGGCAAACGTTAAAAGTAACCTCTCAAATGGCGCAGTCGGCTTTTTTACGGCCTACAGCGTTGCTTACTCCAGCAAGGTTTTCCAGCTGCAATAAAAAAATATTTTCATTCGACCGGGTATTTTTTACCCAAAATCCGGATTAACAGGTAAGGAAGATCATTACCTGATGCATCCGGGCCGGCCCCCCTGGTAAAACTCCATTCAGGAAAGAAGGAATCATCTTCCCTTAACCTAATCCTTTTTGGCCAGAATTCATTACTGAAAACCTCTGCCACAGCCTTGTTATTATGAAAATAATATCGCTGCTGGCGGCGCCGGTTCTTCCTTTAATGCAGTGCGTAGAAATTTGCAGGGCTGAGGTAGTTCGACTGCGAAAGTGGAATAGTGCCCGGTTGCCGAAAAGGGCTGTCAGAGTAGGCAATACTTTAATTCATCGGTTATGAAAAAACTTATTTTAACATTCATTATTCTGAATTCAGTAATCCTTTCGTCTCAATCACAGGACAAGCTGAAGATCGGGGATGTAAGAAACGATAAGCTCGTGGTTTCCAATGTGGAAGGATTGAAAAAGTTCCTGTACAACAGTATCGGGAATAGCGGAACTCTGGGAAAAGACCTCCAGTACAGGCTTGCTCCTGAAGGCGACCGCTGTGTGGTTTTCTACCCTGTTTCCGGAAACAGGCAGAATGTGACCTCAGCCGGGGTTTTGCTGATCGTGAAGAATGGCGAAGCATTTATCCAGGAAAGCCCTGAAATAATTGATTCTTCGGGACCCGGCGGCGGTGGAAGTTATGAAATCCAGTGCGTTGGTACAAACTGCAATCAATGCGTACCTGCAATCAAATGGATAGGAAATTGGCTGCCTTATGTAATCTGTGAATGCAAGCAGGAAGGCGACGGTACCTGTAATATGATTACGAAATTAATTGTCAACGTGCAATTCAACTAAAGAATGATGATTTGACTTTCCCGGATGGCGAATTTCCACTATTCCGAATATCACCTTCCGGGGAAGTCTTTAAACCGAATCGAAGAAATAAATTTAAATAAGTTAAATATAAATTTAATTGTCTCACCATTAACCCTTTAAAACCATGTTTAGAATTATCCGCATCCTTGTTTTACTCCTGGCTTTCACGAATTTAATGGCACAGGAAAAATCATCGGCCATTCAGAATGATGATCCTTTCATCAAAATGGTCAGGGCAACCGACGCATTAAGTGCGTTTATATTCACATCGCAACTCAATATGAAACAGGTCTTTACTTTCGACACGATTCGCAATACGGCGGAGATAAGAGTTAAAAAATCGGGCGCTAAAATCCTGTTTCTGCAAATTATTCCCTCTGAAAGTCAGAAAGAGCTCCTTTTCTTCCTCGACTCAGCCTGGGTGGTCGATCACACAATCAGGAATATGGCCCTAATCGGACATACACATGATGATCTGTCCCACAATTTCATCTCAACATCCTACCCGTTTTCCCTTTTTACCCTGGACACCATGCTTGCTTACGTCTCCCCTTTCTGGAAGATTACCGGCGAAAACAATGATTTCTATGAAGTTACCATGGATATTGCCAACAAATCCGAGGACGTCTCCGATGTCCTGGTTAAATTCATGATAAGAAAACCCGATTTCCTGCCCTATGGATTGTACCAGGAATCCGTATATCTGAAAGTCGATAAAATGTTCCAGGAACAAATACTATCTGACTTTAGACTGCTGGATACTAATGAGATAGAAATCCCTGGATATTATTACATGTATGAAAGGTCCGGCACGCACGAACATAGCATGGAGATGGATTCGGCTATTGCGGGTGAACCCGATACAAGTAGTGTTTATCTGTCTGACCTGGAACTTTTCACTCTGGAAGGCGATAAATTTGAGATGTATGCTGACGGGCTGGTTCTTCTTGACCTCTGGTATGTCGGTTGCGCTCCCTGCATGAAGTCGGCACCGGTGCTGGAGAAACTTTACAAGCAATACGGCAGTATGGTTCACTTTCTCAGCATCAACGAGGTTGACCGGGATACCGCCCGTATCAAACTCTTTAAGGAAAAAATGGGAATTACCGTTCCTGCTTTGCTGGGAGGTAATAATAAAATCGCTAATCGGGTTTCACAATACAGGGGATATCCGGTATTTATTCTATTCGATGCTTCTACCGGGAAGGTATTGTGGCATATTGCAGGATATTCCGAAGAACTGGAAAAAGTTATCGGAGAGGTGATCGAAAAGAACCTTTAAACCGTTTCACTATTTCAACATGGCAATGGGGAAGAATATTGTGTATGAAGAAATTGGCCATAACTGTAGCAATTCTCACTGCCTCATTTACTTCCGGAGGCCAGCAAGGTAATCCGGAGTTGCAAAAACAGGTAGATGAATTAAAAGCCAGGGTCAAACAGCTTGAAAAGGAAAATATTGTTTTTATTGCCGGAAATAAAACGGAAGACAGCCTGGATTATGCACTGTGCCGTGCAGAAATCTATAAAATATTCCTGCACCTGCAAAAACTCGATGGCGATTATCAGCATACATCAGATAAATTAGCGGTGACAGGTTTATTTTCCAAATTGATACAGGCTGGCAATCCCACCAGCGACATCCTGGGCTTTCGTTTTACGGATGTTATTATGACTTCGGTCGATAAACACTTTATTCAATATCTTAAAGATGAGAAAGATAAGAAAAGACTGATCAACGTGATCGGGAAAATAATGGACAATCCGGTGGTTTCAAACCTGGCTAATACAAACCCGGTGACATCGGTCATAGCATCGGTAATCCACATTGTTTCAGATTTTTCAACAACTTCAGTGGAATTGAAAAAAAACGGCAGAAAAGTCACCGGAGCCGGAGTCAACGAACAGGATATCTTTGACAGCCCGTCCATCAAAAATTTTCGGGCCTCATTGCAGATATATATCGACTTTTATGACGTATTGAACCAAATCACATCAGAGTTCGTAAAAAGCCTGGATGATCTTAATAAAGAATACCATACGTTGAATACCCGGATCTCGTTATTCAAGAGTGATTTGTATAACACGCTAAATGTTAATGACGAGAACCTGTTTCTCCGGTTATCACAAGCCCTTCCCGATCCCTCGGCCGACCGGATAAATAATGAAATAATGATTACCCGGGCAGTCGTTAAAGATTGTTACCGGTTTTCAGACAGGTTCGCCGTATTAAGAGAGGATGCCGATGAATACGAGATCCGATATAAGACTTTGTTATACAGTTTTCTGGATGACTATATTAAAACTCTTGGTTTAATTAACGATTTTCCCGATTCCAGTATTGATAAATCCAGGGCCCGGGAACTTGCAGATGAGATAAAATGCTATATAAAAAGCCGGAAATTAGTAGATGCTGTTCTCTTAAATGTGGATGAATGAATTGTTTTAATTTTGTCAAAAGATAAATAGCTTTTATATTTGAAACATCCGGTTATTATAATAGATGACCATATTCCGTTCATTAAAGGTGTTCTGGAACCATTCGCAAGAGTGACTTATGCTCCGGGCGGCGTAATCAGCAAAGATATTGCATCCAAAGCCGACGGCCTGATCATAAGGACCCGGACCCGATGCAATGCTGAATTGCTTGACGGTATACCGGTTAAATTCATCGCATCCGCCACCATTGGAACCGATCATATTGATATTCAATACTGTAATAACCGAAGCATTGAATGGTACCACGCTCCCGGCTGTAATTCCGGATCGGTCATGCAGTATATGGCTTCTGCCTTTTCAAGGCTCTCAACAAAATATCATATCAGTCTTGCAGGAAAAACAATTGGTATTATCGGCGCAGGCAATGTCGGAAAGAAAATCGCATTATTGGCGGAAATATTGGGAATGAGCCCATTGCTCAATGATCCGCCCAGGGCCAGAAACGAAGGGCAACAGGGTTTTGTTTCGCTGCAAAAGATCAAAGAGGAGTGTGATTTAATTACTTTCCATGTTCCGCTTAACCTTGGAGGTGATGACCGGACTTTTCATCTGGCAAACGATGCCTTTTTCAATAGCCTGGCTAAGAAGCCATTGATTATCAACACTTCTCGCGGAGCGGTTGTAGATGGTTCCGCATTAAAAGTGGCGCATCAAAAGGGCATGATCCGGGGTTTCGTTGCCGATGTCTGGGAGGATGAACCGCATATCGACAGGGAATTGCTTGCAATAGCCGATATTGCAACGCCTCACATCGCCGGTTATTCGGTCGAAGGAAAAGCCAACGGCACAGCAGCCGTGGTCAGGGCAGCCTCCCGGTATTTCGGTTTTGGTATCGATGAATGGTATCCGGAAAATATTCCCGGACCGGAAAAACCTGTCATTGAGATTACGTCGGCCGGCAGGTCAGATGAGCGGATCATCGATGAAGCTATTCTGGGCACTTATGATGTTTTAAAAGATGACAGGACATTGAGAAATGATCCGTTGCAGTTCGAATATCTGCGAAACTACTACCCTGTGCGGCGTGAATTCAGCGCTTATACATTGCACACCAAAGGCTTAAATCATGAACTTAGGCTGAAGCTCAACCAGCTGGGATTTGATGGTGGATAGCCGCATGTTTTTTTCAGAATTTATCAACGATACTTGAACCGCTCCCGAATTCTGATCTATTTTTATCGCAAATCTTAACCAAAATATAACTTTGCGATGAGCAAACCGATCGTTGACCTCGCCGCGGATACCATCCGCATTCTGTCGGCTGCCATGGTGGAAAAAGCCAATTCCGGGCACCCCGGGGGCGCAATGGGTGGCGCCGATTTCATCAATATTCTCTATTCCGAGTTTTTGAATTTCAATCCCGACGATCCTGCCTGGCCATTGCGCGACCGCTTCTTCCTTGATCCGGGACATATGTCGCCCATGCTTTATTCTGTGCTCCACCTGTGCGGCTATTATTCTACTGAAGACCTGAAAAATTTCCGTCAATGGAAAAGCATCACGCCGGGACATCCGGAACTCGATGTGCTGCACGGCATCGAGAACACTTCCGGCCCGCTCGGACAAGGCCATGCGATGGCGGTCGGCTCGGCCATAGCGGAACGGTTCCTGGCTGCCCGGTTTGGCGAGTGGATGGCTCACAAGACATTTGCCTTCATCTCCGACGGAGGTATCCAGGAAGAGATCTCCCAGGGAGCCGGTCGCATAGCCGGTTATCTCGGGCTGAACAACCTGGTCATGTTTTATGATGCAAATAATGTACAGTTATCTACAAAAATTGGCGAAGTTACCAGCGAAGATACCGCTATGAAATACCGCTCCTGGAATTGGTATGTTCAGACCATCAACGGTAACAATGCAATGGAGATCAGGGAGGCTATTTCAAATGCCCTGGCAGAAGAACAGCGTCCCAGCCTGATCATCGGCAAAACCATCATGGGCCTCGGGGCTGTTGATTCTCAAGGTAATAGAATGGAGGGCCTCACATCCACGCACGGGCAACCTTTATCCAAAGCGGGTGTTTCCTTGTCTGATACAATCCGGAAGCTGGGCGGAGATCCTGATAATCCATTTGAAGTATCAGATGAAGTAAAAGAGTATTATAGATTAATATTAAGCAAGAAACGTATTTACACCAAAGACAGAGATGATCAAATGACAGCCTGGAAAGATGATAATCCAGACCAGGCATTATTGTGGAATAATTACACTTCGGGGGAAGTACCGGATATAGATACGGAGGCTATTCCCATAAAGCCGGATGCCCCAACCAGAAATACTTCGGGCGACGTGTTGTCATATTTTTCAAAAAGTATTGGAAATATGATCGTTATGTCGGCCGATTTATCCAACAGCGATAAAACCGAAGGGTTCCTGAAACATTCCAGGCCCTTTCAACCCGGCGATCTTAATGGCGGATTTCTGCATGCGGGTGTATCAGAGCTGACCATGGCCGCAATTGCCAACGGTATCGCCCTTCATGGCGGTCTTTTTGTTGTCTGCGGCACCTTCTTCGTATTTTCCGATTATATGAAACCGGCTATCCGGCTCGCTGCCCTGATGCGGTTGCCGGTAAAGTATGTTTTTACGCACGACTCTTTTCGTGTAGGAGAAGATGGCCCTACGCATCAACCGGTGGAACATGAAATGCAACTGCGTTTGCTCGAACAACTTAAGAACCACCGGGGTCACAACAGCCTATTGGTATTACGGCCGGCCGACAGCGCAGAAACCATCATTTCCTGGAAACTGGCCCTGGAAAATACCGAAACACCGACAGCCCTGATCCTGTCACGCCAGAATATCAAAGACATACCGGCTCCGGCGGGAGGCAACAGGCTCAAGGAGGCCGTTCATACCCGCAAAGGCGCTTATACTGTTTATGAACCTGATAATGAACCGGATGTGATTCTACTGGCCAACGGTTCGGAAGTTTCAACTCTGATTGAGTGTGCTTTTCTCCTGAAGAATGATCACAATATTCAGGCCCGTGTGGTGTCAGCGCCATCAGAGGGACTTTTTCAACTTCAGGATGAACATTACCGCAAGTCAATCATTCCGGATAATACCCCTGTCTTCGGGTTAACAGCCGGTTTACCGGTTACGTTAAAGAACCTGGCGGGTTGTAAGGGAAAAGTATTCGGACTGGAACATTTCGGGTATTCGGCGCCATTCCAGGTACTGGATGAAAAGTTTGGGTTTAATGCTCAGAATATCAAAGCTATGGTACTTGATTTTCTTCAGGAACCTATTTAGATCTTTTAAGGTTAAAAGGCTGAAATAATTTTAAACACCTTCTGCCCTGAATTATCCGAATTTCTAATTTCAAATTTCAGTAAATAGATCCCTCTGGGCATCCTCAGTTTATCTAATCTAATCTCATGATTTCCGGGTTCATATGGCCGGTCAGTTAAAGTGAAAATCTCAATTCCTGATGAGTTATTCACTGTGATTTTCACTTCAGAACCTACTTTCAAAGTAAAAAATACTGTTGCATGATCCCGGAATGGATTCGGATAAATGCATATTGTTGATTCACCTATAGAGTCGTGATGATCAGGAATTAAGTAACCAATCTCGGGAATCTCCAGAACAACATCCTCAATCGGATTGGCTGCCGTATCCGCCAGTTCACTGGTTTCATTCAAGCTTATCCTTAAAGTGTTAGTCAAATCAGATATATCTAACGTCTTCATGTTCAATACTAAGAGCGTATCCCCATCCTCCAATTCAAGGGGCTGGATGCTGGACCAGGCCATTTGGAATGCGCTGTCGTTGACGCTGAAAAAGAATCCGGATGTACCCTTGGCCAAAATCATACTGTCAATTTCCAGGTAAACCGGATCGTAAAAAAAGCCCAGAGAGATGGCAGATATTTTACTTTGTTTCTTGATGATCACCGGAAGATCAAATTCTTCATTCACGTTTAAAAGCAGGGTATCCTGGTAGTTAAGGGTTATCAGTGAACTATAATCCTCGGCGGTTCTCATCAGGCCCGGCTGATCCTGGGCAGATACCGGTTCGGTTAATCCAACAGAAGAGACAAAAATGACGGAAGTAATTATCCTCAAAAAAATATTATTCATCCAATTGAAGATCAATAGCGTAACGGTTTTTTTTGTAGCGGGTAAAGTTAATGTATTTTCAACCTGCATCGAATCAAATGAAAAAAAAGAGGCCGGTTCCTGAAACCGGCCTGCAGTAAATGAGTATAACACTAGAGCAGTCATTGATTTATAATGCGTATTAAAAATCGGTAATGGCAGTTTCAAATTGAAAAAAACTATCCTACATCTGTTATTGCTTGCGGCCATGCTGGCTATTCCGGGTTTGTCGGCCGGGCAGGACTTTCTGCCTGTGCTGAACGACAATTATATGGGTGTTAACCAGGCATTTTTGCAGCCCGCCTCCATTGCCGACAGCCGTTTCAAATCCGATTTCAACGCCGGAGGTTTCAGCAGCGACATCGTCAGCACCGGTATCCGCTTCAAATCGAGGTGGTTACTTGATCCTACAGGCATACTTACCAACGCTGACTGGTGGGATGAAAATACTTATCTTGACAAAGCCAACGGCAAAGACAAGAGCATGTTCATGTCGCAATCGGCCATTGGCCCCAGCCTCATGATCTCCATGGGCAGCAGGCACGCCTTTGCCCTCACCTCCCGAGTCCGCAGCATCACCAATGTCGATGGCATGGATGAGCCCCTTTTCCGGATGATCTACAGCAATTTTTCGGAAAAAGAGAGCCTTTACTGGAACCGTTGGTATTATGATGATAACATGAGGGCGGTGCAGCACATTTTCGGGGATTACGGACTCACCTACGCCCGGGTATTCTACGACCAGCGGGAGCATTTCATCAAAGCCGGTGTTTCGCTCAAACTGCTCCAGGGGATTGCCAGTTCATACCTGCAAACCGATCAGCTTTATTATTACTACGATGGTGCTGAACCTTCCGGCGCCAAACCCATTTCCTGGAATTCACCCTATGTTCAGGGCGGATTATCCGACAACTGGGGATACTGGAGGCCGGATGGCAGTTATGCATTCGACATGAATTTCCAGTTAACTGCCAGACCCTCTTTCGGAATGGATTTCGGCGCGGTGTATGAGTACCGTCCGCGCTGGATGGAGCACAACAATCCGAAGACCGGCAAGCCGCGGGCTGACCGGAACAAGTATTTCATAAAGGTTGGCATTTCGGTGGTTGACCTGGGCCGGTTGAAATACGTGAAAGATTACCACAGTTCCGACCTGGTGACCTCATTCACACCCGATTACGTAAACCGCTACAATTCAAGCGATAACAGCGTACCGGTGAATACCTCCTGGCTCAATGCCGGCTCGGTGGATTTCACCTTCAGGAAGTACGTTCCGTTTGCCGACACGATGTACCGGCGGTACTCATCCGGACATGATCTGGGAGTTGTCAGGGCAAAAGATAACAAAGAAGAGTTCAAAGTCAGTCTGCCGACCGCTTTCAGTATCCAGGCCGACGTTTACCTGATCGAAGGCGTATATGTCAATCTCACAACCTATACCGCTTTAAATCAGGGATATAGCAAGCCTGCGCACAATCATTACCTGACCACGGTCTCGGTCACTCCACGGTATGAGCAAAAGTGGTATGGTTTTGCCCTACCCATCCAGGTTGACCAGTACGGACATTTTGAAGCAGGATTGGGAGTCAGGGCGGGTATCGTTTACTTCGGCGTCAGCAACCTGTTTTCGACCGTTTTTGAAGATCCATACGGAATGAAAGGATACGTGGGGGTGAAGATCCCGGTGCCACATAATGACCCAAATAAAACTCCAAAAGTAAAAAAGGCTAAAGGAGGTAATGATGTAAAGATCATTGTTTGCTGTACTTGTTGCGGATGTGCGCATGATTCTGTGGATTGTGAAAAATGTAAAGTTTACTGTCCGGAGATTTCAAAAACACCCTTTGATCCTGTCCACCAGGAAAATAGCATTAACATTATGAATTCGAAAATAATTATTGATAAAAGCGTCAGGACAGATTCGCAAATAAATAAGACAATTGAGATAAAGGAACAAGAAAGTGATTCTACAGGAAGGCCTTGTCCTCCCCCACCATCCATGTTACATTTTGATAACAATAAGAGCATAATAAATGATACTTCAATAGTTATCCTTGACTATTTTGCTGAATGTCTACTAAAAGATCCTTCATCTGTTGTTTTAATTACCGGCCACACGGATAGCATTGGTTCCGATTCAGCTAACATGATACTTTCATATAATCGGGCAAATTCTGTTAAGAATTACTTTATAATTCGTGGTGTCAATCCAAAACAAATCAACCTAAAATGGCACGGTGAAAGAATGCCAATTGCTCCAAATAGTACCAGTCCAGGCAGAGCCATGAATCGCAGAGTAGTATTAGAAATCACAAAAGACCAAATAAAAATAGTAACAGACCCACCAAGAATCCCAAAAGAGACTTCACCAGACACTGTCGAACGCACACATCCAATTCCAATTCCAATACCCAATATAATTCCATCCGCTCAACCTACATATATTGATTATGTTTTATTCAAGAGCGGGCAGGCTATAATCGATCAGAAATACTATCCTGAACTGGATAAGATTGCTAAGTATCTGGAAAGTAATCCTTCAGAATCCATAAGAATTGAGGGGTTCTCGGATAACATTGGAGGAACAGCTGACAATATGAAGTTATCGAGATTCAGAGCAAATGTTGTCGCGAGGTATTTAATCAGTCGGGGGGCAAATGCCGATCAGATTACCATTAATTGGTTTGGCGAATCCAATCCGCCCTATGATAATTCAACTCAGGAGGGGCAAGCTCAGAACAGGAGGGTAAACATTATAATGATTTGAGAAAAAATATTTTGAAAAAAATAGGACTGACTTTCTATTAACTCAA
>ERZ795059.6367-NODE-6367-length-10482-cov-4.991177_pt1 | contig 10482 bp, 10 predicted proteins | sample MGYA00375143_ERZ795059 | MGnify/ENA primary metagenome ERZ795059 (study PRJEB30188, sample SAMN05720168) | activated sludge metagenome | isolation source: Anaerobic digester | place: USA | collected 2015-01-07 ... | reverse complement strand
TATTTAACTGACTCCCTGACTCACGTCAGGGACTCTCGCGGCTTTCGGCCGGGCGAAGTGATCCGCTTCGCAAAAAAGTTAGGCTTTTTCACATCTTCGGGTAGGCCGCAAGAGTCCCTGACGTGAGTCAGGGAGTCAGTTAAATAACCACCCATTCCGCCTGTAAAAAATCGGAACGAACAAAACCCGGCTTACTGGCTTGCTCATTATTTTTCACCCATAGGAAGGCGTGTTTTAAAAGCAGGACGGCGCGTAAGTTTTTTCTGTCCTTTAAAAGGGCGAGTGATTTTATGATTGAAAAATTAACGAAACGGTCTCAACCAGATGCTTTCTTTATAGGATTTTGTCTGGGCTGACGCGGTGCCGCGTTTTGCGCCCGGGGGGCCGGGAGATTTTCGTTTTTTTTTCAACATGAATTCAATGGAGGAGGTTTTAATATGTCAGGACATTCAAAATGGGCAAGTATCAAGCATAAAAAAGCGGCCACGGATGCTAAGAGAGGGGCTGCTTTTACAAAGGTTACGCGTGAAATTACCGCCGCCGCCAAAGACGGTGGCGGTAATCAGGAGACGAATATCCGCCTGCGTGCGGCGGTCATCCGGGCTAAAGAGATTAACATGCCGAGTACGAATATTGAAAACGCCATTAAGAAAGGCACGGGAGAACTTCCCGGTGTCATTTATGAAAATGTGGTTTTTGACGCATACGGGCCGGGCGGCGTGGCGATCTTGATTGAAGGTTTGACGGATAACAAGAACCGGACGACAGCAGAAATCAGAAATATCCTCTCTAAGAAGAACGGCAGTATGGCCGGGGCGGGAAGCACCGCGTGGATGTTCACGAGTAGGGGTTTTCTTTCCGTCGAGAAAACAAAAATCAGCGAAGATGCCCTTATGGAAATCGCGTTGGAGGCCGGGGCGGAAGATATCAAATCTGAAGGGGAAAATTATGATATCGTCTGTGACCCGTCTAATTTTGAGGCTGTCAAGGCTGCGATCAAGGCTAAAAATATCCCTACCATTACGGCGGAGGTGACAAAAATCCCGAATTCCACCGTCAAGGTGACCGGGAATGAAGCCAAACAGATGTTAAGCCTTATGGAAGCGCTGGAAGACCAAGAGGATATCCAAGCCGTTCATGCCAATTTTGACATTCCGGATGAAGAAATGGAAAAAGCATCGGAGTGAAATGAAAATTATAGGCATTGATCCGGGCTTGCACGCAACGGGTTATGGTCTTATTGAGGTGGGATTAAGTCAACCCGGGCGGATTCAGTTCCTGGAAGCCGGAGCCATTGAACCCAATCCGGATGACCTCCTGCAACATAGAATCAATAAAGTCTACGATTGTCTTACAGATATTATTTCTGAATATAAGCCTGTTGTTATGGTCCTGGAGCGGCTGTATTCGCATTACCGGCATCCCACCACAGCCTGCAGGATGGGGCATGTTCGCGGGGTTATCTGTTTGGTCTGCGCGCATCAGGATGTTCAACTGGTGGAGTACAGTGTTAAACGGGTCAGAAAAAACGTGGTCGGGGATGGGAATGCGTCCAAGCAACAAACCCGGGAAGTGGTGGCGCATCTGTTAAAGATTGACGCGTCACGTTTAACGTTGGATGCCAGCGACGCCCTTGCTTTAGCTCTGGGGTATGCGTCCATGGGGCATTGAGGCACAGGTATGATCACGAAGATTTCTGGACAACTGATTGAAAAAAAGAATAATTCAGTGATAATAGAAGTAGGAGGGCTCGGTTACGAAGTCCTTGTTCCGAATTCGATCCTGCAGAGGGTGGACGCGCCTGTCGGGAATCGGGTTGAGTTAATGACGTATCATTATATTCAGATTGGGCCTGGCGGGGGGTCTCCGTACCTGGTTGGGTTCCTTAATGAAGTGGAAAAAGATTTTTTTCTGCAGTTTATTAAGGTTTCTGGGATAGGGCCCCGAGCGGCCGTCAAAGCTCTGAACAAGCCGATCAGCGATATTTCTGACGCGATCGACCGGGGGGATTTGCAGTATCTCAAATCTCTTCCCGGGATTGGTTTGCAACGGGCCAAAGAGATTGTGGCTAAATTGCAGGGAAAGGTTGGCCGTTTTGGTCTCATCCAGGATAAATGTGACCGGGAAGAGACCCGGGGCGTGCCGGACTGGCAGGAAGAAGTCCTGGCCGTTCTTATGCAGTTGCAATACAAGAAGCCTGAAGCGATGGCTATGATTGACAAGGCTTTGCAGCGTTGCCCCCAGATTAGCGATGCTGAACAATTAATTAATGAAATCTATAAACAAAGGAACGATCACTGATGACGCCGCCAGAAACAGATTTCGTTAAGAATATTATAGAAGCTATTTTATTTATCAGCGAAAATCCGGTGCCTTTTGAGCAGATCCATTCCGTGCTTGAAGAGGTCCCTTTGCCGGAGATCCGCCGTGCGATTTTAGACCTTCAGAATGAATACGAAGAGAATTCACGCGGGATGATTATTATGGAAATCGCGGGGGGATATCAGATGCTCAGCAGCCCGCATTATACAGACGCGATCCGCCGGTTTTTTAAGAAAAAGGTGAAAGAAAAATTGTCGAGCCCAGCCCTGGAAACGTTGGCGATTGTCGCGTATAAGCAGCCGGTGTCCCGGGCGGATGTTGAGCAGATCCGCGGTGTTAATTCAGACGGGGTTGTGGCGCACCTTTTAAGCAAGGGTTTGATTAAGGTGGCTGGGCGCAAGGAAATCCCTGGCCGGCCATATATTTATGGGACCACAAAACAGTTCCTCGAGTATTTTGGGCTGAAATCTTTAAAAGACCTTCCTAAATTGGAAGATTTTCCGTCGTTGTTTACCAATAGCGGGGAGGTCAAAGCCGAATTTGTGCAAGAGCGGGGCGGTTCTTCGGGCGAGGAGCCTGTCGCTGTCCCGTTCAGGGAGGGAGAAGGCGAGGAGGGCGATCCTTCCGTCGAAGGGCCGCCTTGTCCGGGCCACGACGCTCGGACGGAGCCTTCTGCGGGAGAGCCAGGAGACGACCCGGGGCTGCCGGCAGGGGAGTCCTGCGGAGTTCCTGACGACCCCGTGACGGAAGCTTGCGTTGAGCGGCCTTCGCCGTCAGTGTCTCCTCGCGTATCCGATTTGATGCTGGAAGCAGGGGAGGGGGCCTTGTCATCCCGGGGTTCTCGTTTGCTTGATCCTGACGACGGGGTTTTGGAAGACAACGACGTTACGAAAGAGACCGTTCATGAGCCTTATTGAGTTGAGGAAGAAAATTGACCAGTTGGATGAGAAAATCGTGGCGTTATTGAATCAGCGTGCGCAGGTGAGCATGGCGATCGGCCATGAAAAGGCCAAAACCCAGAAAGGCGTTTTTGCCCCTGACCGGGAAATTAAGGTCCTTAAAAAAATCCGTTCGCTTAATCGCGGCCCCATGAAAGATGAGGGGCTGGAAGCGATTTACCGGGAGATCATGTCTGGGTCCTTGTCTTTAGAGAAAAATGTGCAGATCGCATATATGGGGCCGGAGGCCTCTTTTTCCCATTTGGCCGCCCAGCACCGGTTCGGCTCCCAGGTGGGGTATGTCGCTTGTGAAAACATCGCGGACGTTTTTCACACCGTTGAAAGCGGGGATTGTGATTACGGCGTCGTTCCCATTGAGAATTCCATTGAAGGGGCGGTGAACCATACCTTTGACTTATTTGTGGATTCTGATTTAAAAATCTGTTGCCAGATTCTCCTGGAGGTCGCCCATAATCTTTTGGCTAAATCCGGGGCGGCAACGATCGAGAAGGTTTACTCCAACCCGATGGTCTTTGGCCAGTGCCGGAATTGGCTTATGGCGAATTTGCCGCACGCGGAGCTTATTGAGGTCGTATCAACAACCCGGGCGGCACAACTGGCGGCCAAGGAAAATAACGCCGCCTGTATTGCTTCGCTGATGGCCGCGCAGATTTACCACCTGCGCGTGTTGCACAAGGATATTGAAGACCGGGTGCATAATATCACGCGATTTCTCGTGATCGCGCAGACGGACGTATCCCCGACGGGAAAAGACCGGACTTCGATCTTGTTTTCCATTAAGGACCGGATGGGGGCCCTTCACGATATGTTGACGCCATTTTATGAAAATAAAATTAATTTAACGAAGATTGAGTCCCGGCCATCCAAGAAAAAAGCCTGGGATTATTATTTTTTTGTCGATTTTGAGGGGCATCGGGAAGACCGGCATATCAAGCGCGCGTTGGCTAAATTAGAGGACATGTGCAAATACCTTAAAATACTGGGATCGTATCCCGTTTCTTAATACCTATGAAACCTTTACCACGCATTCTGACTATAAAACCCTATCAGCCAGGGAAACCCGTCGATGACGTCAAGCGCGAATTAGGCCTGAAATCAGTCATCAAACTGGCCTCCAACGAAAGCCCGTACGGCCCTTCGCCGAAGGTGTGTGCGGCCATTGCTAAAGCGGCCCGGACAGTTAACCGCTACCCGGACAGCAGTTGTTATTATTTGCGCAAAGCCCTGGCCCGGCACGTGGGCTGCCGTCAAGACCAGTTGTTTTTTGGTAATGGCTCGGACGAAGTGATTGTTTCGGCGATCCGGGCGTTTGTTGGCGAGGGGGACGAGGTCGTCATGGCGCGGCCGTCTTTTCTTATTTATGATATCTCGACACGGGTGGTGGGTGGGCGAGTGAAAGCCGTGCCGCTTAAGGATTTCCGCTACGATTTAGACGGGATGGCGCGGGCCGTGGGCCCCAGGACAAAAATTGTTTTTATCACCAACCCGGATAACCCGGCCGGGACCTATATCCCGGAGCCGGATTTAGTTTCTTTCCTTGAAAGAATCAGCCCTGAAACGGTCGTGTTCCTGGATGAGGCGTATCATGAATTTGTCCGGGAGAACGATTATCCGGATACCGTCCGTTTATTGGAGGAGAGACCCCAACTCATCGTTTCTCGGACATTTTCCAAGATGTACGGGTTGGCAGGCTTAAGGATCGGCTATGGAATCGCCCGTCCGGAAATGATTGATGTTTTAACCAGGGTGTGTGAGCCTTTCAATGTCAATGCGGTGGCCCAGGCCGCGGCCCTGGCCTGCCTGAAGGATCAGCCCTATTACCGGCGCATTATCCGGGAGATGGAAAGTCAGCGGCAGCTATTATTCGAGGAATTGACGGCCATCGGCCTGGATTATGTTCGGACATCTACGAACTTTATCCTTATCCGCGTTCCAGGCCAGGCGAGTGATTTTTGCCGGGGATTGCTGCATAACGGTGTCATTGTGCGGGACATGAACGCCTGGGGGATTGAAAATTATATCCGTGTTACGATCGGAACGCCGGCTGAGAATAAACGTTTTTTAAAGACTTTGAAATTGGTATTAAAGAAAATAAACACACAATAGCGTTAATAGACTGAATCCGGCCCCGTGGAGAACCGCCGTGGAAGCCGGAACGAGGAGGAAGAATGATTATTATTTGTAAACCTGATGCGACAGAAGAAGATATCCAACATATTATTCAGAAAGCAGAAAAGTTGGGCCTGCGGGTCAATATATCCAAAGGCGTGGAGCGAACGGTGTTGGGGTTCATCGGGCCGGAGGACGTGTTGCGGGTGATCCCTTTGGAAGTTTTTCCTGGGGTTGACCAGGTTTTGCCGGTCCTGGCTCCGTATAAACTGGTGTCCCGGGAATTTCAAAAAGAGAATTCTGTGATTCAGATTAAGGATGATGTGCGGATTGGAGGGGAAAAGATCGCGGTCATCGCCGGGCCGTGTTCCATTGAAAGTTATGAGGCCCTCCTTTCGGTTGCCAAGAAAGTGAAAGAGTCCGGGGCGACAATTTTGCGGGGAGGGGCCTTTAAACCCCGGACCTCGCCGTATGATTTTCAGGGATTAGGCGAAGAAGGCTTGAAGTATATGAAAGACGTCGGGGAGGAGGTGGGGTTAGCGACCGTCACGGAAGTGATGGACCCTCGCCACGTCGAACTTGTGGCACGTTATGTGGACGTCTTTCAGATCGGAGCCAGGAATATGCAGAATTATACCCTTCTTCAGGAAGTCGGGAAAACGAAGAAACCGGTCTTATTAAAGAGGGGAATGAGTGCTACGGTCAAGGAATTGTTAATGTCGGCTGAATATATCGCGGCCAAAGGGAACTTTAAAGTGGCGGTGTGTGAGCGGGGGATCCGTACGTTTGAGACCGCGACGAGAAACACCTTCGATATCAATGCTATCCCTGTTATTAAACAGATGTCCCACCTGCCTGTCGTTGCTGATCCGAGTCATGGAACGGGCCGTTGGGGGTTGGTCAGCAGCATCGCTATGGCGGCTGTTGCGGCTGGATGCGATGCGCTTATCGTGGAAGTGCATGAGAATCCGGAAGAAGCATTGTCCGACGGAGCCCAATCTCTAACGCCGGGAAATTTTAAAGCCTTGATGGCTCAGTTGCAGGCTGTGGCCCAAGCCGTGCACCGCACGTTTTAGGATTTTCCGATCCACACATTATTACTGAACAGGGGAGATTCTTATGCCAATAGGTTCACGTCTATTCAGAAAAGTCACCATCATCGGGGTCGGGTTAATGGGCGGCTCTTTGGGAAAAGCGATCAAGAAGCATGGGCTGGCCAAAGAGGTCGCGGGGTTGTCTCAGAAACAGACGACAATCGCCACTGCTGTTAAAATGCAGGCCATTGATTACGGGGATCATGATATCAGAAAGGCCGTCCATAATGCCGATTTGGTCATTTTGGCGACGCCGGTCAGCATCATCACCGGGACGCTGTCCATGATCGGGCCGTATCTCAAGCGTGGGTGTATTGTGACCGACGTCGGGAGTTCAAAGGTCTCCATTGTCAAGACGGCCCAGCAGTTTCTCCCTAACCATGTTTTCTTCGTCGGGTCTCATCCTCTGGCCGGGTCGGAAAAAAGAGGGATTCAGTTTGCCGATGACCGGCTTTTTGAAGGGGCTTTGTGCATTATGACGCCGACGGAGCAGGGGAACCGTTCGGTGACGCACCGCGTTAAGACGCTTTGGTCCCGGGTGGGGTGTCAGGTCAAATTCCTTTCCCCTGAAGAACATGACCGGATTATCGCGTATATTAGCCACTTACCGCATCTCCTGTCTTTCGCGCTGATGAACGTTATCCCTGCGGAACTCCTGGAGTATTCGGCTCAAGGTTTAAAAGACAGCACGCGGATCGCTTCGTCCTCACCGCAAATGTGGAGCGATATCTGTCTCGGGAATGCCGATAATATCGTCCGCGTTCTGGATGAATTGGTGAAAAACCTGTCTGGTATCCGGCGGGCTATCGTGACGAACGAAGCGAAAATTTTGTTGGATGAATTTCAGAAAGCCAAAGATAAACGGGATAAACTTGGCTAAATGAGAACAGAACACTCGTCATGCGTGATTACGATTGATGGTCCTGCCGGCGCAGGCAAGAGCACGGTCGCCAAAAATCTTGCCCGGGAATTGCAGTATTCATACTTGGATACAGGAGCGATGTACCGGGCACTGACCTTGAAGGCGATTCGGACGGGGTGTGACCTGACGGATGAAACGGCTTTGGTGCGCTGTGCCCAGGCCACGGCGATTGAATTGCGTTGTGTCCCCGCTCTCGGCCTGCGTGTTTTTCTGGATGGGGAGGATGTTTCCGAGGATGTCCGAACGGCGGTTGTTACAAATAACACGTTTTATATCGCCAGGGCCCCGGCTGTCCGGGAGATCCTGGTCGGGTGGCAGAGAAAGATGGGCCGAAGCCAGAATGTCGTTGTTGAAGGGCGGGACGTCGGCACCGTTGTTTTCCCTGAGGCGACATTTAAATTTTATCTGGACGCGGATTTCGAGGAGCGTGTCCAGCGGCGGTTTAAGGAACTGGCCGATAAAGGGGTTCATGTTGACGGCGCGCGACTTAGGGCGGAGCTTCAGGAACGGGACCAGAAGGATTTGAGCCGTGCCGTGGGCCCTTTGCGCCGGGCGGACGATGCCGTGGTTATTGACTCCACGCGGCTGTCTATTGATGCCGTCGTTGAAAAGATGCTGGGCATTATTCGCTCCTGGCAGGCAGTTTAACGTTTATCTACGCGGGGTTTTGGCCGGGCAGTCGGCCAGACCTGAAAACACAAATCATATGGATCAGTCTCTTATCAGGAATTTTTCCATTATCGCTCATATTGACCATGGGAAGTCGACTCTAGCGGACAGGCTTTTGTTGCAGACAGGGGCCATTGATGAACGGAAGTTCCAGAACCAGCTGCTGGATGACATGGATATCGAGCGGGAGCGCGGCATCACCATTAAAGCGTCCGCGGTGCGGCTTCGATACAAAGCCGCTGACGGGAGGACGTATCTTTTAAACCTGATTGACACGCCGGGCCATGTCGATTTCACTTACGAGGTGGAAAAATCTCTCCGGGCCTGTGAAGGGGCGTTGCTGTTGATAGATGCCTCGCAGGGCGTCGAGTCTCAAACGGTGGCGAATTATTATTTGGCGATTGACAGCAATCTGGAAATTTTGCCGGTCATCAATAAAATCGATATCGCGAATATAGACATTGATCGCGCTAAAATGGAATTTATGGATATCCTGAATTTTAAAGAAGAGGATATTCAGTTTGTTTCCGCCAAAGAAGGGCTCGGGATTGAAAAGCTGTTTGAAAAGATAGTCAGTTTTATCCCCGCCCCGGAGGGGGATAGCCAAGCCCCGTTGCAGGCTTTGATTTTTGACATGAAATATGACATTTACAAGGGGATCGTGATTTATGTCCGGGTTTTTAACGGGAGGATCGGCCCGGATTTAAGAATCAAAATGATGCATAGCGGTAGAGAGTTTACCGTCGAAGAGATTGGGGTGTTCTGCCCGGAGGCGATGAAGGTGAAAGGGCTGTCCAGCGGGGAAGTCGGGTATATCACGTGCAATGTCCACGATCCCCGGGAAGTTAAAGTCGGGGACACGGTTACAGCGGTGAATGGCGCGGCGGCCGTGCCGTTGGAGGGCTACCGGCAGTTGAACCCCCTGGTTTTTTGCGGAGTGTACCCTGTGAATTCGAAAGATTTTTTATCTCTGCGGGAAGCCATCGAGAAATTACGGCTGAATGATCCGAGTTTCGTTTATGAGCCCGAATCGTCATTGTCTTTTGGGCACGGGTTTCGCTGCGGGTTCCTGGGGTTGCTGCATATGGAGATCATTCAAGAACGCCTGCAGCGCGAGTATGATTTGAATCTTATCCTGACGACACCTAACGTGAAATATCGCGTTATAACCAAAAATAAAGATGTGGTTTTTGTCGAGAACCCTGTCCACCTGCCGGAACGGACCCAGATTGATTCTGTTGAAGAACCCTATCTGGAGGTTGCGATTCTTGCCCCGGTGGAGCATATGGATAAGGTGATGGAGTTGTCGAAGGCCAAGCGCGGAAATTACCTCAAGAGCGAGTATGTTTCGGACCGGATGAGGATCCTTTTTGATATCCCCCTGGCTGAAGTGATTGTGGATTATAATGACATGATCAAGTCTGTCACTCGTGGGTACGGGTCGATTGACTACAAGTTCAAGGGCTATTTCCCGACGAGAATTTCTAAGCTGGATATTCTGATTAATGGAAAAGACTGCGACGCGTTTTCCTGCCTTGTCAACCAGGAGCGGGCTTATGAGAAAGGGGTCGCTTTGGTGAGCAAACTCAAGGAGCTGATCCCTCAGCAGCTTTTTGAAGTCAAGATTCAGGCGTCGTGTGATGGCAGGGTGATCTCCAGTGCTAAAGTGCGCTCGGTTGGGAAGAATGTTACCGCGAAATGTTATGGGGGTGATATTACCCGCAAGAGGAAGTTGTGGGAGAAGCAAAAAGAAGGGAAGAAACGTTTGAAACAGATCGGGAATGTCGAGGTTCCCCAGGAGGCGTTTTTAGCCGTATTAAAAATTTAACGGAGTCTGCTATGGATAACATGCAGTGGAAAGAACAGTATGAAGTCTTGCGGAGTGAGGGAAAGAAAAAAGGGGTTTTGGTCCGGGATGCTGTGGCACGGACGCTGCAGGCGGCCGGCGCAGGAGAACGGGAGATAGCGCAGGCACTTTTAAACCTCCACGATGAAGGAGTTAAGATCGTTCAGAAATCAGCCACCCGGGAATGGGTGGAGTCGATCGTGGTCGCATTTATCCTGGCGATGTTTATCAGAGAATTCTTTTTCCAGGCTTTTCGGATTCCCAGCGGCTCCATGCGCAACACTCTTTTGGAGGGGGACCGGTTGTTGGTGAATAAATTATACTATGGCCCCAAAATTCGTTTTACCACAAAACGGCTTCCCGGGTTTACAACCCCGCAGAGGGGGGATGTTATTGTTTTTATTTACCCCCAGGATTCCAAAAGAGATTTTATTAAACGGCTCATTGCTTCGGGGGGGGAGACGGTTGAGATTAAAGACGGGGATGTTTATATCGACGGGAAACTCATAGAGGACCCTCGGATAAAGAATATTTATTATTATAACTACGGGAATGCGTTGC
>ERZ795059.6363-NODE-6363-length-10483-cov-5.373610_pt1 | contig 10483 bp, 10 predicted proteins | sample MGYA00375143_ERZ795059 | MGnify/ENA primary metagenome ERZ795059 (study PRJEB30188, sample SAMN05720168) | activated sludge metagenome | isolation source: Anaerobic digester | place: USA | collected 2015-01-07 ... | reverse complement strand
CAGGTTGTTTTTCCTTGCTGGAGAGCAGCAAGGAAAAAAACTAAAAGTGTAAATAATTTCAATTTCATAATATGATAATTTTTTTTCAAATGTCGGTTCTAGAAAATGGATATGGGTTTGGTCTTTCACGACTGCAACCTTTGCTTTAATAAGTGTAAGGAATGGTCTTATAATGGATGATGATGAATGGTGAATGGTGAATGGTGAATGGTGAATGGTGAATGGTGAATGGTTAATGGTTAATGGTTAATAATTCGAAAATATAAAATGGAACCACTTGTAGAGAAAGGGCTTCCCCTTTCTATTTGGAAGGCCTGCGTGCCTTTCCCAAACGAAATGTATATTGTAGGGTGTGAATGGTGAATTGTGAATGGTGTGAGATGTGAAATGTGAAATGTCAGATAGTGCCACATGTTGATCCATGGCATGCCATGGCTTCTCAGGACAAATATCAGGTTGGAACCCAAGTAATTAGAAAAGACTTGCCTTTGTCTTTAAAACCCCAGCTGAGGTGATTGTAATCCTATAGAAATCTCATTCGGCTCATGAATCATGATAATACGGCTCACAACGTGTCAAATATGAGCTATATTTGTCATTGAAATGAGCGATATAATGGAAAGAGATCAGGAGGTCATATAACTTGTACAATACAGAAGGTTGTAGCATATAGTTATATTCTTGAAAAATTGACCTTTGCCATAAATATTGTTATTACTTATCTATCTGCCTCCCCACTCTCTATCACAAAACTTTCAGTTTTGGTCAATATACTTTGCGTTTGATGCCTACACAATCTTTACGAAAGTAAAAATATTCCTCAATGGCACATTATCAAAATTGGACTGACAACACCAATAAAAAAAATCGGTGGAAATGTATGCTGCAACATCATAGAAACCAAAGATTAAGAAGTAAAGCCAATTTTCAAAATACCTTAATAAACATGTCCAAAATGAATAGTTTTATTTCCATGTCCGTGCCAACAAACGTTAGTTCACTGCCAAAAATTAAAGGTTTTCCTGTGCTTGCTGAGCACACCACGTTGCGTTATATAACCTTTGTGGTATTGTATTTTGCACAAGGAATCCCGGAAGGAATGCTCGCATTTGGCATTCCTGCATGGATGGCTATGAATGGAAAAACACCAGGAGAGATTGCCAGTTTTGCTGTCATTACCTTGTTGCCTTGGAGTTTAAAATTTCTAGTTGCACCAATGATGGATAGATATACCATTTTATCTATGGGACGTAAAAGACCATGGATCATATTGGGCCAATTAGGTCTGGTAATCAGTTGTATTTATCTGGCATACGTCCCCGATCCATTAAATAATCTGAATACATTTATTGCCGCAGGCTTTATTGTTTCATTTTTTGGAGCTTTTCAAGATGTGGCAACTGATGGAATGGCTATAGACATCATTCCTGAGGACCAACAAGCGAGAGCAAATGGCTTGATGTGGGGATCAAAAATTGTTGGCATTTCAGCATCACTAGCTGTGGGCACTTTGCTAATCAATAAATACAATTTTACGGTGTCCATATTAGCGCTTGCAGCTGTAATCGGACTCATCATGTTTTTTCCATTATTTCTAAGAGAGCGCAAAGGTGAAAAAATTGCCCCGTGGACTATCGGCAAAGCTTCACCAGAAACAAAAAAATTGCAAGTCACGAATTGGAATTCCCTATTTAAATCATTGTTTAGTGTTTTCACATTGCGCAATTCATTACTTATTGCTGTCATATTATTTATTTGTCAAGGAAGTTTCAAATACATTGGAACACTTCTTCCCATGTTTACAGTTAAGGAATTGGGCTGGACAAATGGAGACTATTCCCAGTATTATGCAACAGCAAAATTAATTGGTGGCATAATTGGTATGTTACTTGGTGGCATTTTAATCGAAAAACATGGAAAAATAAAAATGATGAATGTTTATCTTTTCAGTTTGATTCTGATTATTTCCGTCTTATCCTTTTTTAAATTGTATTGGGGAAGTACAGCATTTATTTATGGTTTCATGATTATTTATAATATCATTTATACCTTTACGTGTATTGGCCTTTTTGCGATTGCCATGCAGTGTTGTTGGAAAAAAGTTTCTGCTAGTCAATTCACTTTATATATGACCATTGCAAATATGGGCCAAATAGCTTTGGGTGCGCTCATTGGGCCAATTAAAGCAAACTTCAATTGGCAATTTACGCTTATGGCATTTGCAATTTCCATTGCTTTTGCTTGGTTTTTATTGCAGTTTTTAAATATTGAGAAGCAAATAAAAAGTGTAGCTACTTTAGAAAATAAGGACATTGATCAGGAAAGAAGTTTGGTTAGAATGGCTGAAAATTAAAATGATTTTAGATGGAGTACATTTCATCACTTCGTTTTTAAATACCCCAGAGGGGTTAAATATTAATAACCATGGATGAAGTCCATGGCGAAAAATGAAAAGTGAAAATGATTTTGGCGGGATTTTTGGCGAAGATTCCAAAATCATGATAAAATCCCAACTACAAATTTATGAAGTGATGAATGGACCCTTTTAGATGGGTTACAATGTAATTTAAATAGAAAACTATCATTAGTAGCAGAATATTAAAAAACTAATTGAACTAATTGAACTAATTGAACTAATTGAACTAATTGAACTAATTGAACTAATTAACCTAATTAACCTAAATAAAAAATCATGGAAAGAAGAGATTTTATCAGAAATGCATCCTTGACAGCGTTGAGCATGAGTGCTTTTGGAAACTTGATTTGGGATGGCGTACACTTTGTAGGTGACACACCAACTACAACTGATATTTTAGGGCCATTTTACCGTCCTGGAGCTCCCATTCGCAATAATTTAAGACTGCCAAATACCAAAGGAACACCCATAATTCTGAAAGGTAATATTTTAAAAGAAGATGGAAAAACGCCTTTAAAAAATGCATTGGTAGAAATTTGGCACTGTGATGAAAATGAAGTGTATGACAATGCCACTGATGATTATAAATACCGTGGTGGTCAAACTACTAATTCCAAAGGTAAATATGAATTTAAAACCATACTACCAGTACCTTATAAAGCTGATCAAGCCGATGAATCGTCTTGGAGACCTGCCCACATTCACATGCGGATTTCTGCGCCTAATCAACAAGATTTAATCACTCAAATTTATTTTGAAAATGGAAAATATGTAGAATCTGATCCGTGGGCATCTGCACCAAGTGCTGTAAATAGAATTTTAAAAATCACTCAAATGAAATCTGGCGAAAGTGAGGTTTTATTTAATGTCATTTTGGGAAAAGAAATACCGCTTGATGCAAAAGTTTATGAGAAAATCACCGGACTTTACGAGGTTGACGATTTTACGGTTGAGTTTATAAAAAGTGACGATGCACTGTTCATGAAGCGAAATGGTCAACTCGTTGCAAATTTGAATTATGTTGGAAACAACACATTTGAAGGTGGAGGGACCAGCTTTCCAAAAGTCCATTTTGAGCTCCTCAAAGATGGAAGTGTAAAGGCCAATATCTCAACGAAGTCCAAGACTTATTCTGGTCTTAAGTTTTTGAAATATTAATAACGAGCCCATTTAATCTCATGAAACTAATTACAAATTTCATTGCATTAGAAAATTCTAAAAGTTTAAACTCTGATAATCAAGTTAATGCAAAAATCAGAATCGAATCTATTGACCTTCTAAAGGGTCTGGTTATGGTCATTATGGCGCTCGACCATGTGAGAGATTATTTTCATTTTTCGGCTTTTATGTTTGACCCCACGGACTTGGAACAAACAACGATACCTATTTATTTCACCAGATTCATCACACACTTTTGTGCTCCAGCTTTTAGTTTTTTAGCGGGTCTTTCAGCTTTTATGATTAGTAAAAGAAAATCCCGTTCCGAATTATCACGTTTTTTGTTAAAACGTGGACTATGGTTAATTTTTATAGAATTAACTATTGTTTCCTTTGCCTGGCACTTTGACCCATCTTTTACCCGCACGGGATTATTGGTCATCTGGTCATTGGGTGTGAGCATGATTGTTTTAGCAGGATTAATCCATTTGCCGATTAAATTCATTCTTCTGTTTAGCCTTGTGCTCATTTTTGGGCATAACCTACTAGATGGGATAGACATAAAAGACAACATTTTTTGGTCTATCCTACATCAACGCAATACCCATTTCATTGATGAAACACATTATTTCGGTACTGCGTTTGCACTGATTCCATGGGTCGCTGTAATGTCTTTAGGTTACTGTTTTGGACCACTGTATAATTCTACGTTTAATGCCGACAGAAGGAAAAGAATATTAAATGGAATAGGCTTGGGAAGTATTGGCCTTTTCATTATTTTATCTGCTTTCAATTTCTATGGTGATCCTGTAAAATGGACGAATTACGGCTTAACCATTAAAACAATGATGTCCATATTAAATGTGACAAAGTATCCACCATCCCTATTGTATTTATTGATTACGCTAGGCCCATCGATGCTATTTCTTGCGAATACAGAGAAACTAAAAGGTAAGGTCGTCAATTTCTTGAGTGTTTTTGGCAGAGTGCCCTTTTTCTATTATATACTTCACCTTTATTTAATTCATTTATTAGCAATGTTTGCAGCAGAATTATCAGGCTTCGGATGGCAATCAATGATCCTTTTAAAATTTGTCTCTCGAGTCGAAGCATTAAAAGGTTTTGGATTTAATCTCATGGTTGTATATGCCATTTGGATACTGGTAATTTTAATGCTATATCCAATTTGCCGAAAATTTGATCAATACAAACAAACGAACAAGGAAAAATGGTGGTTGAGTTATTTGTAGTCCAATTAACAATATTAATTTCTGTGATGATCATAAATAAACATAACTCGGATAAAGCCAAGTAATAGGAGCAATATTAATGGCAGCAACCCTTTTTACAAAGCAATGTTTGTGTGGAATTTCAAAAAAATAATTATATTCAGAATTTTATACCTGTTAAGTCAACAAAAGAAAGCTAATTCTTGAAATTGCAAAAACTAACGTTGACTATGATTTTAATGCTGGTGAATTGAAGGTGATGGCACAAAAAGAAAATTACAGCGAATTTTTTGTTGTCGTCTTTGTCGTCTTTACTATAAAAGATCACAATTAACATTTATCTTCGAAATTCAGTATAATCAATACTACGCAATACTTTTTGATAAGGGCCATAAAATCAATGATCTGCCATAAAGGGAACCTTTCATATCATTGGAAATTTCTATCTATGCCATTCCAAAAGTTGTAGTTTAGCATTGAATTTTGAAGATTATAATTATTGTTATCATGAAAAAGATTTTTCTATTAGTTCTTTGTGGTTTTGTGCTCATCCAAACTGAGGTTATTGGGCAAAATATTGGTATCAATAATGATAATCCAGAAACTGCTCTGGACGTACGTGGTCAAATAAGAACAAGACCAGAATTTGTAATAATAAGTAATCCATATTTATTCATAAATTCAGACAGCGGCCTAGTTGTTTTAATTGATGATGATCCTGCAATAAGCGAGAATTTTTTCCTCAACTTACAATCTAAACCTGTCGGGACATTTATTGCCTGTGAAAACAGAACAACTAATGATGCAATAATTGTTGGAATCATTACCCTCAAACCTGGGAAAATTTGCTACCTGATGCAAGGAGAGTTTACTTGGCAATTGATAGGTCCATTGGAAGAAAGTACCTTTTGGAGTATAAATGGAAATGCTTTCACAGATCCTGGCTTCAATTTTATAGGTACTGTCGACAACAATGATTTAATTTTTCGAAGAAATTTTGTTAAATCTGGACTTATTGGCACATCCAACACCACTTTTGGTTACAATTCCCTTCAAAACAGCTCTGGTGGTTTTAATACTGCATTCGGGGCTAATGCATTTCAACTTGGGACTACAGGAAGTGAAAATGTTGCTCTAGGAGCTAATACATTATTCAACGCTCAGCAAGCAACAAAAAATACGGCTTTAGGAGTAAACTCAATGTATTGGATGAACGATGGAAATATAACTGGCAATACTGCTGTTGGATTTGATGCGATGAGATTCAAACTTGGTAATTCAGCAAATAATACTGGGTTTGATAATGTTGCATTTGGTCGGTTTGCAATGGGGAATTTGACACAAGGTATTTATAATACTGCGATCGGGACAAATAGCATGGCATCTAATGAGATAGGGCATGCAAATGTGGCACTTGGTTATAATACTTTATCATCCAATGTTACAGGAAGTAATAACGTAGCTCTTGGCAACCAAGCAGGTTCGGCAGAAACAACTTCCAATAAGCTTTATATTGAAAATACAGGAGCTAATAAAGATAATGCCTTGATTTACGGTGATTTCCTCGCTGATAGTTTGATGCTTAATGGTAAAGTCATCATCAAAAATTCTTTGAATATAAAAGGAACTAGCACATTTACTGGTATACAGTTGGGTTATGATGATCCAACTAAACAAGTCGACGCTGGTAAAATACAATATGGCGGCTTCGGAGGTGATACCCATATTTTAAATATAGTAGGTGGGGGTACGAATCCAGTGGGAAATGATAGAAAAATTAAAATATGGTCTGAAGGAGGTACAGACTTGAGAGGGTCTTTAAATTTACAAAATGAGTTAAAATTGAATGGAAATAGTGGTACAGCGGGACAAGTATTGACTTCACAAGGAGCAGGGAACCCAACTTGGACTAACCCATCAAGCAGCAATTCAATTCGATTTCTTGTAAGTTATAATAGCAATACCAATAATGGTCTTTCAGATATTTTAACAACTATTTACAATCAATCACCAACAAATATTTCTGTTGTTGGTAATGATGTTATAGTCAATCAAACTGGCCTTTATCGACTTACAGTGGTAAATAATGCAGGTGCCACGTTTAGCAGTACTCCAGCAGTTGTCTATACAGATTTGATTCTATATATTAATAATGGGTCTGCCTTTTATAATATTCCACTTTTATATCGCAATGCCTTTGATAAAAACCCATATGCTGTGCATGTGCCCTCAGGCAGTCCTCCAAATTATGTAGATGCTTATACTTTGAACACCAATCATACAATTGATGTATTTTTAGAAGCAGGTTCAGATATTACTGTTTCAGCGTTTACATCATTTGGTATGGGTGGCTCAGGAGGGACCATTATGTACAGGTACTTTACCGGAACATTATCTGGGTATCTAATAAGTGAATAAATTTTATTATAATAGAATAGTAGATGTTACTTTTTTATAATCTGCATGGAAATAAATATCATCTTCCATAATTAAATTTCTTTATTTAAATTAGTAATAGCAAGTTTCTTCAGAATCTTCCTGTATAGCTTATTTCCCCTGTGTTATCTACATCCGAGGATACCGATCAAAATCAAAAAATTCATCAAAAATTGAAAAAATATTTGCGTAGTCAAATAACTACGCTTATATTTGTAGTCAAATGACTTCATAATGAATTTAAGAAGAGATGTTTTCCAAGCAATCGCTGATCCTACAAGAAGGGCCATATTGATTTTAGTGTCCACACAATCCATGACGGCTGGCGTAATTGCTTCCAACTTTGACACTGCAAGGCCTACCGTTTCCAAACACCTCCAAATATTGACGGAGTGTGAATTACTCAAACAAGAACAACAAGGTCGTGAAATTTACTATCACCTCAATCCTGATAAAATGAAGGATATCGCAGATTTTATAGAGCCCTTTAGAAAACTTTGGGACGACAGATTTAATAAATTAGAACAAGTGATGAAAAATTATAAATCAACAAAATAAAATGGAGCTAAAAACTAAAATCACCGCAGAAGATCATAAACAAGAACTATTGATCACGAGGACTTTTGACCTACCCGTTGAATTACTTTTTAAAGCTTACACAGAAGCTGAACTAGTGGAGCAATGGATGGGCAATAAGGTTCTAGTAATGGAAAATAAAGCCCATGGCAGTTACCAGTTTGAAAACAGAGATGCCCAAGGAAATGTATTATTTCGTGCAAATGGCTCGATTCACCAGGTCACTGAAAATAAAAACATTACCCGCACATTCGAAATGGAAAACACACCCTTTCCTGTCCAACTCGAATTTTTGGATTTTATATCCTTAGATGAAGAAACCAGTAAATTGGAAATGAAAATTATCTATAAATCAATCGCTGACAGAGACGCCATGCTCAAACTTCCTTTTGAGAAGGGAATCAATATGGCTCATAATCAATTACAAAAAATTCTAAATACACTCAAATGAAAAGAGATAAAATCATTTATTGGGCAGCCACCCTTTGGCTAAGTTTGGGCATGATTTCCACTGGAATCGTGCAAATCATTCACATGGATGAAGAGGTGCAAAAAATGAATACCCTTGGATATCCCACCTACTTTTTGACCATCATCGGGGTATGGAAATTACTGGGTGTTATTGCCGTCTTGATTCCGAAATTTCCATTGGTAAAAGAATGGGCCTATACAGGGTTTTTCTTCACAATGACAGGAGCAATTTTATCACATTTTGCTGTTGGTGATGCAGCTGTGGAATATTTTGGTTCTACTTTATTGCTTATATTGACCCTTATTTCGTGGTATTTTAGACCAGCTGAAAGAAAACTTTCAAATATCTGAAAATGAAATTTACTTTAAACCCACTAGTAGATAAGTATCTGGTTGATGGCTGCATGCGTTGCAAATACGGAGGAACGCCCCAGTGCAAAGTCAATTTTTGGCGGGAAGAGTTGGAAACATTGAGACAAATTGTTTTGGAAACAGGCTTGATCGAAGAAATCAAATGGGGTGTTCCTGTTTACACCCACAATGAGAAAAATATATTGTCGGTTGCTGCTCTAAAGGATTACGCCACCATAGGTTTTTTCAAGGGAGTTTTATTGACAGACAACCACAAAATCCTCAAACAACAAGGCAACATGCAGTCAGACAGAATAATACCTTTTACCAATGTGAAGGATATCAATGAATGGACAGACGTATTGAAATCATACATCATAGAAGCTATTGCAATTGAAGAAAGTGGAAAAAAGGTAGAGTTCAAACAAAACCTGGAACCAATACCGGACGAATTGCTTCAAGTTTTTGAAGAAGACCTGGTTTATAAAAAAGCTTTTTTTGCATTAACGACTGGTAGACAAAGAGGATACATCATTTACTTTTCGCAACCCAAACAATCGCCAACAAGATTGGGAAGAATTGCAAAATATAGACAGCAAATTTTGGATGGTGTTGGTTTAAACGATAAGTATGGTAGTTGAACGAACTACTTCAATTAAATGGTCAATAATTTCAACAAATGGGCGAGTTATTTCATTTATTGATTGGTTAAACTGGAATTGAACAACTGCCATTTAATCTTCATTGATGACTGCAATTAAAATTGTTTACATCGCCAACATCATAGTTGCTGGTTATATTGGAATTACCTCCATGTTTTTTCCAAAAATAGCCTCCAATAATATTTTCCAAAACGCTTATCAAACATCCGATATCATCAAATTGGTAGGTTGTTTGTGGATGGCGATAGCCATTATTTCTGTTATTGGACTTTGGCGACCCATGACATTTTCGCCCGTTCTATTACTTCAACTTATTTACAAAGCTTCCTGGCTTGGAGTGGTTGCTATACCAGCTATCAAGAATCATCAATCTTATCTGTCGGGTATGGCGGTATTTTTCTTGATTTGGGTTTTGATTTTACCCTTTGTGATACCATGGGCAGCATGGGCAAAATAAGATGACTTAGGAAAAGGATTATTAATGAAATTTGAAATTGACACATGATTCCATACACCAGTGAGCAAACCATCAAGCAACTTGAAAAAAGAAAAGGAGGATACCTGTATCTAGAAATTGAGGCCGAAATTGTAAATCAATTTGAAAACAAACGAAACACCAGGCTCATTTGCACTTTAGATCAAAAACTTACTTTCCAATGTGGTCTGAATCACTTGGGTAACGGCAACTATTTCATCATTCTTCCAGCTAAAAGTTTAAAAAGCTACGATATAAAACTTGGAGATTCTGTACAGTTTGAAATTAGGGTTGACCCTAATCCTTTGGGTGTTGACATACCTGAAACGATTGAAAGTCTTCTGGAACAAGATGAGGACTTGAAAAACAAATTCCACAAGCTATCACTTGGAAAACAGCGAAGCATCATTTTCTATGTGATGAAAATAAAAGACATAGATAGGCAAATAGAGAAGACCATAGAACTTATCCATCACATTGACGTAATAAGGTCCAAGCGAAAATGAGACCTTTTGTTTAAAGCACAATTAGCTTGAATGGATTTTTCATTACTATAACCATTAAGGTCAGCACATTTCTCCAAAACAAAATACCCTACCTCACTCTACAACGCCTGTATAATATCATATTGAGTCACAATATGCCTCTTCCCACTTGGGTCCAAAACAGTTACCGCAGGTGTTGACTTAGTGATGTATTTGTTGAGTTC
>ERZ795059.6361-NODE-6361-length-10489-cov-5.183343_pt1 | contig 10489 bp, 7 predicted proteins | sample MGYA00375143_ERZ795059 | MGnify/ENA primary metagenome ERZ795059 (study PRJEB30188, sample SAMN05720168) | activated sludge metagenome | isolation source: Anaerobic digester | place: USA | collected 2015-01-07 ... | reverse complement strand
AGATTGGATGGTGTGACTGGAGTTCAGACGTGTGCTCTTCCGATCTCAAGTTCTTGGAAGACTCCCAATTCCGTCAGCCTGTAGCGCATCTGCTCGAACAACTTGTCCACGTCCGTCTTGGTATGGGGGGTGGAGAGGACCACTCGGCCGCCGGGGCGCAGCAACTGATGGAGGCCGCACAGGCAGCGCTCGGGGTCATCCAAGGCGTACAGGACGTTGATCAGCACCGCGCCGTCGAAGTAGTTCAACGGAATGGCGGCATGCTCCTCCAGGCCGATGATGCTGTCCTTGATCACCTTGAGATGGGAGAAATAGTCTCGGTGGGCCGCTTGCTCCGCGCAACCCAACTTGTCGATCAGTCGCGAGATCATGGCATGGTTGGATTCGACAGCCCACACCTCGCGCTCTCGCCGTCTTTCCAGCAACTCGATGGTCCCGTTTCCCGTGCCGGCCCCCAGGTCCAGCACGCGGTGGCAATTATCCAATCGGCTCACGACCGAGCGAACGAGTTCCCCGTACTCTTCGAACTTGACCAGCAGCGTGTCGTACGAAACGGCGTAGCGTTCCCAGTGCAACTCGTCGCTGATTCGGCGGTGGAGGGCGGCCCACAAGTCCTCCGGCCGATCCGTCCGCGACACGTTCAGGAACACCGACCAGGCGGCCAAGACGGCCTCGTCGTCGGTGATCTGGACGGCGATCTTCTGAAACTCGATTTCGCCGAAATCCTGCGATTCGTACACCAAGGGCTCGAAATCCAGCAGTGGCGCCCGTCCGGGGGCAAAGACGCGTTTCGATCGTTCGTAGACGTCCCGCACGTTCTTCAGGCTGCGAACGAAGTCCTCGGCGTGACTGTGAATGCGGCGGAGCCCCAGCGGTTGGGCGACCAACAGATCGAAGGCGGGGTTCCAGTCGAGAAAGAAGTAGTTCTTGTCCAGCAAGTACGCTGGGACGGCCTGGTCAAAGGCGGTCCAGCGGGCGTCACCAATAATCCGCCAGGACTTGTCGGGTCCCGTCGGCTTTTCGTCGGTCCCCGGCAATTCGTAGCGGGGGCTGGGCGATGGCGGGCCACGTCGCCCGCCGGCGGATGACTTGCCCGTCTCACGCCGCTTGGCGATGGTCTTAATCCTCCCGCGCGGCAGATCATCTCCCGGCTTGGAGCGAGCAGGCTTGTCCGGCGGGACTTCTTTCTTGGCCATGTCCAATCCCCTCTATCATTGCTGGCGAGATCGCCTGGTCGTCCCGTTTTCGGCGAGCGGGCCACGGCGCAGGCAACGAAACCGGGTCCAGCGGCGGCTAACGAATCAGCCGGGCGGCCTCTGGATGTTGGGCCCGCAGGGGGCACGCCTCCCTGTTGCGGGACACGTACATGCCTCCCTGCCAACAAGCCGTGTCGTTGCAGAGGCACAAGTGCCTGCTGCCCAGCAGCATGGCGGCGTCTTCCGGTCCGTCGCGGATCATTTCCAGATCCCGCTCGGCCAGCCCCCGGCACGCACTGACCACCGGTGACGCCAGATCGAGTCTCATCGCCACCGCGACCTGGTCCAGATCCTGGTCGCGGCCCAGGTGCCCCTGAATCATGCGGGCAAATCCATACTTCTCGTACATCGGCACATGTTCTGGGACGCATTCCAGCACCAGGGATTGCAGGCCCAGGTCGACTGCGACCGCTACGACGGCGCGGATGAGCAGCCGAGAAATCTCCAGCCCCCGGTACCGCGGCCACACCACCAGCCGACTCAACTCAGCGAACGTGCCAACCTGGGACAACAGGTTCTCCACTTCCGTGCGGGACCCGGTCGACGAATCGGTAAAGTCGTTGGACTGCAGGATCGGCAACGAGGCGAACGTGGCCTCCCCAAGTCGCTCCAAGAGGAGCGGGCAACCCTGGCGCCGAACGGCCTCGGCCAGACTTTGGCACCATGCCGCCTGCCGCCTGAGGGTGCGAGCCGGCGGGCTGCCGATCACGGAATGCTGACGCCTTTCCGAGATCCCACGCGGAAGCACCAGCCGGACACTTCCCACAAGATTCCCGTTCTGGGTCTCCTCCGCCACGAAGTGCAACGCGCGGGGGTCATAGCAGTCCAGGTCCACTTGGGCTGAGCACTGGACGACCCGCTCCGGAAGATATCCGAGCCGGGTGTACACCTGGTAACGCAGTTCCAGAGATCCGCGCAGTTCCGCCTCGTCGCGAGCCAACCGTACTACGACCGCCTGGCCCTTTGCCAACTCGCCGGCCGGACCGGGCGGCGCTTTGAGACGAAGCCGGTTTGCCGTGGCCAGAATCGCCTCGCGCAGCCTCGATTCCGTCAACGTTCGCGAGTCCAGCACACAGTCGATATCCTGCGTCCTGCAACTCGGACCTGCCACCAGGGCCACCAATCCGCAAAACTGGGTTGCGGCCAGGAAACGCTGCCGGATCGCGGCACACAACGGGCTGGGCGAATAGGCTCGCGAGGCCGGACTCCCGTCCACCTCGACCAACTGATCGGAAACCACGACGACCAAGACGGCGCCCTGCCCGTGCCCATCGTCAACGACCCGCTCGACGATTTGGGACAGACTCGTCGGTTCCAGTTCGTCCCAAGTGAAGGCGAAACTCTGCTTGCTCTCGAACACGGGCTGACTCACGGTCAATCGCGATTTCATCCTGCGGACGCGGACGCGATTCGCCCGATTCTGAAGGGCGATCACCAACCGCACGGGGCACGTGTCCGTGTTCCAGGTATCTTCCCATCCCCGTGATGAAGGTGATCTCGTAGCGCGTGCGGCGTGCGGTGGGCGACCGGAAACCACGACGCCTGACGGCGCCGGCGGCGAGCCCGTGACATCGGCCGCGGGTGTTGGCACTGACGGCGGCCCGGCATCGGGCGGCTTCTTGCCGGTGATGCCCCAAATGAGCTTTGCCAATCCGTCCTTGGTCAGGCCGCCACGCAGGTCCACCCAGGTGCGGTTGCTGAGAAAAAAGGGCAACTCCGGCTCCGCAGCAGCGCCAGGCAGCAGAACGGGAATCACAGGCCGTTTGTGTTTCACGGCCAAGCGCAGGGCGGCCTGCATTTCTTCATCTTCCCAGGGTCCCAGACCATCTCGGCCCACCAGGACAGCCACGCTGTTTGACGTGTGGATGCCCGATGCAAGTAGTTCTTGCCAAGGCATGCCCGGGCGAAGCTCGTCCTCGTCCAGCCAGATTACCAGTCCGCTGGCGGCGAGCAATCGCTTCAACTCGCGCACCGCAGGCTTGTCCTTGCTGTTGTGACTTAAGAATACGTCGAAACTGGCCGGCGGGCCGCCTTCCTGCTCCGGGCTAACCGAACTGCCCTCCGACGCGACCGGCGGCACGAGTGGCGTTGGACCGGCAGACAGTCCGGAAACTCGCGACGAGAACCCCCGCTCGTCGCCCACTCTCCCCGAGAACAGCACACCGTCCGCAGCGTGTGTAAAGAGCACCGGAGTGCCCCACTCCAGTGAATCCCGCAGGGCGGTCTTGACCGCCACGCGCGAGTCGGAAACCGCCCGATCCACCGGCACCCCATCCGCCAACGCCTCGTAGAACGACCGCGAGAATTCGATGGCCGCGCGATCGCTGATCGCATACTGCATGGCCAGCACGGCTGGGATACCCCGCCGCACGAGGGTCGTGGCAGTGCCGGAAGCTTCAGGGTTGGCGTCTTCACGGCCACCGTCGCACGAATTCAGAAAGACCAGACGGAGCGAGCGGTGAGGCAAAAGCAGATCCGCGAGCGAGGATACGGTCAGCGTGTCCGACGTGCCCGGCTGCTCGCCCTCAAGCACCAGCAAACCCTCCTGGCGCGAAGTGTCGTAGCCCCCGTGCCCGATAAAATGGAGCACGTGCCACGGCTTGTCGCTGCGCAAATGATGCTGCAACTGACGCCAAGTACACTTCGTGAGCCAAACGAGTTCAAGCCGTCCGCTCGCCTTCAACTCGGACACCGCCCGCTCGACCAATTCCTGCTCCTCGGCAAGATCCAATGCCGCGCAGCCCGGCGGACTCGCTGCCATTCCAAGCACCCGTAACGGTGGCGTCACCTCCAGCGGATCCAGCCGGACGTCCGACGAGATGTATCGAATCAGCGGCGTGTTGCCGTCCAGGCACAGATAGCGGTCGCGCCGTGCATCGTAGAGAAACTCCCATGGCAGCGCCGACAACTCCTGGGGGCCGACGCGAAGTTGCAGCCGAACCGTGCGGCCGGTCTGCTCCGCCGTCTGCCGCGTTTTCTCGTAGAGCGCCAACATCCCACTGGAAAAGAGGGCTTCAAACAGCCGCTGTCCGAAAGCCCGCACCCCCGTGGCTTCCGGCGCGTCTAGCCGCCGCGTTTTGCTCGCCGTCCGCAGCACCGCGTTTTCCATGGCCATCAGCTGCAGGACGAAGGATGCGTCCTTGACATTCAGCCGGAGGGTGCCACGCCGGTCTTGTCCGAGCGAACGAGCCACCACGACATACCCGTCGCCTCGCCAGCCACCGATTTCCAGGTCAAAATCCAGGCTTTGCATGACGCCACCCGATCTGCCCCGAATGGGAATCATGACGCCCAAACACCACAACCCCGCAAAGACATGACAAGCACGTCACTTGACCGCGGCGCGCAGAAACCGAACGAGCAATTCCGGCGTTCATTTTATCTCAGTCGTTCCCACATGCCAACATTTCACCACCCGTGTTTGCGGATTTTCCCCCGTCTTTTCGAGGAGGAAGGCGAATTTCTGTTGGAAACTCTGCCAGCATGACGGGCATTCCGGCCAGTCTCCGGGCAAGAAACGGGCCGCAACGGCCGTCCTGCGACAAGAAGCGATTCCTGCCTCACGCATGATTACCCAGCTGCCTTTCCTTGACACTCGTTCCCTGGGGGCTAAGAATCGGACAAATCTACCTGACCATTACGAACCGAACGGCTCCTTGCCAAGGTGGAAGAAGAAGGATTTCCGAGGCGAACACCAAAACCGTGGCCGACCGCATCCGCGCCACCGCCGCACTCCGCCAGCTCTCATTGAACCTGTGAACGGACGTTGTGATGGAAGGTCCGCCTTACTTGAGGAATACCACATGGCAACGAAAAGCAAGACGTGGTTCTGGGCCGGGATGTTGATCGCTGGTTCGTGGTGCGCGATGCCCGCGGCGGCCGCAGCGGCCGCGATCGACCTGAACGACTGGCAGGAGGTGGAAACGCCGAGCGCGACCGCCTGGACCACGGCCGATGAAGCGATCATCGGCAAAGGGGCCGGTGCATGCTGGCCGCAACTAGTCAGCCGTGAAGCGTTAGCCCCGGATAGGGCCGCGGCGTTTCGGACCACCGTGACGATTGTCAAACCGGCGCCGGACAGTCCCGCGGAGGGCGGGCAGGCGTTCTGCCGCTACCTGGCCGGACGCAATGACAGCGGCTACGACGCCGGCTTGGTGCTACACTGGACGGATCGCGACCACTTCTATCGCGTGGTCCTGAGTTCGAAGTACCAAGAGGTGGCTTTGTGGAAGCCGCGCGGAGGCTTCCTGCAGGTGGCGCCGGCCGCCATCCCCGTCGGCAAGCCGATCGCGTTGGCAATCACCACTCAGCCCGGCTGGGTCCGGGTGGCGCTGGACGGCCAAGTCGTGCTGGAGCATGCGACCGCGGTCGAACCGCTGGCCGGCGGCCGGTTTGGCCTGGCTGTGTTCAATTCCGAGTGCCGCTTCACCCCGCCTCAGATCGAGCGGACGGCGATCACCCCGCACCAGACGGCCGCACACCAGCCCGCCTTCACGCTTCGCCAATGGCACTGGATGGACTGGATTTTCGACGGCCAGGTCCCGGTCGCTCACCTCGACAAGAACCTGCTGGTTCTGTGGGAGGCACGGGGCGGACGCAGCTACAAGCCGCTGGCCTACTGGGAACTGCACTGGAAACAGTACGACGGCACCTTCAACTATGCCAACAAGCTCGACGAGATGAAGGTGCTCGAACAGGGCCAGCAATTGAGACTGTTCTTCGACGCCAAGAACCCCAAGCGTGAGGTCGGCAACCGGATTACGCTTGCGGTCCGCTACGACCCCGTCCACGACAGCTACGTGCATGACGTGGAAAGCCGCATGCAAGTCGTCCCCGGACAGACGTGGAAGTATACAGCCGACGGGCTCGAATACTGCAACCTCATCCCCTACAACGTCGTCGGGCCGTCCGCGCCGGTGCAGCAGCCTTGGCCTTGGGAGTACCGCTGGATCGTCTACCGGGACAAAGACGGCCGGACCTATCGGCAGCCGATCCATCACAACGGCGTGCCGGTCGCGCCCGTGAAACCCGATGGCGGGTTTTACACCTATCTCCAGGCCCAGGACATGCAGCCCTACAACCTGATCGTGCGTTTCGACAACCCGGCCGACCCCCGGCTCAACAATTTCGCCGGCCTGTGCTGGTGGGCGTACGACATTCACTTCCGCTACGGGCCGTTCCCGAACGGATGCGGCTGCCCGCTCCCGCCGGACAAGGAGTTCTTGGCGCGTTATCGCGTGGAATTCCTTAGCGCGGCCGAGTCGGCGGAACTCTTGAAAGCCGCCGAGATCCAGCCGGGCATGGCGGGCGACCGCGAACTGGCCGTTTACGTGCCGGGCGTCAATACGTTCGATCTGGTGCGGCGTCTGGACGCACCGCATGCCGAGCAAGGCTGGGTCGGCGGTGCCGTGGACCGGCAGGTCGGCCGCACGGACGCCCTCAGCCTGCGGCTGAGCGGCAAGTCCTCCTGCCGGGCGATTACGGGCTCCAGCTACTTCATGGACGGTTACCGCAACGCGACCTACGAATTCTCCGCCTGGATCAAGACGCAGGACGTGCAGCCCCCGGGCGCAGGCCTGTACGTGCTGACCATGCACGGCAATCAAGAGCGGGTGCGGATCGAGTGCCCGACGCGCGTGACCGGCACTCAGGACTGGACGCGAGTCAGCTTCCAGCCCTCGAACGTGAACGCCGGCACATGGTACGTCGAACTCGGCCTGGAACTGGACGGTCCAGGCACCGCCTGGTTCGACGATGTCGAAATCCGCGAGGTCCCCGACACTGTGAAGCCCTGACCATGATTCGAGCAAATGAGCGGAATGGCGCTCCGAAACCGGAAAACGCGCCTCGAAGATACTCGCCTACTGTGAACTCGACGAACGACTGGCGGGGTGGTAGAGTATTAGCACGAGCGAGACGGTGACGACGCTTGAGGATGCGGCGATCCGCTTGGCCGAACTGGTCGAGCAGGTCCACGCGCAGGGCGAGGCGGCGGTGATCGTCAAGGCGGGACGGCCCGTCGTGCGGATTGTTCCCGTCCCGACAGCGAACGAATCGTGCGAAGGCTTGATTCAGTTTCTGCGACGTTGGCGCAGTGAGCACCCAGAGCCTGACGAGTTGCTCGCCCAAGACATCGAAGCGAGCCGGCAAGCCGTCCATGCACCACGCGATCCATGGGAGTGATCCTCGACTCCTCCGTCTTGGGACGCTGCGGCACGAAAGCACAAGTCAAGCCCCAACTCCGGTTCCCCGCGATCCGACATCCGACATCTTCCTCGACCCGTTCAGGATTTCTCGCACGGCGGGGATGCCGAAGCAGACTCGAAGCAGATTGTCCATCGCCCGGGACTGAATCAGGCCGCCGCTCAGCCAGCGTGAGAGCGTCGCCTCGGCGATCCCCAGACAGGCGGCCAAGGTCTTCTGCTGCATCCCCAACGTCCGCAGCGCCCGGCGAATCTCAGTGGGAGTCAGCAGGCCCAAGTGGGTGCGCAACGCCTTGCTGATTTGCTCGTCCGCGACATCGTCCAGGACGAACTCTCCGCAGGCACGGCACTGGGCCACGTCCAAAGCCGGAATCTCCAGTTCGTAAATCCGCCCATCATGGTTCACACGCGCCGTGTACGGGACAACTGCCGCGTAGACTTCCTTCGCTCGACAATGCGAGCAACGCCACGGAAAGCTCTTGCGCTGCGTGCGACGCTTCATCGTAGTCCTCATGCGTCGTCGATGACTCTGGGATGGTTGGCGCCAGGAACACCTTAATCTTTCACCTAATCTTTCACCTAATCCCCACTGGCTTCAAGGCAGTAGGAAGAGATGAAGTGAAAGATTAGGTGAAAGATCAGGGTTTCAGGTCCGGGCGCGGCCGGTTAGGGGTGTAGCAGGAGCCGTTGCACAAACCTACAATCGACGCCAAAGCTGTCTGCAATCCCCAGGAGAAACAGGTATGAACCAGAAGCAAGTCAAGGTGGCGATCATCGGTCTGGGCTTCGGGGCGGAGTTCATCCCGATCTACCAGAAACATCCCGGCGCCAAGATGTACGGGATCTGCCAGCGGAACGCCGAGAGGCTCAAGAAGATCGGCGAGACGTTCGGCGTCCAGCAGCAATACACGCGGTTCGAGGACGTGTTGGCCGATCCGAATGTGGACTTCGTCCACATCAACTCGCCCATCCCGGACCATGCCTGGATGTCGATCGCGGCCCTGAAAGCCGGCAAACACGTGCTGTGTACGGTGCCCATGGCCACGACCATCGAGGAATGCCGCGAAATCGTCGATCTGGTCCGCCAAACCGGCTTGAAGTACATGATGGCCGAGACGGTCGTGTACTCCCGCGAGTTCCTGTTCCTGAAGGATCTGTACCAGAAGGGCGAGTTGGGCAAGATCCAGTACTTGGCGGCATCGCACCCGCAGGACATGGACGGCTGGCCGGAATACTGGGAGCGGATGATTCCCATGCACTACGCGACCCACGTGGTCAGTCCCTGCCTGGGGTTGATGAACAGCCGCGCCGAATACGTCTCGTGCTTCGGTTCGGGAACCGTCCGGGACGACATCCGGCAGAAGTCGGGCAACCGGTTCGCCGTCGAGTCCTGCCATATCGCGATCAAGGACTCGGACGTCGTGGCTCACATCTGGCGGTTCCTGTACGACACCGCCCGGCAGTACCGTGAAAGTTTCGACGTGTACGGGACGAAGAAGAGCTTCGAGTGGACGCTGGTCGAGGGCCAATCGCACGTCCTGCACACGGCCAAGAAGCCCGAGCCGGAGATCCCGTCGCCCGTGGAAGTGCCGGACTTTGCCCACCTGCTGCCGGAACCGATCCGTCCCTTCACGCGTTCGATCCAGGACGCCGAGCACCTGTCCTTCATCCAGGGCGCCGGTCATGGCGGCTCGCACCCGCACCTGGTCAACGAATTCGTCAGCGCCCTGGCCCAGGGACGCGATCCTTGGCCCAACGCCGTCCAGTCCGCCAACTGGACCTGCGTCGGGCTGTGCGCCCATGAATCGGCGCTGGCTGGCGGCCGGATCGTCCCGTTGCCGGAGTTCACCCTCGCCTGATGAGAAAGAGTGCCAGTGCCGCCAGGGCGCGAGCGAGCGACGGCATCGAAGCGTCACTACAGGCCCCGTTCGTCGGCCGAGGGACCGTACAAAGCGGGCACGGGGACATCGTTCAGCCGCAGGTAGACGCACAGGTGGGCACGGTGATGGATGTTGTGACTGAGGACGAAACTGCGCAACACGGCCGCGCGCGGCATCGTGAACAGGGTCTTGCCTCCCATCAAGAGCGACCAAGGCTTCATGAATTGCTCGTCGGAAGCGGCCGCGATGGCCGCCCGAGCCGCGGCCACGTTCTTGTCGAAGCGATCCAGGATCGCCTGTCGCGAGTTCGCTGCGGGAGTCCGATAGGGCTGGCCCTCCACCGGAGCCACGTCCCAGGAATCGTGGTTCAACGCCTCCTCAGCCCAACTCGGAATCTCGGCCAAGTGCATACCGACCCAGCCGATCGTGTTCGACTTGGGATGGACCTTCCAGTTCAGCTTGTCCTCAGGAATCCGTTCCAAGACTTTGCGGGTATTGGCCATCTCATGATCGAATTCCGGCAGCAGCGATTCGCTCAAGCTCATAACTCTCTCCTTCATCATTCGAGGAACGTACTGTCCCGGCCTGACAAGGCAGATGCCAAAGCCTTGCCCAGTCCGCCGTTCACGGGGAGATCTCGCCGTCCGACATGCCGCCCAATCGCTTCAGTGTATCGTCTGTGATCGTGGTCGCCAGCGGCCGCACCGATCCGTCGACGCAGCAAAACTGGACGATCCCCGGATGCCGGCTGCTGAACCGGTAATACGCGGCGTCGCTCAACCCCCAGGCCGTCGGCAGCGAGCCGCTGCCCATCCAACTGTGGGCGTACTCGCGCCGGCTCCCGTCCAGGCCTCCCAGGGCTTCCCCGAACATCAGCGTGTTGCTGGTGCCGTCCAAGACGTCGCCCATTGTGGTTTTCGAGCGATTGTACAGGGGACCGCGATACAAGTCCCAATATGAGTTCTCGGTCAGTCCCATCCCGCCGGCGCTGGCGACGTAGTTGGAACGGCCGAGATTCGCCCCGCCGCCAGCGAGGCTGAACTGGACGCCGGTCAGCCAGGTCGAACCGGGCGGCGTTTCGCTGCCCGCTTTGTCCCACCAGGTGTAGATCGGAAGAGCGTCGTGTAGGGAAGGAGTGTACCATCCAGTG
>ERZ795059.6350-NODE-6350-length-10503-cov-25.977795_pt1 | contig 10503 bp, 10 predicted proteins | sample MGYA00375143_ERZ795059 | MGnify/ENA primary metagenome ERZ795059 (study PRJEB30188, sample SAMN05720168) | activated sludge metagenome | isolation source: Anaerobic digester | place: USA | collected 2015-01-07 ... | reverse complement strand
TAACATACCTTTCGTGTATATTTGTACACGAAAAGGGGGCCCATAGCTCAGTCGGTTAGTAGCACCTGACTCATAATCAGGGGGTCGCTGGTTCAAGTCCAGCTGGGCCCACGGACTGAAAGGCACTTGCGCATTGCGCAGGTGCCTTTTTTTGCGCAGCGGGCGTGCGCAGCGGGCGTGCGCAGGCAAACCCGGTTTGCCGCGCAAGAAGATTTTTGAGATTTTCAAATGTCTGATATTCTGCTATTTATTTTTTGCAAATTTGGCGTTGCGCAGTAAACCGGGTTTGCCTGAAAAGCCCACTGCGAGAATTAAGAGCCCAACGGAAACCATCACGTGCTAGCCCAGAGAGCCTATCATTACACCGCTCCGGTCATACAGGGAATGATTCATGGCCCATGCCATCTGGCAGTACATCAGGGGATAGTGAGTGATGTAAAGCGGGAAAGAGATGTCACCAAAAAACCTGCAGACCTTTGGGCCGATCTTTCCGGTTATTGTGCTGCCGGCCCACATGGCCACGATCAGTGGAAACAGTACCAGTATGGCAAGCGCGTTATACCATCCGTTCAGGCTTCCGGGCGTTCCCTTGATTCCGCCGGGGATATAGGGCATGGCGAGGATGGCCGCCACAAGAACAGCGCACCACCAGAAGCCACCTTTTACCTTTATGTGAGCATGGAACCGGGAAAGGAGAAGCCCGCAGAAGAACGGGAAAAGGAGTCTGGTCAGGCCGATGTATGCCTGCTGCGGTTGATAAACGTTCCAGCCTCCGATTACGGTATTGGCGTTCTCGCCCCAGCCACGCACGTCAAACCAGCCGCCGCCGGCAACGGGTAGGAGTGTCATGCCGATAACCGCAACCAAAATGGCTTTCCACCACGGCGTTTGGGCAATAGCCGGAAACATGACGCTATCCTGCAAAAAGAACAGCAGCAACCCGAACAGCCCCTGACAAGTAGTTTACAGAGTTTGATTTTGCCCAATTAGCTGGGAGCAGATCTTCCATGTTGCCTTTTCCGGTACTGTACAAGTAGATTTTGGAAAGAACATCTTCCAGCCACTGTTCGGGGTTCACACCGGCTGCTTTACAGGAGCCCAGAAGCGAGTAGACCATGGAAGCCCTTACGGCTGCATCGCCGTTTCCACAGAACAGATATTTTTTCCTTCCCAAAACCAACGGACGAATGGCGTTTTCAATCAGATTATCCAAAAGTTTGTATAATCTGATGGAAAGCAACTAACGACAGTGTTACCAACTCAAGTAGTTTTACAGGCCTTCCAGGTGGGTTCCGTAACAGTGGGGGGCATAAGTACCTATAATACCGAAGATGGTTATTGGTGGAGTTCTACCCTGTACAGTTCAAAAGCCTGCTACCGGGGCCTGTTTTATACTCACGCCAAAGTGCACGGAAACTACGGCTCAAAAGCCTTTGGTTTTTACGTACGTTGCTTTAAGGATTAATTGTGCCCCAGGCTCCATTTGCCGGCTACACCCATAACGACGGCCAGTATCAGGAACAGGCCTATGTTGCCGGCAAGAAAGGCGTAGTCATTCAAGGTGAGCAATACGTAAATGAAAGCGTAGAGCAACAAAAGCAGGCTAAAAACCAGCCAGGGTGTTTTTGTGTCTTTGATAACCAATGCGGTGAAAACAGAGATCAAAACAATGGTGGCTCCGGAGGCTATTAAGTAAGCGGCGTTGAAGCCCAGTTGTTCACTTAAGGCGGTTAACAGGGAGAAGAAGAGGACCAGGGCCAGTGATACCAATACGTAGTGAATGACAGGGATGGTTTTTTTGCCTCGGATCTCTATGAAAAGAAACACCAGGAAGGTAAGGACAATAAAAAGTATCCCGTACCGGGCACTTCTCCAGGACTTCTGGTAATGATCCACCGGTTGTACCAGGTTCACCCCAAAGGCGCTTTCTTCCGGTTGAAATGCGTTGCCGATCCAATCCTGGGGAAAGTTCCGGTTCAGGTGGGTGACCTCCCAGTCTGCGGTGAACCCGCTTCTGTCCACAACCCGGGTAACAGGGAGGAAACTCCCGCAAAATCCAGGCGAGTTCCACACGGAACGTAAACTGACATTGGTGTTTTTCCCGAGAGGTGTCAGCTTCAGGGTATTTGACCCGGCCAGGTCGATGTTCAGGTCAAAGGCCACCGTGCTGCCCGGCTTAAGCTCCAACCCGGCAAAAGAAATACCCGAAGTAAAGACATCCTGATCTTTTACTCCCGGCTCTGCACTAAGGGTTCGTGTCCCGGCTTGCATCGCGATTTCTCCTTTCAACCCCCTGTTGTCAGAAATGCCGACTGTGAAATATGCCTGGTTCCAGAGCACCTCGGCACCCGGTGAAGCGGATTCGGCGGGAACCGTAAAAGCTCCCTTGATTTTTAGATTGGCGTCGTATACTACAGACTGGTAAATACTCCGGTACCTGATCCCGGGAAGGATTTCCCCTTCAATAATCATTTCTGCCGGCAGAATGTGCCAGATCTGCGTGATGGTTTTAGCCTGGTCCTCGGGAGAAACCGAACGAACCGGAATATTAAGCACAGGCCCCGTAAAACATTGGCTGTTAGCCCATTCATTGGATATTTCTTCCTGCACTTTTTCTGCATTGGCTTTCCTTTCCTCTATGATATCCTTGATCATTTGCAAAGGAATGAGTAAGAACAATGACAAAACGGCCAGCAGGGCAATTTTTAAAGTAAGGGAATTAACCCATTTTCCCTGGTTGGTGATTTCAATTTTCATGATTTATTATATTTAAAGTTCTTTGCGTCACAAAGTATAAGGGTAAAAATTTTTAGGGTTCCCGGATTAGATTTTCCAAAGCCGAGAGGTGCTCACTGAAAGCGGTGCGTCCTTTTTCCGTCACCGAATAGCTTGTATTGGGCTTACGGTCAATGAATTGTTTTTCCACTACGATCATGCCTTCCTTTTCCAAAGCCTTCAGGTGACTGGCCAGATTTCCGTCTGTCAGATCCAGCGTCTCTTTCAGGCTGTTAAAATCATACGTTTCATTAACCGTCAAAACCGACATGATCCCCAGTCTGACCCGGCTTTCAAAAATTTTATTCAGGTTTGCTATAAGGTCTTTCATTTTCCGTATTTCCCGTACATAACCAATCCATATACTATGTGCAACAAACCAAATCCTACGGACCATCCAATAAGCCACAGATTCGGAAATATTGTAACAATAAGCCCTGTCACGATTTCAAATAAGCCCAGGAAAAAGATTTCTCCCAGGGTGAATTTAGAGGCATTGACCAGTGCCAGGCCATAAAAGATCAGGAATACAGGCATCACCATTTGCAGGTTTCCCTGCAGGAGGAATATTAGTGCCAGCACACCGCCTGTTACCAGGGGAATGAACAGGTTCAACAACATTTTCCGGGAGACAGGCGTCCAGAAATGCTTTTTGTCTCGCCTGGCTTTTTTAAGGGATAAAAAATAGGCAGACGATAGTGAAATCACAAGCACTATGAGGGCAACACCGGCCAGAGACCATGTTTGATCAATGAACAACCAGGCCAGAAGAGCTCCGGCAAGGGCAGTGACCCCGGCTATTACCCCGGACAAGCCGCTAAGCGATAGAAACCGTGTAGATTCTTCCATCAGCTTTCTGATGGCTTTTATATCCTCGTGTGTATTGGGTTCGTTTTTCATAATAAAAAAGTACTTTGTAGTGCAAAGTTAATAAAAGTTTTCAATTATGGTGCAGGTGACCAAAAAATCATTCTCTTTTTTTAAGCCGAGGCTGCAGCCCTTCCTTGCTGGCGGTCGCTTGACTGCTAAGAACGAAGCGCTTTTTTCTTAAGCCGAGGCTTAAACTGTTTGTCACAAGCAGCCGCTTCCACCACAAGATAGGGAAGCCTGTTTCTTTTTGCCGAGGCTTCCCAACCCTTGTGATGGCAGCGATTTTTCCGTTATGCATATTGCTGCCCCATTTGCCGTCCAGTGGTCTTTTAAGGCGGATTATTCAAGGCGGTGCGCCAAAGGCCTTTGGCGCTTATAATATGCTGCTCCGCAGCACCAATCATTGTTCCCGGTTGCTTTGAGGGAGGTGGTAAGTAACAATTATGTTACAAAAACGCATAACAGACAGTATGTGTGCGTGTTATAAGCGTGTTCGCGTTTTTTCACAACTTACTACCTCCCTGGATTTCAGCGCTATTGTTGGGAGGTGGTAAGTAACAATTATGTTACAAAAACGCATAACGCGTTGTTTACGTGTGCATTAGGTGCATGTCTGCGTTTTTCATCATTTACCACCTCCCCCTGTTTTTGCGGTTTTTCGGTGTTTTTGGGGAGAGGTGGTAAGTAGTTATTATATCATAAAAACCCGTATATCGCTATTATGTTGTATGTTACGAGCGTTTCCGCCTTTTCGGTTACTTACTACCCTCCCTGGATTTCATCGGTTTTGCAGGTAGGTGGTAAGTAACAACTGTGTTACAAAAGCACATAACGGCCTGTATACGTGTGCATTAAAGGCAAACGTGAATTTCTCACAACTTACCACCTCCCTGTCAACCCAAACTCCAAAAAGGATTAAGATCTGGTTGGTAAACAAAATCCAGGGATAACCTGACTTAAGTCAACAATTTTCAGGAATGAGACATTCCGTACATAAAAAGGGGCGTTTTTGTGGATGGAATTCAGCAGGGGACCAAAGGAGGTTCCACCTCCTTTGTCTGGCGGGTGCTGTTGCTACGAGCTAATGTGTGCGAGGCACTTATCTCTGTCTCTGACACCACCTGGAACGGCGAGCCTCGGTGTACCCCAAAAGCTCGCCGTTCCAGGTGGTGTCAGAGACAATAGGCAGCATAACAGGGGCAATCTCGGCACTAAAAGGGTTCCCGGTACGTTGTGATGGCAGCGACCTAATACTGGAGCAGGAGGTTGTATTTGTTCTGAAAATCCTAAGAGGTTGTCTTTCAGAGTGGTGCGCTAAAAGCTATTGACGCCAATAATAGGCTGCGTAGCAGCACTTTCCTGATTTGCTGCAAGTCTGCCATTGAGTAGCATTATTGCACATATGACTGTCCGGTGGTCTTCAAGGTAGTGCGACAAACGCATTTGATGCATAATAGTGGAGGCAACTACTTTTTATTCACCACCATTTAACTAAATTTGTTACAATGATTTCATTGGATATACAGAGGGAAGATCAGCAGGATCAAGGGGTATTGCTTCACTGTTCTGGGCGGCTGGATGCTACCAGTACCGATCATCTGACAGATTACGTGGAGCGGTTGGTGCGGGAAGGAAAATACCAGGTAGCACTGGATCTGTCCAGGATTGAATACATGAGTTCTGCAGGAATCCGGGCATTGGTCGTCCAGCATAAGAACCTGCAGTCGCTGAATGGTCATTTCTATATCATAAGATCTTCTGACAATGTGGCCCAGGTGCTGGCAATGGTGGGCATGAGCGACATGTTTAGCCCGCCGGACCAGAAGGCCGCCCCGGCAAAGGAAGAAATACAGGATTACATAACCGAAGAAGACGGATACGTTTTCCGGATGCAGGAGCTTGACAAACAAGCATCCACAAAGGTGACCTGCAGCGGGGAGCCTCAAAGGATCGCGGACGGGGATTATAGGCAAGAGGATACAAGGATCATTGCCTCGGCCCGGGGTAAATTTGCGCTGGGGCTGGGAGCCATCGGGGAATCGTTCCCGGAGTGCAGCGGGCGGTTTGGAGAATACCTGCTCCTGAATGGGATGGCGGCTTACCTGCCTGCGGACGGGTCCAAAAAGCCGGACTACATGATAAGCCATGGAAAGCTTGTTGCGCGGCTTACCGAGGTGTACGGCCTTCATTTTTCGGGGCCTTTTTCATACCGGGTGGTGTTTGAGCCGGGGCAGGAAGCACGCGGCCTGGAGCTTTCCCCCCTGGCACGTCTTATTTCCCGCCTGACCGGCTACCACGCCTGGGCCTTCGTGATGATTGCCGAGAGTGCCGGACTGATAGGCACTTCGCTCAATCTTTCACCGGTTGGAGGAAGGTCATTGTTTTCTTATCCCGGGGTGAAGGATGCTGTGCGTTTTACCACGGAACCTGCCCACCTTAGGATGCAGACCGTCTCTGCAGGGATCGTATCCGGGGCGGCTGAAGGAGATCCTGGATCTGCCGGTGCTCCCGGGGCTGAAGGAGTTCCGGGACTTCCAGTGTTCACGGGACTTCCAGTGTTCCCGGGCCTGAAGGAGCTCCCGGACCTGAAAATGCTCCCGGACCTGAAAATGCTCCCGGATCTGCCGGTGTTCCCGGTGATTCCGGAGCGGCGTGCAGGGATTTTCTACGGCCCATGAAGGACAACACGTTGCGGGCGCACATCCATACGGCGGTATTCTCGTATATTCCCTTGAAGAAAAATGATCCTTCACCGGATGATACCATAAGCCATTTGCTGGAGCACGCCAGGCTGACAGACATCCTGCATTTGCTCTGCGATGACCGTCCCCTTTCGGGTCTGGGAGAAAGTGCTTTCCTGCAGGGGGTGTGCTGGGTCGTTCCCGTGGAAAAGTTTGTCAATGACCAATAAATAGATATGTCCATTCTGATTACATCCATGATCTTTGGCCTGATACTGTCTTTCCTGGCATTGGGGGTCTTTATCAGTTTCCGTGTGTTCGACTTTCCCGATATTACGGTTGAAGGGTCTTTTACCACAGGGGCAGCCCTGGCGGCACTGCTTATTGTGAGTGGATGCGATCCAATGTTGTCCTGCCTGGTCTCTTTTGCTGCGGGAATGGTATCCGGTGCGCTCACCGGACTCATACACACCCGTTTCAGGATCAATCCGCTGCTTTCGGGAATATTGGTTATGACGGCACTCTACTCTGTGAATCTTCATGTTATGGGAAGAAGCAATTTGCCCATGCCCGGGGCAGTGACCCTGTTCAGCGGATTGGAAAAGATTTCGCAACAGCTCTTCGGGCAGGGGAGCAAGGTTCTCCTGCTGGGCTGGAGTGTAGACATTAAAGATGTAGTCATCCTGGTTACCTTACTAGTTGCTGTATCGCTGACCGGTTTTGTTTTACGCTGGTTTTTGAGGACCAACCTGGGGACCGCTATGCGGGCCACCGGGGACAATGATCAGATGATCAGGGCATTGGGTGTAAACACCAAATGGATGATCGTGTTTGGGATTGCCCTTGCCAATGGTTTTGTAGCCCTGTCGGGCGCGCTGATGGCGCAATTCCAAGGATTTGCCGATGTCCAGATGGGCATTGGCATGATGGTCTGGGGACTGGCCAGTGTGATCATCGGCGAGGTTGTGGTTGGCCGGACAAGCGTGGGGTATGTGATTTTCGGGGCGGTTCTGGGGTCTGTCCTGTTCCGGCTGCTGGTGGCCATAGCCCTGCGTCTTGGCATGAATCCCAACGATCTTAAGATCATTACGGCGGCATTCGTCTTTATTGCGCTCATTTTGCCCGGGCTCATGAAACGCAGGAAAAGTTTGTGGGGGAGAAAGAAATATGCTTGAGCTCTATAATATAAAAAAAACCTTCCATTCCGGAACGGTACATGAGGTCAGGGCGCTGAATGGGGTTTCCCTGACGCTGGAGAAAGGGAGTTTTGTCTGTGTGCTGGGGAGCAACGGATCGGGGAAATCGACCCTGCTGAACGCGATAGCCGGTACTTTTCCGGTAGACGAAGGGACTATTCGCCTGGATGGTACAGACATCACTGCCTGGCCAGAGCACAAAAGGGCACGTCACATGGGACGTGTTTTCCAGAATCCGCTGAGCGGGACAGCCCCCAACATGACCATAAGCGAAAATATTTCGCTGGCTCTCAGGCGTGGAAAGCCCCGGGGTCTTGGCCCGGGCATCTCGCACGGAAAGAAAGAGGAGTACAGGCAGATGGTCCGGCCGTTGAACATGGATCTGGAAGAACGGCTGGACAATCCCATAGGGAAGCTTTCCGGAGGCCAGCGACAGGCACTCACGCTTTTGATAGCCTCGGCGTTACAGCCAAAACTGCTACTGCTGGATGAACATACTGCGGCCCTGGATCCCAAAACGGCTGCTCGGGTGACGGAAATCACCCAAATGATCATCACCAGGGACTCGCTGACTACCCTTATGGTGACTCATTCCATGCATCAGGCCGTACACATGGGAGACCGCCTTATCATGATGCATCAGGGGCGTGTGGCCTATGATTTCAAAGGGGAGGACAAGAAAAGGCTCAAGGTCAATGACCTGCTGGCCCTGTTTGACGACCTGCGCCGCAAGGATGCCATTGACCCGGGAGTGGCTGCTTTATTGAGTAACAATTACGTATAATGAAAAGCATAAGTAAAAGCCTGTTCATCCTGTTCCTGGTTGCCGGGGTTTTGTTGTTGCTGGATTTGGGAAACCGGGAAAAAGGCAAAAAGGATGCATTGAAGATCGCGGTTTTCAAAATGACCACGCGTCCCTCGCTTGATGACACAGAGGATGGGGTTTTCGAGGCTTTGTCCCAAAGAGGATACATAGACGGCCAGGGCTGCACCATACAACGTTTTTCGGCCGACGGGGATATGGTAACTGCCAATGCTATTGCGCAAAACATAGTGAGCAGCCGGTTTGACATGGTTGTGACCATCAGTACGCCGGCACTGCAGGTAATGGCCAATGCCAACAAAAAAGGGGACGTGTTGCATGTTTTCTGCACGGTCACCGATCCGTATGTTTCCGGAGTAGGGATAACAGGCACTCAACCGGACCAGCACCCGCCGCACCTTGTGGGGATAGGCACATTCCAGCCGGTGGAAGAGACCTTTACCCTGATGAAGCAGATAAAACCCGATCTGAAAAAGGTGGGAACCGTCTGGTGTACCAGCGAAACCTGTTCCGAGGCCTGCGTACGCCTGGCCCGCAAGAAATGCGCCGAACTGGGCATTGAACTTCTGGAGATGAGCGTAGAGAATACCACGCAGATCCTGGAGGCGGCCATGTCCCTCACCTCACGCGGCGTTGAAGCCTTATGGGTGGGAGGCGACAACGTGGTAGAAGCGGCCATAGACCAGATGATCAATGCGGCTGCGAAAGCCAGGATCCCTCTGATCATCAACAATACCAACAGCGTTTACGGCAATACATTGTTCGGGCTTGGGGCAAAATATACCGAGGTAGGCTACCTGGCCGGGCAGATGGCTGCCGATGTGCTGGAGGGCAAGCCGACCTCTGAAATAGGCATCAGGAACATGGTCCCGCTCCATCTGCTGGTGAATCCCGATGCCCTCAATAACATTCACGACAAATGGAAACTCCCGGAGGAATTATGAAAGTCATTTTACATAACTCAATGAGCCTGGACGGTTCTTTCATAGGCATTGCAGCCAACATGGAATTGCACTACCAGGCGGTCAATTCTTTTGGTGCGCAGGTCTACATGGTGGGCTCCAATACCACGTCACGGGAAAGTATTGAACAATACGGGGAAACTGTTCCACCGGAAACAGCATCAGATTTTCAGAAGCCCGTGCGCGATCCGGCCCTTTCCTATTGGGTAATTCCCGACACCAAAGGGACCCTGCAGGGAATACTGCATTATCACCGGCGGTTTGAGTATTGCCGGGATGTGATATTACTGATTTCGGATGCAACCCCCGCCGGGTATATCGAGTACCTGGAGCAAAGGAATTACGGTTATATTAAAACCGGCAGTGTGCACGTGAATTACCGGGAAGCCTTCAAGCAACTTGCCCAACGGTACGGTGTGGACACCATTCTTGTGGATACGGGCAGCCGCCTGGGGAATGTACTGCTCAACGAGGGCCTGGTAGATGAGATAAGCCTGGTTGTCACCCCGGAAATCCTGGCAAAAAACAACAGACATTTATTTGAAGGCGTGGAGCATCACATCAGGTTGCGCAGCAAGAAATGCGAGACAATGCCTGACGGCTATATCTGGATCGTATTCGAGATCATTGGTCACTAAGCCAGACCACTTTTTGCCCGAAAAGGATCCAGTATCATGGATACAGCCAAATCAAAAAGCCGTTAAGCATGACTGCTCGAACGGCTTAAATATTCATTATGTGCCGCAAAGGTAAGTCAGGTATTTCAACATAACAAATAAATCGAAAAAAACTTTATCAACAAAGTTTTAACTATTCCAGTGTTTTCTGCATCCAGACTATATCCAGGGGTTTTCCCTTTTTGGTAATGATCTTCTGGAAACGGCCACATTCCACGAACCCGTTTTTCTTGTGGAAATCAATACTCCGGGTGTTTATGGAGGAAATGTTGGCCAGAATGGTCTTGATGCCTACTTTCAGGGCATCCTCCTCAAGTCTTTTCAGCGCCATGGATCCAATCCCTTTTCCTGTATGGTGGTGGTCAATGAAATAGGATACTTCCGCACATTCCTTGAAGGTGGGGAAAGGATTATAGGCGCGTAGCATGCAAAAACCGACAATCTTGCTGTTTTCCTTGATTACGTAGGCAGGGTAGCACTTTGTCATATCCAGGAATTTTTCATAGTACTCATAAGGCA
>ERZ795059.6347-NODE-6347-length-10508-cov-5.914474_pt1 | contig 10508 bp, 6 predicted proteins | sample MGYA00375143_ERZ795059 | MGnify/ENA primary metagenome ERZ795059 (study PRJEB30188, sample SAMN05720168) | activated sludge metagenome | isolation source: Anaerobic digester | place: USA | collected 2015-01-07 ... | reverse complement strand
GTGTGACTGGAGTTCAGACGTGTGCTCTTCCGATCTTCTTCCAGGAAACGTTTTGACGCTCGCTCCATTGCAAGGGCAGCGCCGTAGAGTTCGCCTGACCGTCGCCGCGAGATCCGCGAAATTGGTTCCAGTGTTCCGCGGAGGCCAGGGGAACGACGATCGGCAGGATAACGGCGAGAAAGGTCAAGGAAAGGGTTCTCATGGACGTGGCAGGAGGAAAAAAGGAACGCTAATCAACATCGAGCCATGGATTTGGATCCAAGTCGTGAGACCTCGTTTCGCACCCTTACGATCAAGGCCCCCCAACGGACAGGATTTTGCGTGGTGAAGCACTTGGGCTATCGAGATAACGATACCAATAAATAAGGGAAATTGAAACGGGAGCGAGAGCCGGAAGCAGGAACTGCGGTTTTTTCCGTATTTGGCGTTTTGATATGCCGATGATACGGGATATGCGTCCTCGTGCGTGGTGCCTGCCGCCCTGGGCACGTTCGGGCGCGTTTTGCTCCGCTTTTTCGCCTGCCTGCACGCTCGAAGGATCCCGCCATGTGCATCTGGGGTGCGATCGGAAACACGCCTCTGGTCGAATTGAAGAACCTCGGCGACAAGCCGCCAGCGGTTCGGATCTTTGCCAAACTGGAAGGCAACAATCCGGGCGGCTCGGTCAAGGACCGGGCGGCGTATTGGATGATCAAGGCCGCCGAGGATTCCGGCGAATTAACGCCGGGCCAGACCATCCTGGAGGCGACCTCCGGCAACACGGGCATCGCCTTGGCGATGATCGCCGCCGCCCGCGGTTACCGGGTCACCTTGTGCATGGCGGCCAGCGTCAGCATGGAGCGTCGCCGCGTGCTGGAGGCGTTGGGCGCGGAAGTCATCCTGACCCCCGCAGCCGAGCGCACGGACGGAGCGATCCGCCGCGTCCGGCGTTTGGCGGAGCAGTTCCCCGGTCGCTACTATATGCCCAACCAGTTCGAAAACGAGAACAACATCCTCGCGCACTACGCCACGACGGGGCCGGAAATTTATGCGCAGACGGAAGGCGAAGTCGATGTGTTTGTCACGGGCATGGGCACCTCGGGAACGCTGATGGGCGTCAGCCGCTATTTGAAGGAGCAGAAGCCCCGGGCGCGCATCGTCGGCATCGAGCCGCCACCGGGCCACCACATCCAGGGGCTGAAGAACATGCAGGAGTCGATGCAGCCCAAGATCTACGACCCGAGCCTGCTGGACGAGAAGATCTCCGTCGTCGACGCGGACGCCTACGAAACGGCCCGGCAGCTGGCCAGGCGGGAAGGCATTTTCGTGGGCATGTCCAGCGGCGCGTCGGCGGCCGGAGCGCTGCAACTGGCCCGCCGCATGAAACGCGGCACCATCGTCGCCCTGCTGCCCGACCGCGGCGACCGCTACTTGAGCACGGGCTTGTTCCAGTCCGCCGCGATCGAGTACGGCACGCGCGTGGCTTGAGCGTGCTCTCACTTCTCCGTCCGATTGACTTCGGGACCTTCTGAGCACACGCTATCTGGTTGCGAACTTCGCGTCTCTGCTGGTGTTGCTTTCCGGCGCGCGCTTACGGCCGCACTGCAAACGCAAAGGCAGACGCCGTTTCTCTTGCCATTCTTGCTGCGAGGACGACAGGATGCAGACTCTCTATCGGCCAACTTACTTCCCGGCGGCTGCAACGCTATTGTTGCTGTTAGCTTGCGGCACGAACCTTGCTACCGCAGACGAGGTCGCGAGAATCGCAAATCAAAGCTTGTCGGTCAGCTGGGATTCCCAAGCGGGGCTCTCCGTTGTACATGTTCCCACGGGGCGGAAACTCGTCTCGGTGGGGAAACTGCGTGCAGCCGGCGGCGCAGCTCACACGGCTCAGGTAACAGATAAAGTGTTTGGCGAATCTCAAGCCCTCCAGATCAAGTATGACGACGGCGGCCAAGACGAAATCCTGCTGGCGGGCAAAGTGCCGTTCTTGTTGATTCGGCCCAGTATCCACAACAAAGCGGGTGAGCCGGCCACGCTGCGCCAGTTCCAAAGCCTGCGGGCCACGTTGGACCTGGGCAGGCCGGCCGAGTCGCTCAAAGTCCTGGGCACCGGCGGCTTGAAATCACCGGCGGACAAGCCGGGCAGTTATATGTGGATGACGGTCGCCGATCCGCAGTCGCGCAGCGGCGTGGTGAGCGGCTGGCTGACGACCGATCGCGGCAGCGGCGCCGTCCTGGCCGGCGTCGAAGGCGGCCAGGTCCGATTGGACGCCCAGATCGACTACGGCCGGCTGCGGCTTGCGCCGGGCCAGAGCGAAACGCTGGAGACATTTGCCGTCGGCTGGTTCGACGACGTGCGTCTGGGCCTGGAGGCCTGGGCCGACGCGGTGGCCAAGGTGTACCAGGTTCAGTTGCCGCCGCAGCCTTGCGGCTACTGCACATGGTACCACTCCGGCGCGTCGAACGAAAAGGAATTGGCTCGCACCGCAACACTCGCGGCCGAAAAGCTGGCTCCGTTCGGCTTCTCCGTGCTGCAGATCGACGACGGCTGGCAGCAAGGCGATCCCAAGGGGAACGGACCTCGCAAGAACTTCACCGCGCACCGGGCCGACGGTCCGTATCCGGCGGGAATGAAAGCCGCGGCGGACGACGTGCTGGCCAAGGGCCTGGTGCCCGGCATCTGGTTCATGCCGTTCGCCGGCACGTACAACGATCCGTGGTTCGAAAAGCACCAGGACTGGTTCGTCAAACGGGCCGATGGCACGCCGTACGATACCGCTTGGGGCGGCACGAGCCTGGACATGACGCAGCCCGCCGTCCAGGAGTACCTGCGGGGCATTGTCCAGCGGCTGGTTCACGAGTGGGGCTACCGCTACCTGAAGATGGACGGACTATACACCGGCGCCGGCGTGCCGCAGATCTACGTCAACGACGCCTACCGCGACGACGGCCTCGGCGACGCGGTGTTTCACAATCCGAACAAGACGAACATCGAGGCGTACCGCGACGGCTTGCGGCTGGTCCGCGAAACCGCAGGCCGAGATGTGTTTCTGCTGGGCTGCTGCGCGAACCAGAACATGCGCAGCTACGGCGGCGCGTTCGGACTGGTCGATGCCATGCGGATCGGGCCGGATAACGGAGCCTCGTGGAAAGGCGTACTGACCGGCCCGACGTTCGGAACGCGGAACTACTTTCTGCACGGCCGCGTCTGGTACAACGATCCCGATCCTGTGTACGTACGAACGTCGCTCGGCGTCGAGCAAGCGCGAGTCAGTTGCTCGTGGGCAGGGGTGACCGGCCAGTTGACGTTGGGTAGCGACGATTTTGAAAGTTTGCCTCCGGAGCGGCTGCACATCTTGCAGCGAATCTTGCCGGCTCATGGCGTGCAGGCGCGGCCGGTCGATTGGCTCGATGAACCGCTGCCGAGGATCTGGCTGGTGAGCGACGAGCGGCACTCGCCGCGGCGGGACGTGATCGGGCTGTTCAATTGGGACAACGCCCCGCACGAGTTCGATTGCTCCCTGGAGCGGATCGGTTTGCCGGACGCGAGCAAGTACCTGGCTTTCGATTTCTGGGCCGGCGCGATGTTGCCGCCGCTGGAATCGGCGGTCAAGTTGATCCTGCCGCCTCAATCGTGTGCGGTCCTGGCAGTGCGAGCCCTGGCGGATCATCCGCAATTGCTGAGCACCTCGCGGCACGTCACCCAGGGCATGGTGGACGTGGTCGCCGAGCGCTGGGACGGGGACGCGCGGCAGTTGTCCGGCGTCAGTCGCGTGATCGGTGGCGACGACTACGAATTGCGCATCGCTGCTTACACGTCCAGCGGAACATGGCAGATCGCAGGAGCCGAAGTCCCGGCTGAGGACCGGCAAGCCGGAGTGACCGTGGCGGTGCGGGAGGATGCGGGACTGGTCCGGGCGACGATTCGTTCTCCGGTGAGCCGCGAGGTGCATTGGCAAGTGAACTTTCAAGCCGGCACGAAGTCGGAGCCCGCCCCTGCGCCGATCGTAGACTTGAAGGCGGAAGCCGCGGACCCGTTCGAGCCCGTCACGCTGAAGTGGCGAAGCAGTGGGCCGTTCTACGAAGTGCGGCGAGGCGATACGGTGCTGTCGTTCGGGCAGGGCTTGACCGCGCTGACGGATGCCACGGCCGAACCGGGCGAGACTTATCGCTACGCCGTCGTCCCGTTCTCGTTCGACGGCCGTCGCGGCAGCCCGGCGGAGGTGGTCGTCAAGACGCCGTCGGTCGACCTTGGCCCAGTCCCGCCGCTGCCCGAAGTGAGCTTGATGAAACTGAGCCCCAAGAGCGCCAGAACGGGCTGGGGCCAAGTCGGCATGGGCAAATCGGCGGCCGGCCTGCCGCTGACGCTGGGCAAGGACGCTTACGCGGACGGACTCGGCCTACACGCCAATGCGGAAGTCGTTTACGACCGGCAGCCCGATTGGAAGCGGTTCGTCGCGGTTGCCGGGTTGGACGAGAGCCGGCGCGAGGACCCGCGGACGAGCGTCGTGTGCCAGGTCGTCGGCGAAAGTCGTGGGCGCAAGACGGTGCTGGCCCGCTCACCCATCTTGAAGTTCGGACGGATCGAACGCTGGCACTTCGACGTTGCTCTGCCCGCCGACTGCCAGCGTCTGCACTTGATTGTCAACGACGCTGACGGTTCGATCCACTCGGACCACGCCGACTGGGTGAACGCGGGGTTTCTCAAAAAATAACAACCGCAACAAGGCCGTTTGAAACATTCTGCTGATTGGCCGGCAGAGGCGACGGAAAGACGGGTAGGAATCAGGAATAGCTGACAGAAAAATGGGGTGACAGAAAAATGTGGGAATTGAGAGTTCCCAGCATTTCATTTTTCTGTCACCCCCATTTTTCTGTCAGCTTGTCCTCCCTCTCTCTGTATGCCATCGACTTATGAAAGAGTTGGATTTGTGACCTCCACCATCAATCATCCCCTGAACCGAAAACTTCGCATGGCCTTGGTCGGCGGCAGCGGCGGCGGGTTCATCGGCCGCGTGCATGCCATCGCCGCCACGCTCGATCGGCGCGCGGAACTGGTGGCCGGCGCCTTTTCGTCGGACGCGGATAAGTCGCGGCTCGCCGCTGCTGAATTCGGAGTTGTCGCCGAGCGCGGCTACGGGTCGTATCGCGAACTGATCGAGGCGGAAAGCCGGTTGCCCGCAGACCAGCGGCCGGACTTGATCACGGTCGCGACGCCCAATCACACGCATTACGAAATCGCGGCGGCGGCACTGGAAGCCGGCTTTCACGTGGTCTGCGAGAAGCCCATGACGATCGACGCCCAGCAGGCGTTGCAGTTGACGCGTCTGGTGGAACGGACGGGGGCGGTGTTCGTGCTGGCTCACGGGTATTCGGGCTACCCGCTGGTGCGGCAGGCTCGCGAGATGATCGCCGCCGGGGAACTGGGCCGAATCCATGCCGTTCGCGTGACGTACCTGCAAAGCGGCCTGTGGGGAATCCAGCCGGGACAGCCTGTGACACGCGGCGCCTGGAAAGCAGACCCGGCCAAGGCCGGCCCATCTGGGACGATGGCCGACCTCGGTACGCATGCGTTCCACCTGCTGCGGTTTACGACGGACCTGACGCCGCTGGAAATCTCGGCGACCTTGGCTAACGTCCACCCTGCGCGGCCGCTGGACGATTACGGGCACGCCGTGGTCCGCTGCGACGGCGGCGCGTTGGCGGCGATTACGGTCAGCCAGGTGTCGCACGGACGGTTGAACGATCTGACGCTGGAAGTCGATGGCAGCCGGGCTTCGCTCGTGTGGCGCCAGGAAGATCCCGATCGCCTGACGTTGCGGCGTCACGGCCAGCCGGTGCAGATTTACGAACGCAACCGGCGGACGGCCTACAGCGACGTCGTCCAGGCCGCGTGCCGGCTGCCGGGCGGGCATCCGGAAGGCGTGCTGGAGGCGTTTGCGAACGTGTACTGCGACGCCTTCGACGCCATCGTGCAGCGTGCGACGGGGCAGCCAGTCGAACTCCGCCGGACGATCTATCCGAACGTCTACGATGGATTGGAGGGCGTCTGGTTTGTCCAGCAGTGCCTGGCCAGCCATCGCGATCAGGGACGCTGGAAAGCATTCCCGCAGGCATAGACCGACACGGCGAACGGTGGGCTAAGGATCGGCGAATCAATAACTGTCGCGATTTCAAAGTAGCCATCACGCTCCGCGTGATGATCGCCAACGAGAACTGGACAGTTATTGATTCGCCGATCCTAACGCCCCACCATTCGCCGCAGACTTCCTGAAGGAGAAGCCGGAATAGTGAATACTGAATCGTGAATACTAAGCGCAGAATGGAAGACGCGTGGTTCTTTCGTCGGTATTCTGCATTCAGTATTCGCTATTCAGTATTCACGATTCACTCGCGAATTGGGCGAACACGCCGCATGCGTGAACTGCCGCAGTGCGACTTCTTCTTCCGGGCAAAGTCGTAGAAGAACCGCAGCGTCTCGCTCATCCGCCAGCGTCTTTCTTGGCCTCGCCAAAAAACGCTTCCTCGCTGATCTTCAGCCTCAGGGGCACAGGCTCCTGCCAGCCTTTCTTGAAGGCAAACCCGGCAATCACCCACAACTCGCCGGGACGACGCTCCAGGAAGAACGGATAGCTCAACTGGCCGTCTTTCTGGCGGGCGAGGACGACCGGCTTGGTCCACGTCTTGCCGTCGTCTTCGGAAAAGATTAACAGCAGATGAGTGCGATCTGCGTTGCCGTTGGAAACGAAGGCCAGCCGGCCGCTGCGCAGTTTCAGCAAGAATCCCGGCGCGCTGGTCGATTCGATCTGGCTCGGCTGGACCGTCCGCCACGACAGCCCGCCATCGTCGGAGTAGGCATCCCAGAAGCGGCCCCAGTGCGTGCGGATCAACATCAACAGCTGGCCGTCGCCCAGTTCGGCCACCGTAGGTTCCATCGCGCCCGAGTGATGTCCGTGGCCGCCCAGGTCGACCAGGTTGCTCCGCTTCCACGTCTTGCCGTCGTCGTCCGAGGTCAGCGAGCAGGCCACGTAGCGGCCCGGATCGCGCACCATGTGGGGCACCGTGGCCACGAGTCGGCCGCTACGGGTCTGGATGAAGCCGAAGAAGTTGGGATTGTAGCCCTCCAGGATCCGCTGCCGGTCGATCCAGGTCTTGCCGCCATCCAGGCTGCGGATCGCCCAGACCTCCAGCCGGCAGCCGTCCTTCGGCTGATTGATCGCATTGTCCCAACTGAAGTTGTAGGTGGTGGAGTCCAGATAGACGATGACCACCGCGCCGCCTTGTGTCCGCACGATGGCGGACGAAGCCGGTTCGCCGCCTCCGCGCAAGCCGTCCAGTCCTTCACAGACTTTCTGCGGTTCGGACCACGTCTGGCCGTCGTCCTGGCTGACACGGACGCCTTGTGGGTCGATGGTCATCAAGTTCCCGTCGGCCAGTTCTATGAACGGGCCGTTGCCGTCGACGGCCAGCGGCTGGCACAGCGGATGCACCCAGCGCGCGTCATCCTCAGCCGCGCCACCCACCGCAGCGCAGGCCAGGAGCGACGCAACAGACACGGCCCGTATGAGGAACCGCACAATCGAATAGCTGTTCATGATTATTCTTCTCCTTTCCGCACCTTAACTCGCGCGACATTCGGTAGGGAATTGGTTCCACCTTCAGAGATTCTGCTGGCTGATCCAGGCGTCGCCCAAGGGCGGTAGAGCACTGCGGATTTCTTCGAGCACCTCGCGGGTCCCGTGCTCGTCACACCAGCGGTAAATGTACTCCCAGTCCAAAGCCTCGCCCTGGACGGCAATCACGCCAGCGATATCATCGCGGTCCTTTTTCCTCAGCCAGCGCAGCTTCGTGATGATGACGTCCTCGGGACTGGGGAGTGAGATATTCCGGTCCAGCAACGCGACGGTCCGCCGGCGCTGGAATCGCTGCTGATCGTGCGCGTCGTCACTGAGCCGGAAGAGTTCGACCTCAAAGGCCACCCCCCTGGCCGTCACCACGTTTCTCCGCGTGCCTGTCACCGTCTCGAACTCGACCTGGGGATCGATGCGGAGCGCCGGATCGAGGTGCCGCTGCAGAGACATGATCGGACGCCCTTGCAGTTCGACCACGAAATCGGCGTCATGGGTCGAGCGGGGAATCCCGTAGTAGTTACTTGAGAACGAGCCCGCCAAGAGATACGGGACACCTGCCGCAGTCAACGCATCGACCACCGATAGCAGGACGGCTTCAGGATTCACCGTTTGACTCCGAGTCCACTTGGCAGGCGTCGAGCTTCCGCTGCCACGCCAGTCTCTGCACCAGGATCTGCTGCACGCCTTCTTCGTCGATTCCCGCAAACTGATTGCGAATGCCGGCTGCCGTAATGCGGCACGCGTAATCGAACAGCCGGGCACCCGCCAGCAGCTTGTCCTCCGGCGACATGCGGCGGGCGCGCAAAACCTCGCCCCGGAAAACCGCGTCGATCAGTTCCTTCGTTGGTCGCATGGTCTATCAGTGTAATCGGCACCGCCGTCAGTGACTACGGGGCGTCACTCTCCCGGCAGCAACAACCTCGGCCGCTGGACTTCGGCCGGCAGTTTGGTCCACTCGCGCGGCCCGACCAGGCCGATCGAAGTGGTGTCGATCGGCCGGAAGCCCAGCGCCAAGGCCGGGCTGTCAGACTGAAGCTGGAAATCGAAGTGTTCCGGATCGACAAACTTCGGATTGGCGACCACGGAATGAACGTCGTGACCCTCGGTTTGCCACTGGGCAAACGACAGGTCGCCGGGGAACTTCGGCTCCTTGTTGTTGGCGTCCCAGTAGCAGTTCCGATCCAGCTTGAAGTTGCCGTTGGACCAGTTCCCGCCCAGCAGCGGGACGCCGCGGGCGTAGATGATATTCTGCTCGGCGGTGAACGAGATGTGTTCTTCCTGCCGGGACCGGCGGAGTTGGCCCAGCGTGGCCGACAGGGCCAGGACGTTGTTCCGCAGCACGTTCTCCCGGCCGTAGTGCTGGTGGAACGCGCCGTCTTTCACGCGGTAAACCACGTTGTTCTCCATCAAAATGCCGGTGCTGCCTTCATCCGTGTACAGCCCCCAGCCGCCGTACGAATAGGACAACACGTCGTGAATCCGGTTGAAACACAACCGCGTACCCGGCGAAATCCCCAGGCAGTAGATGCCGCCCAGGTCGCTCAGCTGGCCCCAGCCCAGATGATGAATGTGGTTGTACTCGATGTGGTTGTCGTGGGCCGACGAGGGCGCATAGCCCCAACTCCAGCCGACGGAGACGCCGGTATAGAAGAAGTCGCAAATGTCGTTGTGCTGGACCGTGTTGTGCGAACTCTTGCCGATCCACACGCCGATGCCCGCGTGGTAGACGTTGCCGCCGTTGTGAATGAAGCAGTTGTAGACCTCGTTCCGCTCGGCCTGCAGATCGGCCGCCTCGGGCAGGCTCATGTCGCCGATCCGCACGCCGCCGGCGCCCAGGTCGTGGATCTGGCATTGCTCGACGCGGTTGTCTTTGCAGCCCAGTTGCAGCCACAACCCGTAGCCGCCGGTCCGCGCGATTTCGCACTGTTTGAACTCGCAGTGCCGCGCCCCGCGGGCGTAAACGGCAGCCGTCTTCAGCCCCGCCGCCGCCTGACCGTCCACCGTTTCGGCCGCGGGCATGATCCACGCCGTGTGCTGGAACGACAGCCCTTCGAATCGCAGATGCTCGACGAACTTCCCCGCCGCCGGATCGCCTTCCAGACGCAACAACTCCTCGGCCAGCGGCGCGACCACTTCGGCCGTCGTCATGTCCTCGCCGGGCCGCGGGTAGTACGTCAGGACACCGGTGCTGCGGTCCAGGTACCACTCGCCGGGTGTGTCCAGCCCTTCGCGCACGAATTCGACGTAGTACCGCTGGTCCTTTTCCCAGTAGCCCATCGGCCAACCGCTGGGCGCGGTGAATTCGACGAGCTTTTTGGCCACATCCAGGTTCCGAATGCGATGCCGCGACGTGGTCCAGGAGTGATAGATCACGACTACGGCGTCGCCCAGATTCTCCCACGGCTGCAGGTCCTCATTCTGGAACAGAATCGACTGCTTGACCTCGGCGTTCTTTCGCGCGGCGTTGCGGTCCTTGTAGGCCGTGCCGGGTCCGCCGGAGCGGAAGAATCCGTCCTTGGGGAACCGCGCCGGATCGGCTCGCCGCCCGTTGACAAACAGCTGCCGGAAGTACCACTGGCCGCTCTTGACCGCCGGGATGGTCGTGGTCCAGAGCGGCCCGTCGCCCTGCTTGGTCCATCCTGAAATCGCGACCCCGCCGGAAATGACCGGAGTCTCGCCGGGGTAAGCCGCGTACGTGATGGGTGCCTGCTGCGTGCCGCTATCCGCAGCGGTCAGGACGATCGGTCCGCTCACGCGGTACGTCCCGCTGCGGAGCAGGACGCGGACCGGCGCGGCGAGCGGCCCGGCAGCCTTCCGGCGACGGATCGCGTCGCGGGCCCCCTCGAAGGACAGATCGGAAGAGCGTCGTGTAGGGAAAGAGTGTACCATCCAGTGT